>Ga0210046_1000850_pt1 | contig 26671 bp, 21 predicted proteins | sample CryGeyCG2114_250_FD_185461 | JGI IMG/M metagenome (GOLD analysis project Ga0210046, IMG submission 185461) | Groundwater microbial communities from aquifer - Crystal Geyser CG18_big_fil_WC_8/21/14_2.50 (SPAdes) (version 2) | ecosystem: Environmental > Aquatic > Deep subsurface > Groundwater ...
CAAAACTTAAAAAGTTCTCATTAATATTACCACTTCATAATATATGGTTTATATTTATTAGCTTTTTTATTAAGAAACTCGACCAAATGTTTTGCTTGGTTAATAATTTCGTCATTAAGTGTAGTTTCGCTTAGTTTATTGTGCTTTTTAGTCAAGGAATTTCATCCCGACGAATCATAAAGGCAGAGGCTAAGGTAAAGGAATTAGCAGAGTCTCACTCTTTTTAAATTCTGATTCGTTTTTTGTCATTTATCGTCATTTGTGGTCATTTATTATTGCCTTAATCGCATTTTGTGAGGCATTACCCTAAATAAGATTCCGACCAAAAACTTGTCGGAATGACGATTTTTCATAACGTCTCAATCCTTTTTAGTCAAGGCATTTCATCTAAATGACGACAAATATTAAGGAGTATGAGCAATTTAAAAGGAAGTCTCAATCCTTTTTAGTCAAGGCATTTCATCTAAATAAGCTAAAAAAGCTAAAAAGGAAAAGAAAACAGTTTTGAAGGTCTCAATCCTTTTTAGTCAAGGCATTTCATCTAAATATGATAGCCTTAGCCAGAGCCACACGACAACCATAGACATTGTCTCAATCCTTTTTAGTCAAGGCATTTCATCTAAATATAAAGGTGAACAAGTACTTGTGGGTCAATACATTGGACCTCGCCTTTTGTCTCAATCCTTTTTAGTCAAGGCATTTCATCTAAATTACAATTCATCAAGGAGAAATCTGGAAAACAAATATTGATTTTAGTCTCAATCCTTTTTAGTCAAGGCATTTCATCTAAATGGGACTGGAAGTTGTCGATGCTGACCTGGAAATTTTCTCAACGTCTCAATCCTTTTTAGTCAAGGCATTTCATCTAAATCAGATGATTCAGTAATGACGATTAAAAGTGCTGGTTGGACGTTTCACGCATTTGGTCTCAATCCTTTTTAGTCAAGGCATTTCATCTAAATGAAAGAAGAACCTGTTGCACCAAAACCAAAAAAAACCTGTTGTCTCAATCCTTTTTAGTCAAGGCATTTCATCTAAATATTGCTGAATATAAAAGGGCAGAAGTAGCAAGAGAAGAAATTTTCTTGTGTCTCAATCCTTTTTAGTCAAGGCATTTCATCTAAATAGCATCATCAGCTGATTAGGGAAGACGAATAATAAAAGTCTCAATCCTTTTTAGTCAAGGCATTTCATCTAAATAACTAGGTATTAAAGTAATAATACCAAAAGGAAAAGTTATAACAGAGGCACAGAGAGTCTCAATCCTTTTTAGTCAAGGCATTTCATCTAAATAATAAAATTCCTGCGGAAGTTAGAGATGTATTATTGTCTCAATCCTTTTTAGTCAAGGCATTTCATCTAAATACCAGTATCTCATGGTTGCGTAAGAATCGGCAAAAATGTAGGTCTCAATCCTTTTTAGTCAAGGCATTTCATCTAAATAATTTTCTATTATTGGTGGAAAACTCATCTTAAAAGGTGATATTCCAGTCTCAATCCTTTTTAGTCAAGGCATTTCATCTAAATCAGACAGCATGATAGGCCTAAAGGCACAATCAGTGGTCTCAATCCTTTTTAGTCAAGGCATTTCATCTAAATGTAATAGCTGAAAAGGTTGCACCAAAACCAAAAAAGTCTCAATCCTTTTTAGTCAAGGCATTTCATCTAAATAATATTTATATAGCAGCTAATAAATGCTTAGAAGCAGAAAATGTCTCAATCCTTTTTAGTCAAGGCATTTCATCTAAATTGTCAATCGCTCACGGTGGTAAATACACCGAAGGTGACGTCTCAATCCTTTTTAGTCAAGGCATTTCATCTAAATGCAAATTCATGGTGGTTTCAAACATCATAAAAAGGGACATCATGTCTCAATCCTTTTTAGTCAAGGCATTTCATCTAAATTAAACCAGCTACCCAAGCTCCTCCTATTAACATAAATGTGTCTCAATCCTTTTTAGTCAAGGCATTTCATCTAAATCAGCCTACTACCCTGAAGCCACGGATAATTTTGGCGTGGCGTCTCAATCCTTTTTAGTCAAGGCATTTCATCTAAATACTTGTGTCCGATGGGGATATTCTTTTAGTGGTTCCCAAAATTCGTCTCAATCCTTTTTAGTCAAGGCATTTCATCTAAATTAGTTTACTTCTTTTTAAGATAAATCTTGAAATAGTTAAGTCTCAATCCTTTTTAGTCAAGGCATTTCATCTAAATAGTTGATGAGTGTGGTAATCCCTTCACACCGGCTTTCCTAGTCTCAATCCTTTTTAGTCAAGGCATTTCATCTAAATCAATCTTGCAAATGCACAAAATAATGGTTCAATGCTACGTTCAGCGTCTCAATCCTTTTTAGTCAAGGCATTTCATCTAAATCCTCATCGAGGTTGTAGAGGTAGGCGGTTATTGGTAATAGTCTCAATCCTTTTTAGTCAAGGCATTTCATCTAAATGATATGCATATTTTATTTGCTAATGAAAGCAAAGGTGTTGTTTCGTCTCAATCCTTTTTAGTCAAGGCATTTCATCTAAATGCAAATACAACATATCTAACTGGTCATATGATGACTTATCGTCTCAATCCTTTTTAGTCAAGGCATTTCATCTAAATTTTGTAAATCTGTGGAAGTTATTAGAGTAATCAGGGAAATAAAACGTCTCAATCCTTTTTAGTCAAGGCATTTCATCTAAATGAAAGTTATGATTATTATAAAGATGACTATGAAGATAGGTCTCAATCCTTTTTAGTCAAGGCATTTCATCTAAATTTTTACCCATTTGCTCAGTTACTAGATTTTGCTAGTAACAGTCTCAATCCTTTTTAGTCAAGGCATTTCATCTAAATTAATACATCCTATACTAGGAAAGAGTATAGGGAACAGGATTCAAAAAAAGTCTCAATCCTTTTTAGTCAAGGCATTTCATCTAAATCCTCATCGAGGTTGTAGAGGTAGGCGGTTATTGGTAATAGTCTCAATCCTTTTTAGTCAAGGCATTTCATCTAAATGATATGCATATTTTATTTGCTAATGAAAGCAAAGGTGTTGTTTCGTCTCAATCCTTTTTAGTCAAGGCATTTCATCTAAATGCAAATACAACATATCTAACTGGTCATATGATGACTTATCGTCTCAATCCTTTTTAGTCAAGGCATTTCATCTAAATTTTGTAAATCTGTGGAAGTTATTAGAGTAATCAGGGAAATAAAACGTCTCAATCCTTTTTAGTCAAGGCATTTCATCTAAATATAATGAAGAAGAAGAGCTTCCTCCAATAGGTTATGTCACGTCTCAATCCTTTTTAGTCAAGGCATTTCATCTAAATAAGGGACTTCAGCAAAAGCTGAAAGACCAAAAAGAAAAAGGTCTCAATCCTTTTTAGTCAAGGCATTTCATCTAAATAAATATTATATAGCAATGACTTCTAGGATACACTAGGATGTCTCAATCCTTTTTAGTCAAGGCATTTCATCTAAATATAGAAAAACTTGCTTTGAATCAAAAAATTGTTGTAAAAAGTCTCAATCCTTTTTAGTCAAGGCATTTCATCTAAATAACAGTTTTTGAAACTGAAAAATATATGTGGTATCAGGTGTCTCAATCCTTTTTAGTCAAGGCATTTCATCTAAATGAAAAGAATTTTTAGCAGTGGAGGGAACATTGCTAAAATTCGACGTCTCAATCCTTTTTAGTCAAGGCATTTCATCTAAATATGTGACCTTAAAGCAAGTATCGACGAAGAACAGCTAGTCGAAGAACCTGTCTCAATCCTTTTTAGTCAAGGCATTTCATCTAAATATCGGAATTTGATATAAATATAATATTGCATGAAATAAATCTTAAGTGTCTCAATCCTTTTTAGTCAAGGCATTTCATCTAAATAGTATATTTTATTAGACTTAGACATATTTATAATTTTCCGTTGAGGTTAAAATAAACTGTAATTTATTTAATTTCAAGTATTTAATTAAGTTCATTTAAAAAGTTCTCATAATATTAAAAAATAATTGCAACCTAGCTTACTTAAATGCATAAAAAAGAAGCTTTTTCTTTGTTTTTAGTTTATAAACAAGCTTTTAATACTTCTCACATCACGTAAAATTTTCTTCAATAAAACAATATGAGAAAAAATGGAAAAATACATGTTTATTTTAGTTCAAAAACGCACTTTATTTTTAATATTTTCTCATATTATAACGCCAAAAAACAAAAACAAAGCAAATGAGAACTTTTTCAAAAATTGAAACAGTTTAAGTAACTTTGCTAAGTTGTTGTTTTTAGTAAAGTTATATTAATAATCCCAAAACTTAAAAAGTTCTCATTAATATTACCACTTCATAATATATGGTTTATATTTATTAGCTTTTTTATTAAGAAACTCGACCAAATGTTTTGCTTGGTTAATAATTTCGTCATTAAGTGTAGTTTTCTTTTGTCTATAAATAAATTCGGATTTTAGTCTAAATAAGAACTTTTCGGCAATTAGCTTTCGTGTAGTTTCGCTTAGTTTATTATCCTTTTTGCTAACTTTAGAATTTTTTGAAAGTAATGCAATAACAGTTCTATCAACAGCAGGAGCTCTAAATTGTTCTATTAAATCAAACACCAAAACGGGTTTGTTGCTTTGTTCCTTGTGTAAAAAGCTAATATTAGGATTAAGCCCAACAATGGTAATAGCAGATAAAATGCGCGAATACAAAATTCCATAACCATAGTTTAATATAATATTAACAACATTTTGGGCATTTTGATGCTCTCGATTTTCAAGATTAAAACTACTTGGTATTAACATCCTAAAAAGGTTCCAATATGCAGAAGCTGAACTACCTTCAAAACCAAACATTTTTGACCTAAAATCTTCTAAATCTATATTCATATCAATATTTGCGATTTGCAATAAAATATCTTCAATTCTATTAATTTCAATGGCATAATTTTCGTCCAAGTCCTTTTTGTTTTTAATAAAGAACTTAATAACACCAAGTTGGTTTTTAATTTTTGCCGTTATAATTTCTCTCATAATAATTTTGGAACGGGAATTTAAATTTGCGTCCATTTGGGAAGTTGAAACTTTATTAAGTGGTGCTGCCGAATGAATAATTGAAGCATAAGGTTTGCCAAAGTGGTCAAAATAATCAATTCTTAAATTATGTTGCGAGGCAAAAAATACCGCGTCTGATGAGATAGTTACTCCTTTGCCAGTTATTAGAATATTTTTAATAGATTTTATAGGTATTAACTGCTCTTTTTGGTTTGTTTTAATTGAAATACTCTCGTGCGATTTTCCAATACGCGCAAAACTTGTAGAAACGGATAAATCAAGATTACTAAACCAAGTTTTTCTATAATCATACTTTTTGCGTTCAATAGCTTTTTTTATATTTTTATCAACTGTATTATCTTCATCCAATTTTATGTTGCGAGCTTTTGCAATAATCATTTTAATTAGTTGCTCTTTTTCAACATTATTGTGAAAGGAAACAAATTTAATTTTTCTTAAAATTATTTTTACATTAGCAATTGTTTCTTTGGGTAATATATTTTTCACTTTTTCGGTCAAATTTGTCGCAATAATATCTTCAATAAGCTTTATTTGGTCGGAAGTATCAAATGAGAGATAATATTGTTCAATACCAGTTAAATGTTTATTTAATAGTTGTGGAATTTCGTTTAGATTGTTGGAATTTATAGTCTTTTTAACCTTTGCGACAATAGAATCCATCTTTTTTGAAGTGATTTTTCTTAAATTGTCCTTAAAGTAAATTCCACAAAAAGTGAAACCTTGATTAACGTCAACAATAACAGAATCGTTATTTAAACCCAATCCTAAAAATTCGCTTAAATAGTTAGTTGCATATTTAAAGCTTTCTGTGGCTTGGGCTTTAGATTTGGCAAAAATAATTATATTATCAGCATATCTAATATTCATAATTGATTTATTCTTTAAAGCTAAATCAAAATCGTGTAGATATAAATTGGATAAAAGTGGCGAAATTACGCTACCTTGCGAAATGCCTTTGCTTAATTCAACAAATTTTTGATTGTAAACAACTCCCGTGTAAACCCACATTTTGATAAGATTTTTAGTGTTTTCATCCTTAAAATATGTGGCACATTTATCAAAAAGTTTTTTTCTATCAATAGTATCAAAAAAATTATCAATATCAAAAATTGCGACATGTGTATATTTTCTATTCAAATAATCTTTAATACGGTTAATAGCCTTTGTATGCCCTTTTCCACTTCGGTAAGCATAAGATGAATCAATAAATATTTTATTAAATATTTCGGAATAATGATTATAAACGGCACTTTGCACAATTTTATCTTTAACCGAAACTAATGCAATTGGTCTAAATTTGCTCTTTTCTTTTTGAATAAAAATACGTTTATAGGGTTCTGTAATATATGAGTTGTTAATTAGCTGCTCTCTTAATTCAAGCAGATTGCTTCTAATTTTTTGTTCATATTCAGTTATGGAAACACCATCAATACCTTTTGAAATAAGATTTTTTGCTTTTACTTTGTTCCAAGCAATTGTTAACCTTTCTACTGAAAATACGGTTGAGCTATCGTGTTCCATTTATATATTAAAATTTATTAAATATCAATAACCGAAATCTCTTTCTCTTTAAATATTGTACCCAATTGAATGGTTTTGCTTTCGCATATTTCGCACAAATTAAAAAACATAACCGAATCGTTATTGGTTATAATTTCATTTATTTTCTGTTTTGTTTCGTTAAGTTCTTTTTTATTAAACTTGCATTTAAAAACACTAAATTGTAACCTAACACCGCTTAATTTTAGTAATTTAGCAACTTTGGTTCGCTTTTTATTGTTTTTTATGTCATATGAAACTAAATAAATCATTTAATTGTGCTGCCATTTTTAGTCTATTTAATCAAGTTGTAAAACATATTTTCCTAATCCAAAAAGTGTATTTTTACCAATTGAAATTTGCTCACCAATTAACAAAAATGTATTTGCTTGCTTGTTTAGGTTAGTAAGTTTCACATGACCAATAAATCCGCCAAGATTCATTTTACGCTCATGTCTGTTGGAATATCTGTTCCAGTCCTTAAAATAAAGATTTGATGAATCTATTTTTACATCTTCAAATTGAACCAAATAGTTATTATCTATTAAATTATCACCACAAAATAGTTTTGATAACAAAAAATATCTTCTGATAATTGATCTAAAGATAATTTCGGATGTAATTTGCTTATTTTGGCTAATTAAAATACCTTTTTCTTGCAAACGAAATGGTGTAATAAATGTTAATGTTGCTTCTTTTGCAGCTATATTTTTGTTTTCTAAAATATCTTTGTTTGTTATCTGCGAAAAAGTGAGATTCAACTTTCCAGTTTGATGATTAAAAACTAATGCTCTAAAATTATCAGCACTTATATTTTCTACTAACATAAGGCGGAATTTGTCACGCTTATAACCAACACCTTTTTCACCCATTTTCTGAAATGCATAAATAAAAAATGGAAATAGACTAATTGAATTGCCAAAAATGGTTAAACCAACTGATAAAGTATCTCCTTTTTTGTATTCCCTTCTATAATCATTTGGAGGATGAAGTATAAAAGGGTGCGGAATTTTTTTTACTCCATGCAAAAACCACATGTCATTTTCTGGCATTTCAGTTTCAAATATTTTAAAATAACTGCACTGTTTCTGTAAAGGACAGTTATCGCATGTGCTTTTTTTTGTAACACATACTGCTTCCCTAAAAGCCCAACCAAAAGCACCACGAAACATGCTGCCTTTGTATTCGGGAAGTATCATATCTTCAAGTGCTTCAAGTGTTAATGTGAATTGATATAGGGTAATGTTTGGGAGGTTGGTCATGATTGTTTAATAACCTCGCTTGGCAGTGGAAGAACTTTTCTCTGTCTGAATTCATCAAGAGCCATATACTTTGTTTTACTAACTTTAGGTTTATTTTCAAAGGCGAGCATCGCTTTAAGTTCTTTTAACCTATCAATATCCCAAAGAGAATCCTTCTTCTCGTCGATATTTTCTAAAATGTATTCTTCAAATTTTCTTTTAAGTTCATTAACTTTGTTTGAATCAGATTCATTATTTTCGTTCCACTCAGAAAAGAGGTTTTTGTATCTTTCTTCTCTGTTAGAGATAAATAACTTAGGAGTAATACGTATTGAACCTAAACCAAGTGGTTTCCCCATTCCAATTTTATGTGCGCATCCTACGGGTAAATCGAGAGCAAACAATAAGGCGCCGAGTTCAATATCTGTAAGGTTTTCAAAACGGATTTTGCCTTTGAAGATAGTACCAGATGCTGCCGGATTTATTTTTGTATATTGTTTGGGCTTCGCATTAACATCTGCTTCATTTGACCAAATTTCTGGTTCTTTGTGCCAGTACATTTTATTGCCTCGCAATACTGTATTGTTTGCGTCATTATAATCTTTCAGCCCTGTTAGACCATTGTATTCGTTTCTATAATTAAAAGACTTTTCAAAACTTGTTTGAACCAAATAATGTTGAAACGATGTTGCTTTTGGACCTGCAAGAATTTGGGGGTGTTTTTCACCAACAAAATTTTCTTCTTGCAAAAAGGAGTCCTCAAAAAATAGTCGACTCGAAAAATGATCTGTATCCCCAAAGATAGCTGTTGTTATATCTAATTCATCAAAGTCTCTATTCTTCTTTGGAATAAAATCACCCAATGAATATTTATATGCTAATCTAAACAATCCAGTATGACCAAAAGATTCAATTATACCATTGGATTCTATATAAAAACAAGGGACTTTTACATTTCTATTTTCTTTAAAATAAGCTAATAAATTTGCTTGCTCATTTCTATTGATATCATCTTTATAATTTTGGATAACTAAATCCGGGATAGTGAGACTTTGATTTCTATCAATTGGACCAACTATCCAGTGCAAGTGTTTACCCTCTCTTTGTCCACGCATCCAACCAGAATGAACAAGTGTTCCAATTAAATCTTTATCAGTTTTGTTTTCAACATTTCTAATTTCTGTTACTTTAGCATAATACAAAGGTTTACTATGTTTATGAGTTTGTGGGTTAGTAGGGACAAAAGCTACTTCTTTGAATCCCATTTTATATCTATTATTATCCACATATTTGTCTTTACTTTTATTTTTCATTCTCTGTTGCAGAATAATATTTGCAATAACTAAATCTTCTTCAACGCGGAAAAACTGTGTACCATTAATTTCTTTAGCTGGAATTATAGTAAATTCATTATTTCTATTTATAAGATAGCCTGCATTAATTTGCTGAGCAAAACCTATAGGTTTTGCTTTATCATCAACTACTTGCTCAATCATAAGATCAGCATATTTTTGTCTTAAATCTAAAGACTTATCAGCAAAAGCACGAAAATGATATTTTTTATCTTTTTCAAACTGGTTGAATTTGCTGAAGGAAATAATTTCCATTGTTGACCGAATCATTCCTCGTAATGAGCTGCCAGGAATACTGTATTTCCCACCAGGTGAATGAAAAGAATTAATTTCCCACAATCTATTAATCTTTTGTAGTTCATATGTTTCTCTTTGATGCCCTGAGGATGTTCTAATCAATTCGTCAAAGGTATCTATTTCACTCATTTCTTCTTTGGTTAAAGAATCACTTATAAAAGAAGGAGTTTTCGAATTTATTTCAAGTTCAACAAATCCATTATTCTTCTCTTTGTCATATTTATCTTTAGAAGGGACCTTACTAAAATTGAATTCGGAAGTAACCACATCTTCATTTATAGGAATAAAATTATATGGAGCATACGATCGCAAATCATTTGGGATATTTTCTTTTTGCTTAAGGCCAGAATTGGTTGTATTATCCGTTAAAATGTATGAGCTAGATTTATTTTTGCTTTTTACTTCTTTCTCAAACAATTTTTTCTCATCTTCACTTTTTTCAACAAAAGCATTGCCCTCAAGTTTGATGTTCTTTAATTCATCTAAAGACAAACTTCTTTTTTGCTTATTTTTATTTCCCATTTTTACCTCCCAAATACATAGCTGATTGATCTTTAGATACCTGGCAAAATTCTAAAAACCGACAATCAAAGTATGATGCTTGCCCAAATTCATTATTTTTAATATAATTTCTTGATTTTATTGCTATTCTATTATTTTTATCAACTACAAAATTATTATTTTGCAATATTATTTCGGTACCTCTTTTTTCAATTAATTTTATGTAAGAAGCGTCAGATAATTCTTGTATATCGCTTCCCAATAAAATTTGATTCGCATCAACTGCCGAAATCTCTTTCCCTTCTCCATCAGCTCTAAGTCTTGCATTCAAGCCTGTCTTTGTTTTCCAAATATGTAGTTCCTTAACATTGTTGAATATTCTTAGTACTTTAATAAACTTTGGGTCGAATGTTTCATCTTCAAAGAACTTTATTTTAGCGTGGCTCATCGTTCCTATTAGCACCTTATAATCTAAATAACCAATTACATTGCCATCAGCACCAAAAACCTTTGAAATAAAACTTTCTAATTCTACAAAAGTTTCAAATTTACTTTTAGATAAATCAATTTTTTCATTATTTGATTTTATCTGTAAAAGCTTTAATCCATTATTTTCCATCTTCACCTCCCGAATAAACGACTAACTCATCAACAAATTTTTGCATTTCTGCTTTTAATTCTTTTGATATTGTGTTGATATCTTTTGGAACGCTAAAAACCTTATTATCATATTTTATTTCCGCTGAAACTCCATCAAAGACACCTCGACCAATATTTTTTTCGCCGCCAATAGCAAGATCTCCTGTCCAAAAATCTTTAAGAACAAGCATCAATATGCCAGCTTCATAATCTTGACAGTCTTTAACTTCAATATTTATGAGCACATTTTTTTCATTCATATCAATTGTATCATCAAACAAGGGCATTGAATCAAAAAGGGCACCATTAATTGTTCCGCCAGTAAATCTATCAATTTTTATTCGGGACTGTAATTCTGCAATAAATCCTGGTAGAATTTCTTCTCTTATTTTAATTCTTCCCTTAATAGCCTTTGAATTTTTGTTATTTGTATCAACATTTCCAAACAGATTACTAATTATTTTTTCGGAATGCTCTTCTTTTATAGTATTTAATATTCTTTCAATCCTTGCTCTAACTGCACCTTTAATACTTGTACCAGGAAGAACAAAATCGCCATTTGAAGTAATGTTAACGGCATCAGGTAATTCAGGACTTCCTGGATAAGACTTTACAATTAATGAATTTCTCAATTTCAGTCTTACATTCATTTCAAAATCAAAATTATTCTTCAACTCTACTTTAGGAAGTTGGATTTTATTACCACCATCATTTTTCAACCAATTGTAAACATCTTTTTTATTTGAAAAGTTATATTCTGTAACTTTATAATTAATAAGTTTTACTTCACCCAAACCACTGTTTGTTTTAGCACCAAGTGTAATTACAGAATTTTCTAACCCCGAAATTATAAATGAAAAGAGTCTTTGAATATCATCTTTCTTTCCATCATCAACATCGGCAACCAGTTTCATTTCAAATTTTGTTTGCCTTTCAACGACTTCAAAATCGTATTTAGCTTTATCATTTACTAAACCAGTTTTACTGTTAATTCTAATTCCATCTCTCACAACTATTTTAGGAGCAGAATTATCTGCAAGAACAAGATTGGAACATTTTATTGAGCTTTGAGAACTATTTTCAACATTAGAATCTGTTCCAAAATAAACATCCAATTTATTATCTTGAAGTTTAATAAAATCTCTGATTACACCAATAAAGGAAGTTGCCGGAATAAAAGGATTTCCATTAGAATCTAGAAGCACATCAATATCGCTATTTTCATTATTTCCACATCCAATTAACAGAGGAGATTGAAGTTCAATCTGTCCAGTAAATAAAATCTTTGATTTATTGTTTTTCATTTCTCCCTCCCATTGTTTTCATAACTTTTCTTAAATAACTAAAGAAAGTCTGCCAGTATTCCTTAAAGACAGTAAGCTCAAAATTTGATTCATTTTTAATCTCAATTTTAATAAGATTCATTAAATTATCTATTTCGGGAACGTTAGCTAAATATTTACCAACTTTTGTCATGGGGTTATCCTTTAGAAAATCGATAAAATATTTGGATTCGAAAACCAATGCTTCAAGTTTATCACGTGATGTTTTTCTTATTGCTCTTACATTTATTTCAAATTTCCCAACATCATCCAATTCTTTAATAAATGATTCAAGTCTCCCGACCAAAGAATTACTTAATTTTAATCTTTTATTCGAGTCTAAGTTTCGAGTAATACTTGTAAAAGTTTTAACATCTTCTATTGCTTGAGATTTTACGGCCTCTAAAATTCTTTGTTTAATTCGCTGCTTAATTATAGTACTAACAACCTCAGGAATTTCACCTTCAGGTTTTTCGTAATGTAAATCTTTGGGCTCACTTAAAGATATTTTATCTTCAGTATTTGACAAATTAGTTAAATTTACTTGTCCAAAACCTTGATGAGTGTTTTCACCAATTCCTTTTGAGATACATTTTAGAAAATCTTCCAAACCACTAGTTATACTAATTTTAAATGATGATCCAGCAAGGAAACATTGTTCTGAAGGTGTTTTCATTTTCCAGACTGAAAGATAGTTTTCGGAAACTCCCGCCTTTATAAATGCTTTTTCTATTTTTAATTTAACATTTTGATTATTGTTTAAATATTTTTCTAACACATCTTTTGAAACCTCTGAATAGCCCATATCGTTAAGAATAATAGCTTCTGATAACAGGCTTAACACAAACTGATTTCGAGCATTCTCAAAATTATTCTCCATTAATACTGGTTCTTGGTCAACAAAACTAAAACTTACTTTTCCGTATTGTGTGTTTTTAGATCTTCCTAAATATAATGTTTTAACATCCTTAAATTCACTCATAAATTTATTTAGTGTTTCTTTTTCACCTTTTAATTCACCGCCAAAAGTTTGCCCTGTGTCCATGGATTCGTAATTAAAAATCTCACCGTCTTTGGAAGTTCCTGTATCTCTTTCTCGTGTATGATGGAATTGAATAGAGGTTTTAACAATTTCTTGTGATATTTGACTATATTCTGATAATCGACCATAAGAATTGAAGATTTTTGTAATTTTATCATCTGAATGCTCAGATACAAAAATATCTGTAATTTCATTTTTGTTGTTTTTTTCATACTGCAAGTTATTTGGAATAATGTAATTATTAAAAGTCTCGTTATATTCGTTTCGTGAAAGAATAACTGCATTTGAAAAGATAAGTTTCTTGCTTAAGAACCAATCTTGAAATGTTTCGTTTGTATGTGCATTATTTAACTTATTTTTTTTAATATACTTTGAAGCAAATGCACCTAAAATATTACTTCCTTTAATAAATGTTGATGTTGTAACAAGGTTTTGCTCGCTAAGCGTATCTGCAATAATAATTGGAGCTAAAGTTTTTACTCTAAAATTTAATTTGTACATGCTTCCTCCAAAGTTTGCAAGGCTTGGTTACATAAGTCATTTCCTTTCGAATCAAATAATTTGACAGTTATTTCACCAAATCCTCTATTTCGCATCATCCCAGCATTTCTAAGGTTTAAACATGCTAACGCTAACAAATTTACTGCTTGCTCATTATCATCCATTTCAATAGTTCCTTCAAAATCGTATCCACTTTTTAAGACTCTAAAAGTTCTTAATGAGTGATCTTTTGTTACACCATCTTCAATTTGAATTTGATGACGAATTGAAGTGAAATTACTTGTAATTGTATCATTTGAAAATGAATTGGGATATTCTTGTTTTAAGAATTTCAGCCATTCTTTGGATTGTATATAATCTTTTAAGTAGCAATTTGAAATGAAGATATTTGACGATTCTGTTTGACCAGCTTTTCCAAAAATACTTTCTATGTCAGCAACATTTATTTCTTGGTACAGACCACTTTGTTTTAACATATCATTAACTTCTTCTGCTGAATGTCTTAATAATCCTTTAATTCTTCTTGCTGAAATATATGGCAATCCAATTTCATCCAGTAAAATATCTAAATCAATACTAGCTCCAAGTCCTTCACCAGAACCAAATAAAGTATCAGAATCTATTTTGATCTTTACAAAATATTGTTTCATTTTCCCGACCTCCTTTTTAACTCAAACTTTGGATAAACATCTCCTAATTCAATCATATCAAAGTAAATTGTATTTTCATCACTAAAAAAATCTGTGTTGTATCCACTATACTTTTCAACCTTAGGTAATTTATTACCGCTAGCTTCCAATTGAACTTGGAAACTTTTCCTTGCTGATTCACCAAGAGTTAAAACAGTTCGTAATTCCTTTATTTTAGATTGTGGAAATGTCTGTTTCCCATCCTTTTCACTGAACAAACTTGCTGTGTTTTCTACAAAGAGATCAAATCCAGATATGGTAGAATCATCGCAAATTTTATAAGGTCTTTTCAGCAAAGTATTTTTACCATTTTTATAATACCTATTCCTTATTTCTTCTAAAGACCCAGATATATTACCCGAAGAAATGTGAAAATCAATCCAAGACCCTTTGTCATCTTTGTCGTTTCTGATAACTTTTGCATTTGTACATAGTTGTTCAGCGATTTGATAACCGCGATAAAATGGAAATTTTAACTTTGTGATAGATATTCCAGCACAAGAAGTTAATTTGTTCCCTTCCGAATCAGTATGTTTTTCAAATGCTTCCATAAATATTTTTGCAAAATAAATACCTAAACGCCCATCACAAACAAATGTAATATCATCACCACCCATAATTATTGGTCTTATTGGTATAATATATTTTCCACTTTCAGTTTCTGGTTGAATTTCTTTCTTGATAAAATCCCACTCATTAATAATTGTTTTCAATAATACTTTGAAGGAATCTCTCGTAGCATTTTCAACTTTTGCAGAGAGTGTTTTAAGTTCATTCAAAGTTTTACATGCTTGGAATTTTTTCCCCATTGAATTGCCGTCAATGTGAACAATAGAAAGGTGTGAGTCTTCACCATGACTTTTGCCTAACTTTTCTAAATCATTTGTAAATTTAAACTCGCTACCAATAATATCTTTATAATCAGTTTCCAACTTTTCCAGTGCTTTTCCAGCAAAAGCAAATTTGGCATTAACTTGTGAGGAATAATAACCTGTAGCATCTTCCTTTTGGGGAAATTTTATCCAAACATCTTTTGAATAACCGCTTCTTTCACAATCGGCAGTAATTCCATGCTTAGGAATAATAGTATTAGCAATAAATTCAGCTTTATTATTGTTTAATATTTTAAATAATTCTTTAAGTTTTGGTTGAAAGGACGGATCATCATTATCAGTGATTAAAAATTCACTAATGGCAACTGCACTATTAAGACCGGGAGCTTCAATTAATAGTTTTTCAGACCACTCCTCAACAAAATTTTTGGCTATTTCGTATTCGTCAAAAAAGAAAAGTGCATTTCCTCCGCCAATATATCCTTTGCAGGAATTATCGTTTTCCTTTAATGGAATATTCTTTAAATCCTTAATGAAATTACTTTCAAAAATAGCTTGAACCAAAAAAGATGCTCCAAGATTATCTCGCAATTTGTTCGAGCCAAAAATAAATTTTTGAATTGATACAGTATCAATTAGTAATGCAAACATTTTGTTACTCCTATTTAATAAAATCACTTATTTTCTTCGTTAGTCTTGAATGTTCAATATCTGTGTTTCCCAAGACTAGTATATTCTCTTTTGCACCGGTTTCTGTTTTAAGTTCATCCTCAATTAGCTTTCTAAGTTGTTCATCAGCCCGTGTTATTAAAATTGCTTTTGCCTCATCACCACCCATTTGTCTACTACGAAGTATAATTTCAAAACCTTTGTTTTTAATTGCAGCTTTATTACTACCTCCAAGGGTGGTACAAGAAATTCCAAATAATTGATAACCCTTAATCATTATTACATCAATCTCAAATTTATTATTCATCCAATTTGGATCTTTAATTTCCCAATTTTTATCTATGTAAATATTATTATGATCCTTCAAATGTTCTTTGAGAGTTTGATAAACATATTCTTCCAGCCATTTGCCATCCAAATAACCAAGCGCAGTTTCTAAATTTTTATCCGTTTCTGGTTTCACAAAAATACCTTGACCATCATAAATTCTTAATTCTTTAGGCATAGCTTTTATAATATCCAAAAATTGTTTCGAACGAGGTTGTTCTCTCTTTATTAAATCTAGATTCAGAGCTGCGTAATTTTTTGCAAGATTTCCTTTTTTAACCAAAAAAATCCCTCTATTCCAAGCAATTTTATTATTATAATAACTGTCCAATTTATTCCTTGTAATAAGTTGACTAAATAATTTTGTTGCTTCAGAAAAATCAAAATTGTCAAGCTCATTAGCTCTTTCATAATTATGAAGAGAAATCAGGTCTTCTATTGAGGTAACAATGAATGGTCTTAAATCTTTACAAATTATATTTTGATTTCCATCTCTTAAATCAAATGTTCTTGATGATAAATATGAAAAATTTTTCTCTTCAATTTCTTCAAGATTATTAATAAAATTATATGCTTGCACAACCATTACTTTGGTACCACCAGTAAAATTTAGATGTACTTTTGAATCACTCTCAAATTGAATTAAGCTTGCTAAAGTATTATTTATTTCCTGCATATTTTCTATGTTCTTAATTGGAACATATTTAAACATATTGGCATTTATATTATTACATTTCTTTAATAATAAAAGTTCAATGTTCTCTGCATACATTCTTGTACTACTTTGATTTGAATTTGAGTCGGAATGCACAAACCATATTCTTTCAAGTGAATTATTTGTATCAACGAAATATTTTGCAACAACATAATTTGGAAGCGGACTTGTTCCAATTATTAAAACTAAATCTGTGAATTCTCCTTTCATAATTTTCCCCTAAAAATCACTGTTTTTTATTGTTTCACATTGGAAAGTTATTTTTTCCATCCTTTCTCCTGTTTGATAATTTTAATTATTTTTCTCATCCAATTACTTGTTTTTATATCTGAAAGTTTCTCCGACTTTGCGTTTGCCATATAAATTTTGGGCTCTTATCACCACCGCGCTTGTTAATTCGCCTGAATCATTTTGTGTATTTCTTACTGCAATAAAATTTGAAACAGTATTCTTTATTTCTTCCATTCCAGCAATTAAAGCAATTCCAAAGGCAGGTTTTAATCCATCTATTATTATTCCTTCGCTTGCGGGTGCAAAAACATCATTATTGTGGATTAGGTAATCATAAAAAAGTGGAGTTTCGTTAAAATCTATTGCTCCATGAGTAAACTTTGCAAGTTTGTGTTTTTGTCCGTCTTCTGCTTCTATATCGGGAATTACTTTTAACGATATTTTTCGTAAAGTTTCATTTTGAGATAATTCATCATTTAATAATTCTGCAAATTTTGGAATAACATAATTTATTGCGTTTTCTAAATCCTTAAATGTTTCAATAGTCACATCCACAGACTCAAAGTTGCATATCAGCTTTGTTTCGGGACGTTCTGTTTTAATGATGCTTAATTTTGTAGGAATTTCATCAACCTCGCCAATTTGTATTGTATTTCCGATCTGTTCTATCTTTCCAGAAAAAACAAATTTTTCGAGGTTTACTTTTAAGAATGTAGAAAGAAATGCGAAAACAAGAGCAAGCTGAAGTGAATTCCCATCAATTTGTTCAAATACTTCGCAGCACTTATTATTTGAAGGAATATTTTTTATAAATGGGAAATATTTGCCAAATTCCCACTCGAACACATAATGATGTTTGAGATGCTTTTTGAGAAAATCATCGAGAAAGAACTTCAGAAAAGGCTGAATCTTTTTCCAATTTTTCGAAAGTATCGGCAGACTTTTACCATTTTCATATTCATCTTTTTTCTCAAAATGGATTGTGAAAATAGCACCTGAGTTATTTTTTTCAACAAATACTGGAAAAAATGCTTCACCGTGTAATAATTCAGAAACCTTTAAATGAAGTTTCTTTGAATTACTTATCTTTTTACTAAAATAATATTGGTCATCAGTATTTTTAGCAGATTTAAGCAAATTTGCATAAATATCAGCGGCTGATTTGTAATTTCCTATTTTTTCCAACTCTTTTGCCCTACTTTCCATTATTCTAACCTTATTTTACCCTCAAAATATCTTCCATTTATATTAAATGTAATTTTACTTTCCTCTTTTGAATAGTTTTTCATATCAAACGAAATATAACCCATTTGATTTGGCAAAACTTCTAGTGAATTATCTGAAGAAGTAAACTTTATTTCCGCTTGCGTAAATTCCATATTATCAATGAGAATTTTATTTTCCTTTGCAAAAATCACTAAATATAAATTCCCATTTACAAGAGATAATCTTATTAAAGTAGATTCATCGTCAATTAGAACATAAGAATTATCTCTGTTTTTACGTTCAAGTTCGTAAAATTGTTCAGAATCTAAATAACTATCATCAGCAGCAGCTAATTTATATTCAAACGGCTTAATATCAGCCTCTAAATGTGGCGAAATGCAAAAAATGATATTTGCAGATTTTTCTTCCGATTGATTTGCAAAATAGTTGATAGCCGATAAGCGTACTGGTTCAATTTCTTCAAGAATTGCACCTAAAATAATTTGTTGCACTTCAGTATATGAATCCGAAGTATTTTTTATCGATTCTTTTATTAAATGCAAATCATCTTCGATTATTTCACCTAAATAGTAGTCTAATTCATTTTTTGAAATTGGACCTTCTGTAAATCTTAAAGAAATTCTGTCTGTTGGATAAAATTTATATAAATCGGATTTTATTATAATTTCATTCCCATCGTTTAATTCAATTACTCTCGAAATATGAACCGAACGAAGAACACCCGTTTTTTCTAAAAACCTATCATCTGTAATTAAAAAGTCTCTTTTCGTTTGATTATTATACCAAATTTGTCCAACTTTTAACTCTTTTGGTGGATTCAGTACATTATTAAGGAACATATTCATCTGAATTCCCTCCATCTGATTCTGTTAAATTTAATTTTTCTATAAGTAAGCGCATAAAAAAGTCCAAATAAGCTCCAAGTTCTAAATTATCTATATCTGCTTCATTAGAAATTTTCATAGCTCTAATAAAGCGCTTAACGTAGTTATCAACACTGCTTTTTCCAAGTTTATTTCCTAATTTTTCCGATATTTGTTCCAAAGTAAGTGATAAACCAAACTTATAGAAATACAATTTGGCATAAAACACTAGCTCTTCTGGTTCAAAAACGGATTCAACTCTTAAAAACCATTGTTCGGCAATTGATTTAACTTCGGCAAAAAATTCGGGATTGTTGAATTTATCCGTATCTGATAATAAAATTTCATTTTTATTTTCTTCGTCATCATCAATTGTTCCTTCCGAAATTGAAAAATAACCGGCATTTCCATAATCCGATATTTCAGTAATTAGCCTTACCAAATTAAAGACAGAAATTGCAAATTTTTCCAATTCATTATCAAAAAAAGATTTAATTAATGTTTCCAATTTTTTATAGTTAATAGTTCCGTTATTATTTTGAATCGAAAAGAAATATCCCTTAATCTCTAAATGTTGAATGCTTGTAATACCTTCTTTCCTACAAAATTCATTTCTAGAATTTTTAATTAAATATTTTTCACTGATAAAATTTTTGAGAATATTGCGAATGGCACTATCAAGATTTATGGTTTCTCTTTGAAGATCAATTGGTTGAATTTCGTAAAAAGCTGTTCTAATAATGGAATAATAGTATTTAATTAAAATGTTGTCCGAATCTGAATTACTTTCCTTATTTTCTAACCAAACACCGTTGCCCGTTTTAGAACTCATAGAATTATGTATTTGAAGAAATGTTTCATTCACCAAGTCCTTTTGTATATCAGATTCAAGTGTGGTATAACTAATCTGAACTGCCCCGCTAATTGCCTCAAAAAGTTTTTTCCCTACTTGATTATCTATCTTTCCGTATTCATTTATTTGCAAAAAAGCTTTTCTTAATATTTCTGCTACTTCACCTTTTTTCATTTACTAATTCCCTCATTAAAATTGAAATCCTTTCTTTTGAACTTGTAGAAAGCTCACAAAACCTATTTTGAAGATTCTTTTGAACAGCATTCCAACTGAAATATATTAAAAAATAGGTGCTTTGCTTTAGTTCTTCTGGAGGAACTGAGGCTAAAAGACACAAATTGTTTGTTTCGTTATGTGGGTGATATTTTGAAGTGCCTGGTGCTAATTTTACAAAATGATTATTTCCAAAGTTATTTGGTGTTTCTAATACTAATGAAGGTCGTAAAGCATCTTTATAATCATCATCTTTTCTTTTTTTATCAAATGGAACCGATTCATCTGGAACACCCCAAACTGAACCTTTTAATAATGATGTTTCTCTTATTGTTTGATTTGAAGGAATGTTTTCTTTTCGTTTATAAATACGAATTTCTTTTTTCTTAATTTTGTGGACTTTTTTTAGATTTTCATAGAACTCATTAGAATTTCCCATACACATCTTCCAAATTTTAATCCATAAATTTCAAACATATATAAGTTAGTTATTAAATAATTTAGTGTCAACCTCTCAATAAGATTTAATCTAATAATAAATTTCTAATTTTATCAAATTCATGTAATTCCTATTAAGGTTAAGGTCTCAATTTATTTTTCAATTCCGATGAATTACAAAGGTAGAGGCTAAGGCAAAGGAAAAAGCAGAGGCTCATTCTTAACCCTGTTTAGTTGAGGCATTTCATACTGACAGAATATGAGATGTGAGAATGTGAGATGTGAGAATATGAGAATGCGAAACGTGAAACACGAGATTTTAGAGTCTTAATCTCGTTTTGTAAGGCATTTCATCTAAATAAGATTCCGACTAAAAGCTTGTCGGAATGACGGTTTTTCTTAATGTTTCAATCCTTTCCACTCAAGGCAGTCAATTCCGATTAAATGAAAAGCCCGACTTTTCAAACAATCTGGCTTCGTGTTAATATTCACGAAAAAAGTCGGGCTTTTTCGTCTCAATCCTTTTTAGTCAAGGCATTTCATTCCGATTAAGTCAAAGTAACACTTGGCTTGGTGAACCTACATTAACGTCTCAATCCTTTTTAGTCAAGGCATTTCATTCCGATTAGACCAAAAGTTCCAGAACCAGAATGAGAGCAATTTAAGTCTCAATCCTTTTTAGTCAAGGCATTTCATTCCGATTAAAGCATATTTATCTAAACTATACCCTGAAGCAACAGAAGGTCTCAATCCTTTTTAGTCAAGGCATTTCATTCCGATCTAAGACTCCAAAAAATAAAGAACATAACATTGACTTAGAAGATAGTCTCAATCCTTTTTAGTCAAGGCATTTCATTCCGATGTTTTGATATGATTATGGTATCAGATTATTATCGTAATGTGTCTCAATCCTTTTTAGTCAAGGCATTTCATTCCGATTCAAACAAGAAAACTAATAACTGAAATTGAAAAGTATCTTACAGTCTCAATCCTTTTTAGTCAAGGCATTTCATTCCGATTTAAAAGAAATATTACAGCCTTGATTATGCTTTTGTTTTAGTCTCAATCCTTTTTAGTCAAGGCATTTCATTCCGATAAAATAAGACTAGAAAACAGTATAAAAGCATGTGAATCTTTGTCTCAATCCTTTTTAGTCAAGGCATTTCATTCCGATTATTGCAGTTTCAAAAGCTAAAGCAATTCCTATAACATGTCTCAATCCTTTTTAGTCAAGGCATTTCATTCCGATGGACTTGGAATAATAAGTAAAAAGGAATGTAGCATATTAGGTCTCAATCCTTTTTAGTCAAGGCATTTCATTCCGATAAAGATACAAAAAGAAATAAATGAAAGGATATTTAAGGGGTCTCAATCCTTTTTAGTCAAGGCATTTCATTCCGATACAATAAAAAAGAGTTTTATGCAATGGAGGGCACGTTATTGGTCTCAATCCTTTTTAGTCAAGGCATTTCATTCCGATGGAGGAAACAATGTTTTACATAAGTGTGGTTTTACATAAGTCTCAATCCTTTTTAGTCAAGGCATTTCATTCCGATCAACATGGCAGCGAAAAGGGCAGCGAAAATGGCAGCAAATGGTCTCAATCCTTTTTAGTCAAGGCATTTCATTCCGATAGGTAATATTTTAACTTTATATTTTATAATAAGTTACAAGCATATTTTTACATACATACATTTTAACATAATCAAAAACAATTACTATCGGGTAAACAAATAGCTATAAACAATTTAATAAAAACAATTTATAGCTTTTTACATACCTAACCCATTTTTAAGAGTTTATAAGGTATGTTAATGGGTGTTTCTTTATTTTTTACTCATTTTAGCACTTTAATCTCTTTACATACATTTACTTTCAAATTGTGTTATTTTAGCACAAAATTAATCAAAATATCAAAGACACAAACATTTGTTTATAATTTAGTTCAACAAACTAAAGCACATACGAATCGAGCAAAATATGTTCTTTTTTCTTACCAATTGATTTAACCTTTTTTTCACAATCGGCACATAAAAAATAGAATTTAATACTATCTTTTTCAACATCAATTTTTGTTTTCAACAAATCGCATAAACTTTTGGCTTCAGCCTTAGAAATATCACTTTCAAAAACAGAAAACTGCACTCTGTGTCCATAATCTTCTAAAATTTTACTAACTTTTACTCTGTTTTTATCGTTAGTTATATCATAAGTGATAATAAACATTATGCCATAACCGTTTTAAAGTTTGGAGCATTATTTTCTCTAACGCCTTTAATAAGAGCATCAGTAACAAGCGATATTTTTTTAATAATTGTAGTTCCATCATTTTCTTGATGGATAAGTTCCACCCATTTTGCCATATATTTTCTAAGTCCTTCCTGATTTAATCTAAAATGAGAATTACTTTCAAAATCGGAAGATTTAATAATTCCTAAATTTGTTAAATTAAGGACAAATTTATCAGCCACATCAAACCTAAATAGTTCAAGAATATCAAAACTAAGCGAAGTGCGTGCATAGTCCTTTTTGTGCAAATAGCCAACGTAAATATCCAAACCACTACCGTTAACAATAGCATTAATTAAATTTTTGAACAAAGTATAGGTTAAACTCATTAAAGCATTAACTTCATCTTCAGGTGGATGCATAGTGCGTTTTTTAAAAGTTAATTCCTTTTTGAAAAGATTTGAAAGCAGATTGAAATGGGTTTTACTAACATTTGCCTCAAAACCAAGAAGTGATTGATAGTTTGAAGCAGCCATAACTTTTAGCCCTAAATGGTTTAGTTTCGAAATGTACTCATCAAAATTAGGTTTATCCGAAATTCTTTTAGCTTTTTTAATAAAGTTCTTTGCACTAATAATTTTTCCAAAAACAAAAGATTTTGCAAACTGCAAAGCAATATCATCATTATCTGAAATTTTGTATTGTGAATAACGCAAATCCAAATTTTTTGTTCTTATTGGCAAAAACTGTCCTTTTGGTTTACCGGAATAACTCAAATAAGTTAGCGGAATACCATTGTTGGATAAAAGAGATACTGCTTGATTACTAAACTGAATATTACCAAAAGTTATTACGCCATCAAGTTTTCTAACTGGCAATTCAAGCATTTTTTGGTCAGAATTTTCTAGAATTATTCTTCTACTTATTTTTCTTAATTTACTACCTTGTGTTGTTAAAGTAATTATTGACATCCAACCTCTCTAGTTTAAATTCAAAGATATAATTCGTTTATACTCGTCAGAAAGTAAATTGATAATTTTTTTATTTTTATAATCAAATTCACATAATTCGAGTAATACGAGATATTCAAAATCCTCTTTGAAAGCATTATCAAAAATTAGAGTTTTGCTGTTTAACATTAAGCTACCTAATAATTCAATATTAGTATTTTCTAATTGCTCCTTAATTTTATCATTATCAAGAATACCTTTAAAATAGATAGCGTTTGCTTGATTTAGTTCGCAAGCCAAATAGCCAGTAAGCTCAATAATACTTTTGGAATTGTGGACAGACAATTCAATACTGATCAATAAAATTTGATCTATGTCTTGAATACTCCAGCTAGTTTCATTTGCGTTTACTAGGCTAAGCTTATACTTTTTTGTAAAAGCTTTAATTTGCTTATTAACTATTTCTATTATTTCAATCAAATGATACCCCCATATTAATTGGTTGATTTATATAATTGGTTCTTTGAATTATAATTTCTATATCCCACAAATCTAAAAGTGGATTGCTTTACTCCATTTTCGCTTTTTTGAACAATACGCTCGCTAGTAGAGACAATTGTCTCAATACCCTTCATACTCATTTGTAGAACAAAATTATAAGTAAAAGTAAATTCTCCCATTATATGAACAGCATTTTTATCTTTGTTTTTTTTTAATAGTTCATCAACTCTATTGACGTAGATTTTTGAAAGTTCAATCACTTCCTCAATATTGGAATTTGAAGGCACATTTGGAAATAGTAAATCTACAATTTCACCATACGTTTCATTTGCAGCCCTTATCTGCTCTTTTTGCCAAGTTGCCTTTGGATGATTTGATAAGTTGATTAACATATTTTTCCATAAAGATTATTTTTGAATACTTTATTAGAGCAACAACTTTTCATAATTTCCAAATATGACTAAATTTGAATAACTAGCACAAAGATTCAATCATTTTTTTTAAACATTTCACTACCAATTAGCCTTCAATTAGCTTATACTTGCCACTTGAATACCATTTGAATACCATTTGAATACGATTTTATTATATTTACATAGGTATTAAATTATACTATTCAACCAATTATTTTTAATATAATTGATATTGGTTTTTGCTCTAAGGTAAGGATTTATGGCGAAAGTTAGTAAAACAATTTTAGGTGAAATTAAAGGCACACTTGGCGATTTTGTTTTTCGCACAATGAACGGAAAAACTTTTGTATCACTTAGACCCCAAAAATATAAAAAGACAAAAAGCAAAGCATTAGAAAACATAAGAACAGGTTTTTCAATGTTGTCATCCTTTTGCTCTTGTGTAAATTCAATTTCGGAGTTAACAAAAGTCTGGGCACTAAAACAAGTTAGCGGAAATAGGACATATAATAAAATCTATAGTCATAATAACCCTTTTATTAAGGATTATAGCAATTATTCAATTTTAAAAATTCTTCCACAAAACCCAAATTACATCTTATTTATTGACAAATTGACTAAAAATAAAAACCAAATATCGTTTAAAATAAGAAAAATGGAATCAGAATTTTTGAGACCAAGCAATAAATATACTTTAATAATCTTGGTTAATAATTTTAGTGGAAGAAAATATCTACATCAAATTAACACTTTAAGTTACACCGAAATTTCCCAAAATAGTTCAGTTATAATAGATTTTTCCGAAAGCCTTCTCGGTTTGGACACATATAATAATGTATTTTGTGCAATAACAATAAAGGATGAAAATGACAAAATCCTTTCGTGGACAAACACAGAAGTTCTGCCACTTACTCTCTAAAATTAAAGCATATTATTTCATAAATGCTTTAAATTTTTGAAATAAACCAAAACTATACGACAATCCACAAAAACCAAATAATATCCAAATTTCAATTCCTAATATCCAAACTTTTTTTTGCATGATTCATTCAAAAATATTGAGTTTGGGGTTTGGTTATTCTTTTTTGCTATTTGTTTGAAATTTATCTTTTGATGTTTGCTATTTATTATTACATTTTTAGAAGCTCAAGCAAGATACAATTAAATACACAGTTCACTCCTACTGAGAGCACTAAAAATATTGTGGATTATTTTATTATACCTTTCTTTTTAGAAGTTCATTTTTCTACTAAATATATTAGTAGTAACTCATAAAAGAAAGTGAGACCTTTCATTAATTTAACGGGTTAAAATGTTTTGATAATCCAAATCAAATTTCATTGTAATGCTATCGTTGTTTAGTTTGTTTAATAATTTTAATATTTTCTTTTTACCAATAATCACTTTGCTAAAATCATGGACTTCTGTAAACATCATATATTCATCGAAAAATGAAACTAAAAATCTTCTGCTATATGGTGTATAAACAACATAAATGTATGATTTATCTTCACTCTGATTAACATTATAGCCATGATTAACTAAATGAGTTATAATTTTAACTTCTTCTGAATGTGATTTAATTTTAACCCCAAATATGCATTAGAAAAGCATTAATGCATATTCGACTAACTCGCTCTAAGCGTTTGTACTATTGTTCACTTAACCTTTTGGGTACAAACGCTAAGACCGAGTAAGTCGGGGCAAGTTCGCTTCTATATTGATTGTTCTTTTTCTAAAATTGTTTATTTTAATCCTATTGCATTATCCAGGTTTAACTTCTTTTTTCATTTTAGACTCCAAGTTTATTGTTGTCTAATATTTAATTAATATGAATATCCTTATACATACCTAAACTCATTTTTATAGGAAACAGCAGCCACTAAAAGTCTATTGAATATAGCCTCGCCAAAGTATCTTCTATTGAATTTATAGCAAAACTCATCAAGATAACTTTGCAGGAATTCAGGCTTAACCGAGTGAAATGTGTTCAGAAGTTGTCTTTTAGCATTACTAATTGTAATATGT
>Ga0210046_1000872_pt1 | contig 26138 bp, 20 predicted proteins | sample CryGeyCG2114_250_FD_185461 | JGI IMG/M metagenome (GOLD analysis project Ga0210046, IMG submission 185461) | Groundwater microbial communities from aquifer - Crystal Geyser CG18_big_fil_WC_8/21/14_2.50 (SPAdes) (version 2) | ecosystem: Environmental > Aquatic > Deep subsurface > Groundwater ...
TAATCCAACGTGTAAATGTCGAAAAAATACAACGAATATAACCAATTGAACCTGCCTCTTCTTGCTGAGGAGGTAAGGAAATTTTGGGACGAAAATGAAATCTTTGAAAAAAGCCTGGCAAATAGAGAGAACAACGATCACTTTGTTTTTTACGAAGGCCCGCCTTCAGCCAACGGCGTGCCTGGTATTCACCATGTCATGGCACGCACCATCAAGGATTTGTTTTGCCGCTATCAAACTCTCAAAGGTAAATTTGTTCAGCGTAAAGCCGGCTGGGATACGCATGGATTACCGGTAGAGATCAGTGTGGAAAAAACACTCGGAATCACAAAAGAAGACATTGGCAAGAAGATCAGTATAGAAGAATACAACAAGGCATGTCGCGTAGAAGTGTTGAAATACAAAGACCTATGGGATGACCTGACCAAAAGAATCGGTTATTGGGTCGATCTGGAGAATCCCTATATCACCTTCGACAACAAGTACATCGAGTCGGTTTGGTATTTACTCAAGATGCTTTATGAAAAAGACCTCATGTACAAAGGTTATACCATTCAGCCTTATTCTCCGGCTGCCGGCACAGGGTTAAGCACCCACGAACTCAACCAGCCAGGATGTTACAAAGACGTGACCGACACCACCATTGTAGCTCAATTTAAGGTGGTTAGAGAAATCGTGTCGGAGAAACTGTATCAACATGTTATTGGTGATCTGTATTTTCTGGCATGGACAACCACACCATGGACCCTGCCATCGAATACTGCCCTGGCCGTTGGTGATAACATCGATTATGTTCAAGTGGTTACTTTTAATCCTTACACAGGTATCCCCATCACGGTGATCCTGGCGAAAAACCGCATGTCAGCTTTTTTTAATGAAAATAATGCCGGGCTTGCTTTTGAAGATTATAAAACCGGAGATAAAAAGATCCCGTTCAGGATAGTGGGTGAGTACAAGGGATTTGAACTAACCGGAATATGCTATGAACAACTTTTCCCATGGGTTAAACCCAATGGTAAAGCTTTCGAGGTCATTCCTGGAGACTTTGTTACTACTGAGGATGGAACAGGAATCGTACACATTGCACCTACTTTTGGCGCTGACGATGACCGCGTTGCCAAAGCAACGGGTATTGAACCACTCATCCTGATGGATGCCATCGGCGAACGCCGCCCGATGGTGGACTTGACTGGAAAGTTTTTTCAACTCGATGAGCTGGATCAGGATTTTGTAAAACAATTTATTGATATTGAGGCCTACAGTGAATTTGCCGGTCGCTTTGTAAAGAACGACTATGATGAAAATCCGGGAAAAGTGGATTCGTCATTGGACGTGGATCTGGCCGTTAAACTGAAAAAAGAAAACCTGGCTTTTCGTATCGAGAAGCACGTCCACAGTTATCCGCATTGCTGGAGAACAGATAAACCGATCTTATATTATCCCCTGGATAGCTGGTTTATAAAGACCACCAGCTTAAAAGACCGGATGATTCAGTTAAATAAAACCATTCAGTGGAAACCAAAGGCCACCGGCGAAGGCCGTTTTGGCAACTGGCTCGAAAACCTGCAGGATTGGAACCTGAGCCGTTCGCGATTCTGGGGAGTACCGCTGCCCATTTGGGTAACCGAAGACAGAACAGAAAAAATTGCCCTGGGTTCGGCTACTGAACTAAAGGCTGAAATTGAAAAGGCTGTGGAGGCGGGCTTTATGGATCAAAACCCGATGGCAAATTTTGAACCGGGAAATATGGCGAAGGAGAATTATGAATCCTTTGATTTTCATCGTCCCTATGTCGATAACATTATTCTGGTATCTGAAACCGGGCAAAAGATGTTCCGCGAAAGCGGTTTGATAGATGTTTGGTTCGACTCCGGAGCCATGCCCTATGCACAATACCACTATCCTTTTGAAAATAAAGAATTTTTTGAAAAGAATTTTCCCGCTGACTTCATAGCTGAAGGGGTCGATCAAACCCGTGGTTGGTTCTTTACCCTGCATGCCATTTCTACCATGTTATTCGATTCGGTGGCTTATAAAAACGTGGTTTCTAATGGTTTGGTATTAGACAAAAACGGCAATAAAATGTCGAAGCGGTTGGGAAATGCAGTCGATCCGTTTCTGACCATCGATCAATACGGTCCCGATGCAACGCGTTGGTACATGATTACCAATTCGCAACCGTGGGATAACCTGCGATTCGATTTGGCCGGAATTGATGAAGTCCGCCGCAAGTTTTTTGGCACTTTATATAATACATACAGCTTTTTCGCGCTGTATGCCAATATCGATGGTTTCAGATACAGCGAGCAGGAACTCCCCATTTCAGAGCGTAGTGAAATCGACCGCTGGATTTTATCTGAGCTTAATTCACTAATAAAGATTGTGGATGAAGCACTTACGGCTTATGAACCCACCAAAGCGGGACGTGCCATCCAGGACTTTGTTACAGAACACCTGAGCAATTGGTACGTTCGCCTTTCACGCCGTCGGTTTTGGAAAGGCAATTATACCACTGACAAGATTGAAGCCTATCAAACCCTTTACCGGGTTTTGGAAGTGGTAGCGCAGCTCAGTGCTCCCATTGCACCTTTTTTTGCCGACCGGCTGTTTATCGATTTAAATACTGTTTCAGGCCGGTTTGATGCTGAATCTGTTCACCTGACCGACTTCCCCATTGTACATGAGGAACTCATCGACAAGGATTTGGAAGAACGTATGGAGCTTGCCCAGCTGATATCGAGCATGGTACTATCGTTAAGAAAAAAAAATAACCTCAGGGTACGCCAGCCATTATCCAAAATCATGCTGCCGATACTAAATCCAAAGTTTAAAAAACAGGTTCAGGCAGTAGAAGAGTTGATACTTTCAGAGGTTAATGTGAAGAGCATCGAATATCTTTCTGAAGATTCAGACGTGCTGGTGAAAAAAGTAAAACCGAATTTTAAAACCCTTGGCCCAAAGTTTGGAAAGCACATGAAATCGTTGGCTGTTATAATTCAGGCATTATCCCCCGGAGAAATTAAACAACTTGAAAAAGAGGAAACATTGGAGTTGCACCTCGACAATAACTCACATACCATTGCCATCGATGATGTCGAAATCCTCACCGAAGATATTCCTGGTTGGAGTGTAACCACTGAAGGACTCGTTACCGTAGCTCTTGACCTTACCTTAAATAAAGCTTTGCAAAATGAAGGCTTAGCGCGAGAGTTGGTCAATAGAGTTCAGAATTTAAGAAAAGACAAAGGGTTTGAGGTAACTGACCGGGTTTTGTTAACAGTAGTTAAAAATCCACAGACGGATGAGGCATTTCAATCGTTTAAAGATTACATTTGCGCGGAAACATTATCTGATTTCAGATTGGATGAAACATCTGTAAATAAAGAGTTTACAACGGATGAACTTCTTGACGGAATATTGGTAACGTTTAATGTAGTTAAAGAATAACATAAATAATAAGAAAAACACGTTTCCTTTTGAAAAATTGTTTACATTTATGAGGTTTTTCAAAAAAGAAAAGAATAAATACTGAAGGATATGGATGACAAGATTATTGAGGAAAAGAAAAAGAACAGATATTCAGATGCCGAATTGGAAGAATTCAGGGAGATTATTCTGAAAAAACTGGCCATTGCCCGTGAAGATTTGGCGATGCTAGTTGAAGCCTATAGCAATCAAAGTGATCACGATACCAACGATACTTCGCCAACTTTTAAGGTGCTCGAAGAAGGACAGCAGGTTTTGTCGAAAGAGGAAAACAGCCGGATGGCAGCTCGCCAGCAGCGCTTTATTTCAAACCTTGAAAACGCGTTGATTCGCATCGAAAACAAAAGCTATGGTATTTGCCGTGAAACAGGTAAGCTGATAAGCAAAGAAAGATTGCGCGCTGTTCCTCATGCCACCCTAAGTATTGATGCAAAGAATAAGCAGGTTCAAAACGACACCAGTTTTTAGTTTTGTACTGTAAAACCATTTCGATTTGAAAAAGGCAGCATTCATCATTTTTCTGGTTCTCATCCTGGATCAGTCGTTAAAGTTGTGGGTAAAATTAAACATGACCCTGGGAGAGGAAATTCCCATCGTTGGTTCTTGGTTTAACCTTTATTTTACCGAAAACAACGGGATGGCATTCGGTATGCAGTTCGGTGGTGAATGGGGGAAATTAGCACTTAGCATTTTCCGTATACTGGCTGTTATTGCCATCGGTATTTACCTCATCATTATTTCAAGAAAAAAAAAGCACAACGGTTTAATATTCAGCCTTTCGATGATATTTGCCGGGGCTATGGGCAATATTATCGATAGTGCCTTTTACGGATTGCTGTTTACCCAGAGTTCCTATCATACCCTGGCTACTTTTGCCACTGAAGGACAAGGATATGCCACATTTTTGCACGGACGTGTGGTAGATATGTTGTATTTTCCATTGATAGATCTGGTCCAGGCCGATGTACCTTTATGGGTACCCTCGTTTGTTTTTGGTGGAGATGGTCATTTTATTTTTTTCCGACCCATATTTAATCTGGCCGACTCCTCAATCACCATCGGCGTTTTCTGGCTATTGCTCTTCGAGCGGAAAAAACTGGGCTGATCGTTATATCCTCCTTATCTTAAAGTCCATTCCTTTTATTTCGGTGCTCTCCGTGAATTTTACAGATTGCAACTCATTCAGTAATTGTAAACGATTGAGTCCCTTATGTCCTATGGCATAGTTTAGCTGCCCTTTCGGGATGATAAATTCAACCCCGGTGTGTTTCACATCCGAAATGACCGATCTCAATTTGTTTAACCAGATTGCTGATAAAACCAATTCCCTGAACTGGGGATGATAGGGGCCTGCAACCAAATCTTTACCAAAAACCAACCCTTCAGAGGGGTGAAGTCCGGTTCTGATCACCTTTACATTTCCTTTTTCAAAAATGAGAAGCAATTGAGTGGTCCAATGAACGGCCTCTTCGAGCGAAAGCGGTGTATATCGACCCTTTTTATACCAATCGTGCAAGGCGGTATCTTTAATTACCAATGTGGGGTAAATTCGTGTGGAAGTAGCGCCCAACTCAACAATGCGGGAAGCTGTAAAGAGCGAACTCTGCAACGAATCGCCGGGTAAACCAATCATCATTTGCAATCCCAACTGAAATCCTTTTTCGATGATGGCTTTGGCCGCTTGTTCTGTTTGCCTGGCAGTATGGCCACGATGTGATTTTTTAAGTACTTTGTCGTCAAATGATTGTGCGCCGATTTCGATGGTTGTCACCTGATAGGATGAAAGTAAATTCAGTACTTCCGGGTTGATATAATCTGGTCGGGTGCTGAGCCGGATTCCCTGAATTTCTCCGGAGGATAAAAATGGTTGAACCAGTTTCAGGTAGGCTTCCTGCTCATGCAGAGGTAATCCCGTGAAATTTCCTCCAAAAAAGGCCACATCCACACTGCGATTTAGTTGTTTAAATGAAGCCAGGTGGGCATTAACAATTTTTATGACCTCGCTGTGATCCGGTATTGAAATATGCCCGCTTATTTTACGTTGATTACAAAATGCACATTGAAAAGGGCAAGCCAGCTCGGGAATAAAGACCGGAATGGTATAATGTTTTAGCATAATAAAGTTGAATACAAAATTCACGCATTTTTTTGAATATTTTTGCAAAATGTTTTAATTATTTCAGTATTAACTAAAACCATCTTGATCAAATGAACCAAATCATTAAAAAAACATCAGGTCTACTTCTTGTAACACTGATGGCATTGCTGATAGCCGGAGGTTCAACTTCTTGCAAAAGCAAGAAAAAACTGGCACGTGAACAGGCAGCAGCCGAGTATGCAGCCAAAGTTGAACAATCTAAAACAGACCTGAACGCGATTGTTGATGGTACCACGCATTGGACCCTCGACGAGCAGGATAAACGTCTGGAAGTGATTAAATCGTACAACCTCGACGATCAGGAAGTTAAAGACCTGATTGTAAAAGCCGAATCGACCATTTCGATGAAACGGGCCGAGATGGAAAGGAAAGCTGAAGAGGAAAATCTGCGAAAAGCTGAAGAAGCGCGAAAACTGGCGGCGCAAACCAGGTACGCTCCCATTGAGAGTCAATTTGATGCCGTAGCGTATGCCAAAAGCGTTGAAGAGGCCAACCGCCAAATTGAAATGACATTACCGATGTATGCCACTCCCGATGTACCCGTGTTGATAATTATTAGTCGGGAAGCCGGGATTAACGATTACGACCGCCCCACGACCATCTCCATGTTTTTAAACTACCTGAAGGATAAAAAGCGTAACATCTATAAGGTGGAGACCGTAAAAAATGACAACCAGGGAAAAATCACTGAACTCGAACTTATTAAAAAATAAACAGTCATGAAGAAAGTCACCATATTATTATTCTTTATCCTTGGATTGGGATCTGTTTCTGCCTTTGCTCAGGATCTGAGCCCCGAACGTAAACTGGCCATCGATAGTCTTGCTCTCGAAAAAGTGCGCGACCTGAGTAAATACATCAGCATTATTGGTAACAAGGAAACGCCATGGAGCGAAGCCAACCGGGTAATCGACCGGGCTGAGGAACTTTTTATGCAAGGCAGTGAAATGGGTGTGTCATCGCTCACGAAGTCCGAAATAAACTATTATACCGTTCGCAAGTATTTTGAGCGTTTGATGCGTTTGAATTACAACAAAGTGGACATTGAATGGTACAATATTGAGTATGTAAGCGACCTACAGCGCCAACCTGACGGAACCTATGTAGGGGTTATCACCATCTTTCAAAAATTCTCAGGCTACGATGCCGAAGGCCAGCTCGTTTATCAGGACACTACCAAGAAGGACATCACTGTTTATGTTAAACGCAAGGAAACACAAATCGGGGGCCGGTTAATTGGATTTTGGGATGTGTTGCTGGGAGATATTCGTGTAAAAGAAACTGCCAAATAGTTAGGTTGATTTTGGAACACGGATGACCCTCCTGGCTTGATCGGCAGGCAGGGATTATACGGATAATCACGGATTTATGAAGCCACCTTCGGGTGGCTTTTTTCTTGGGGTTCGATTTTCAAATTAATATTTGAATTGGGGACCAAATGAATCAGAAGGAGCTGATAAACATTAATTATGGCTTTCTTGATTTTGGAGATTCCTGCCTACCATAGAATACCGGCAGGAAGTCCGGCAGGCAGGCCTCTGTTCGCATACTTCGTGCCTCAGTATGCTCAATCGGAATGACAGAAAAACCATGTAATCAGGGTTTAGCATTGGGTTTTCTTCGAGATGGTTGTTGTGAAAAATTGGTGTTAATCCGTTCAACCCGCGTCATCAGTGTTCCATTAATTCTTCCCGAAAGTAAGCGTAATATCCAGAATTTCAGGTCGTGAGTTGGTGCGAACCGGCGGTCCCCAGCCACCAATCCCGGATGAGACCAGGATATATGTTTTTCCTTTTTTTATCAATCCGCGACTCACCTCAAAAATCCGGTCTGTAATATAATTAAAAGGCCAGAGTTGTCCGTGGTGGGTATGTCCTGAAAGTTGCAAATCGATTCCGGCTGTTTCAGCCTGCGCTAGTCCGATGGGCTGGTGATCAAGCAAAATCATGGGTTTTTTGGTGTCAAGATCGTTAACAATATCCAAGAGCTCTTTTCTCCGTTTACCCGAAAACTGACCGATGGCCAGATCTTCCCTGCCCACCACATAAAAACTGTCGTCGATCAGTACGGCGGTATCACTCAGCAGTTTGATTCCGTGGCTGGTCAGGTATTCCTTTGCTTTATTCACACCACCAATGTATTCATGGTTCCCGGTAACGGCATATACGCCATATTTAGCCCTCAACTGCAACAGGACTTCCCCAACATTGGTGTGGATTACAGGGGAAATATCTTCATCAATGATGTCGCCGGGAATGAGAATGATATCAGGGTTTAGTGCATTCACCTGATTTACAATACCCCGAAGGTGGCGTTTTTCGATGATCGTTCCCAAATGTACATCCGAAAAGGCAACAATATGCAACGATTTCAGGTTTCCGGCTTGTTTGTCAATGGGGATTTGAATTTTATTAACGGCTGGAAACCACGTGTTGATGTGTCCGATCAGAACCACCAAAAAAGCAATAATTGTCACGGTTATAGAAGTTATCTGTCGTACTTTTTCAGGATTTGTTGTAAGAAATGCAGGGAAAAAGTGGAATAACCCGTTAAGTCCTCTGACCAGATCGATAAGTGCCAACTGCAGCACCAGGTAAACCATGATGGCGAGCCAGAATGAGCCAATCCAGATAAGAGTAGTACTTACCGGATTTACCGAGATCCGTTCGCTGAAACGTCCGATTAAAAAGGCTGCAGCCAGAAATACAACTCCCCAAATGAGCAGGGTTCTTAAACCTGTATGATTTTCGGTGAGAGGCAAACCATTTCGGATGATATAATAATTCAAGAGGGAATAGATACCCAATATAGATGAGATGACAACAATAAATCCAATCGTTTTCATGAGTTAATCCGGGTTGAAAGAGATATGTTTGAATTTTAAAAGCTATTGATGGTAAACCCTCCATCCACAGTGATGCACTGCCCGGTGATATACGAGGAAGCCGGCATACTCAGGAAGGCAACCACGTTGGCAATTTCGGCCGGTTCGGCAATCCGACCCATGGGTGTCTTTTGTATCACTTCATCCAGGTAGTCTTTGTTTTCAAAAAGCTTTTCTACCAACGGCGTCATCGTATACCAGGGAGCCACTGCATTTACCCGGATGTGGTCTTTGGCCCACTCTACGGCCAGGTTTCGGGTAAGTTGCATGAGGGCGGCTTTGGTCATGGCGTAGGGCGCTCCGGTGCGCAGGTGGGTAAATCCGGCCACCGAAAGCACATTCACCAGCACTCCCTGATCTGATTGTTTTAAAAAAGGAAACATGGCTGTGCTCACTCCAAAGTTGCTGTGCATGTTGGTTTGCATGATGTGGTTGTATTCACTTTCCTCATAATCAACCATTTTTTTACGGATGTTGGTGCCCACGTTGTTCACCAGGATGTCCAGTTTACCAATGGATCGGACAAAATCAACTAGTTTTTCTCTCCCTTCCGGGGCCGACACATCTGTGGACATTCCGGAAGCGTGATATCCCTCAGATAATAAATGAGTTACAAACTGATTTACTTCTTCAGTATGTCGTGAAACAATGAGTACTTGAGCGCCAAGCCCAGCCATTTCCTGTGCAATGGCACGTCCGATGCCTTTGGTACTTCCGGTTATCAGGGCAGTTTTCCCCTTTAATGTCCATTGATTTTGTTTCATAGGAGTAATATATTTTCATTTGCAAAAGTGTGCAAAATTTGGATTACCTACCTTTACGACAAAAAATAGTGAAGGTAATTGTTTCATCTTCCATTCCACAGAAGGCTTTAAATCAGCTGAACGCACAATTTGAGGTGGTGTTGTTTCACACGGAAAATCTCACCTACCAGGCCATTTCAAATCATCCTGATGTGTTTATGTGTCCGGCCAGGGATGGGCTTTTGGTGGCATCCAATTTCCCTGAAAAGGCAAAAAAAATGCTTGCGGATTGCTGTATTCCGATTCAATATGGAATCTTGCCTGTGGGAATAGCCTATCCCCAAAGTGCCAGGTACAATGCCGTTGTCACGGAGAAATATTTCATCCACCACCTGAAACACACTGATCCAGAGCTGCTCCATATTCATCGGGATAAAAAGCTAATTCATGTAAACCAGGCATATACGCGGTGCAACCTGCTGGCTTTGCGCGAAAACTGGTTTGTTACTTCCGACCGTGGAATTGAAAATATACTGATGGATCAGGGATTGAATGTGTTATATGTCGATCCAATCAGTATCCGGCTGCCGGGTTTTGATCATGGATTTTTTGGTGGTACTTGCGGAATTATGGATGATACCGTTTACTTTATCGGAGATTTTGCCTATCACAAGCAAGGAGAGGAAATCAGCCTGCTTCTCGAAAAACTTGGATATCAAACCTGCGCGTTGTATGATGGACCTTTATTCGATGGAGGAAGTTTGTTTTTTTATCCATAACAACAGGTACATTGCGTATTCATTTTTATGACAAGCAATCTTTGCGTCTTAGCACCTTTGCGGTGAAAATCATAAACGCAGTAACATGTAGAAAAGCCAAACTTAGACTTCTTCCATAAATTCAGGTTCAACATGCGTTGTATTTTCTTAATTTCGCAGGCTGAAAATAAGGACCGAAAGGCCACCATAGTTACGGATTAAATAAAAAAATCATGTTGCGAACACATACCTGCGGAGCACTTACCCTTGCTGATGTTAATAAAGAAGTTACCTTGTCGGGATGGGTGCAAAAAACCCGTGACAAAGGAGGTTTGATCTGGATCGACCTGCGCGACCGCTATGGCCTCACCCAGCTGGTGATGGAAGAAGTACGCACCGCGCCCGATGTAATTGAGGTGGCTCGCTCATTGGGACGCGAATATGTGGTTTCGGTAAAAGGGATTGTAATTGAAAGGGTTTCGAAGAACCCGAAAATGGCTACCGGTGACATCGAAATTGATGTAACTTCTATTAAAATACTGAACAAATCAAAGACTCCTCCTTTTACCATCGAAGATAAAACCGACGGTGGCGAAGAGTTAAGGATGAAATACCGCTACCTCGATTTGCGCCGCAATCCGCTGAAAGATAGTTTGATGTTGCGCCACAGGTTGTCGCTCGAAACGCGAAAATACCTCGATAGTCAGCAGTTCATCGAAATAGAAACTCCTTATCTCATCAAATCTACTCCCGAAGGCGCCCGCGATTTTGTGGTTCCTTCCAGGATGAACGAAGGCCAGTTTTATGCCTTGCCCCAATCGCCCCAAACCTTTAAGCAATTGTTGATGGTGGCTGGTTACGATCGGTATTACCAGTTGGTGAAATGCTTCCGCGATGAAGACCTGCGTGCCGACCGTCAACCCGAGTTTACCCAAATCGACTGTGAGATGGCTTTTGTGGAACAGGAAGACATCCTGAACACGTTCGAAGGATTGATCAAACACCTTTTTAAAGAAGTAAAGAACGTTGACATAGAAAAAATGCCACGCATGACTTACGATGAAGCCATGAAGCTTTATGGTTCTGATAAGCCGGATTTACGTTTTGGAATGCAGTTCGTTGAATTAAATGAACTCGTCAAAGGCAAGGGGTTTCCTGTTTTTGATGAAGCCGAACTCATCGTGGGTTTCAATGCGACAGGTTGCTCCGGATATACCCGCAAACAACTGGATGCGTTGACTGATTTGGTAAGAAAACCACAAGTCGGAGCCAAGGGGCTGGTGTATGTAAAATACAATACAGACGGCACTTTTAAATCTTCGGTAGATAAATTCTACAACGAAACGGAGTTAAGAACTTGGGTCCAAAAAATGAAAGCCCAACCCGGAGATTTGATGCTGATACTATCGGGAGAAGACGAAAAATCGCGCAAGCAATTGAGTGTGCTGCGTTTACATATGGCCGATTTGCTTGAGTTAAAAGATCCGTTTAATTACAAACCCCTTTGGGTAGTTGATTTTCCTTTGCTCGAATGGGACGAGGACTCCCAACGCTATCACGCCATGCACCATCCTTTTACCTCGCCAAAACCACAGGATATTGCTTTGTTGGAAACTAAACCAGGTGCCGTTCGTGCCAATGCCTATGATTTTGTAATCAATGGGGTAGAAATAGGCGGAGGTTCCATCCGTATCCACGACCGCGATCTGCAAAAACTTATGTTCAAACATTTGGGATTTTCTGATGAACAAGCCCAGGACCAGTTTGGTTTTTTAATGAATGCCTTCGAGTATGGTGCCCCTCCTCATGGTGGCATTGCCTTTGGTTTCGACCGGTTGGCGGCCTTGTTTGGAGGTCAGGATTCCATCCGTGATTTTATCGCCTTCCCGAAAAACAATGCCGGACGCGATGTGATGATCGATAGTCCGAGTATCATTGCCGATGAACAACTGGATGAGCTTAGGTTGAAGGTGGTAATTCCAAAGAAGGACTAAGTTCCTTGGTTATTTGACAAAGATGCATAAATAGGTGAGTATTTAGTGATCGCAATAACTGAATTTACCTCACTCCACCAACAGCATTTTCTGCTTTTTAACTGTTTGGCTGGTGCTAAGTGTAAAATAATAAACCCCCGGTTTTAGCCGATAGTCGTCCGCATGAAAGGCATTGGTATATTTCCCGGCATCGGTTTGTTGGTTGTTGATTAAAGTCGTAATTTTTCTGCCAAATACGTCATACACCGCTAAATTGATGACCGCAGGTTCACGAAGTTTATATGAAATAAAGGTAGAAGCCCTAAACGGATTGGGATAATTGACATCCAGTTGAATAGGAGCCTTGCTTAATTCAATTGTTTCCGGTTGATCAACATATTCATCGATGATCGCTGTCATGATGGACATGTCTCCATTTTCAAGCCTTCCCCAAATGGGACGAACACGCCCGTTGTGCGCCACAATGTTGGTGTAATCGCCAAAAAACACACTGCTGTACGGAATGAAAGGCGATTCACTGATTTTGAAATTTGAAAATGTCTGGCCTCCATCCGTAGAGCGCGCCAGATACACATCCGTATTGGCATTGTTATAGTTGCGTCTGTCGTAAAACACCACATACACATCTCCATTGGCCTGATCGATGGTCATCCACGAAAAAAACTGGGCACGGTCGGTATTGTCATCATTCACCAAAATCGGCTCCGACCAGGTATCACCACCATCAACTGATTTGGCAATCCATACATCCGGGTTGCTGTCACCATTGCGCTGATCTGTCCAGTTTACATAAATAGTTCCCTTATGAGGTGAATTTGTATTGATGTCGCAACAGGTAACGGGCAATCCGTTGCAACGGTAAATACCCGAAACATTGTAGTCCCAGCCACCCGGTTGCTCGCTGATGAAAATGTCCTCGTCCAGCCAGGTTTGTCCGCCATCCGGGGAACGATCAAAAACAAGCCCTGCAGGACCGGCCCAAGCAACATAAATCTGACCTTCAGGGCCAACTGCGGGTACGGCACCTTCAGTGGTGTTGTCGCTGTCGACACAATCGCCGGAAATTTCATTGATCTGTACCGCCGATGCCCAACTGGCCCCACCATCAGTTGATTTGCTGAACATGATGTTGCTGTACTTTTCAGGATTAGAAGTCCCGTACTGGTCAAACTGTGTCCAGGTGACATAAATGGTGTTGTTGGCACGGTCTACTATTGCCCATTCTTTGTCCTGGGCTTTGGCTCCATTTAAACCCATGTAGCTGTCGTAACTCCATAAATTGGTTTCGATGTCATATTTTTGACACACAATCCGGTCGATCCAGCTTCCTGTGGCAGGATTGGACAAGTGAAGAAAGTAAAAGGATCCGGCCGTATCTACGATAACACAAGGATCGCCCCAAACACCATTTTCAGGTGAGGATACAGTCCCTTGTGTCCAGGTATACCCGCCATCTATTGAAAAGTAGTAGCTATTGATGTTTGCACCGGCCATCAGTAGATCGGTATTATGTGGGTTCATTGAGATAGTGGGTTCGTTGGGACTGTAAAGATCACTAATCTTCACATTTTGATATTGACCCAGGACTGTAATCCCTATCAGAACCATTGATATTGATAGGAGTAGTTTTTTCATTGTCAAAGGATTTAATTGTAATGGTGTTGTATGTTATATGACAATTATTTCGATAAATAGTTGTTTCAATGCATATTTAACTATCCTGGTTAACAATCGAAAGATCGATTTGTTTTTCTCCAGTAGCCACCAGAGTACTAATGGTTAAATCACCCGTTACATTAACAGCTGTCCGTAACATATCAAGCGGTCGGTCAACGGCAAATATCAGGGCAATTCCTTCTGTTGGAATACCCACAGAAGAAAGCACAATCACCAGCATGACCATCCCAGCGCCCGGCACGGCTGCTGATCCAATACTGGCCAGCGTGGCGGTAAGTACAATGGTAAGCTGGGCTGACAACCCCAATTCCATCCCGTAAACCTGAGCTAAAAACATGGCAGCTACGGCCTGGTACAAACTCGTACCATCCATGTTGATGGTAGCTCCCAAAGGAAGGACAAAGCTGGCTGTTTCGTTGGAGATGCCCAACTTTTCCTCCGCTGTTTCCATGGTTAATGGCAGGGTGGCAGCACTCGAACTGGTGGAGAAAGCAAGTAATTGAACCGGAATAACGGCCTTAAAGAATTTTGAATACTGAAGCGGTGTAAAAAACCTGATTATTAAGGGGTAAATCATAAATATCATAATTACAAGTCCGATTACAACGGTGATACTGTAAAGTCCCAGGGCCGCAAAGAGCGAAAGCGAATCAGCCAGATTGTCGCCGGCCATATCCACAATCAAACCCGCAAGCAACGCAAATACACCATAAGGAGCCATCAGCATAATCAGGTCTATCATCTTTAAAACCACCAAATTCAGGCTGTCGAAAAACTTTTTTATTGGTTTGGTTTGCTTCCCTGGAAGCAGCACCATGGCGATACCAAACAGCAACGAGAAAAAAATTACCTGAAGCATGTTGGCGTTATCCGACATGGAATCGACAATATTCGATGGCACAATATCCACAATAAACTCCAGCGGCGATTCTTCTTTTAACAGGTTGGCACTGCTTTCTTTTTCTTTTACGTTTTCAGCAAATTTCTGTTGAAATTCTATGGCCTTGTCGGGAGGGAACACCTTTCCGGGACGGGTCAGGTTTACCACCATAAGTCCGATGGAAATGGCCATCACAGTAGTGAGGATGTAAAGTAACATGGTTTTCAATCCCATCCGGCTTAATTTGCTTACGTCCTTCAGGTTGCTTACCCCGCCAATAAGCGACACAACAATCAATGGAACTGCTATCAGTTTTAGCAAATTGATGAAAATAGTACCCCATGGTTTTATATAAAACAAGGTAAATTCGTTCCAATGAAAATTAACGGCAAGAAGTCCAAACAGCACCCCAAGCGCCATTCCAATCAAAATTTTCCAGTGAAAGGCCAGCTTTTTTTTCTTCTTATTCATGTGAGGCATCGACAAAAAAATTAATATGCGGATTACCTTTTCAAAGGTAGGCTTTTTACTCATCCATCAAAATTGTCGCATGAAAATGCAACTAAAGATTGTCTTTTCAGAAAAAATACATTTAGCAAATATTCTTGTGATGTGTGAAAGATGTGTTTGTTTTTTTTATTTTTGGTTATATTCAATTTGTTCGTAAAATGAATAAGAGAATTATAAAAAAAGCAGAAAAATATAATGGGAAATAAAAAAATTGGCCTAATTTGGGCGTTCGTTTCGATGGGAATCATGTCAATTTTATATTGTAGCTGTATGAAAGAATCCCCAATTAGTGAAAGTTCTAACCCGGTAGTAAAATACACCAATATCACAAACGCTAAAGTTGCGTATAAAATTTATGGTGATGGTGATCCATTAATTATGTGCATAGGTTATGCCACCAATATGGATATGTGGAGTACCAAAACCATTGAACTACTTCAAAAGAAATACAAATTGATTGTATTCGATTATCGTGGAATGGGATTAAGTACCAATGCGGATACTGCTTTTACCATCAGCACGCTGGCAGATGATGTAAATGAATTGCTTATCTCCTTAAAAATTTCCAACACACATGTTTTGGGATGGTCGATGGGAGGTTATGTGGCACAGATTTTTGCCATCCAGCATCCGGAAAAAGTAAATAAGCTGGTACTTTATGCCACAAATTGTGGTGATACAATTACGATAAACCCATCTCAGGAAGTCATCGACATTCTTTCTAATCCTTCCTCCACCCCAACAGAGTTATTGAGCACACTTTTCCCTGACGATTGGCTTGCAACACATCCGGAGCCATGGAAATACCTTCCGGAAGCAGCAGAGCCATTCAACCCCGAAACAATAGGGTTACAGTATTACGCGGTGCAAGAGTGGTTAAGTCCGGGAGGTGGTTCTGTTGGTCATCTTGGTCAACTGACTGTGCCTGTTTTGTTGATTTGTGGCGATCAGGACAAGGTAGTGCCAAGTGTGAATTCATCCATACTGGCCGATTCCATTCACACTTCAACTTTAATCAGAGTGCCGGATAGCGGACATGGCATGATGTATCAACTTCCTGAAACCTTTGCCAACTATGTGTTAACCTTTTTAGCCGATTAGTACTTTTATGCGGGTTAATATCGATGAATGATCATGTTAATAAAGTAAGTAATTTTGATCCTTATTAAAGTGACCATAGTGAGCCATGGATAAAAGCAAAAAAAAGAGAATTGGCATTCTCACGGCAGGGGGTGATTGCCCTGGTTTAAATGCTGCCATCAGGGGCGTTGGGAAAACAGCTATCGTCAAATACGGAATGGAAGTGGTTGGGTTTTCATCCGGTTTTCTTGGCCTGATTAACAAGGAATACGTGCATTTGGAAGAAAAACGACTTTCCGGCATTCTTACTTTAGGAGGTACCATATTGGGCACCTCACGCGAAAAACCGTATAAGCGAGGAACTCAATTGGATGTTAATAAGCCTGCGTTGATCAAGCAACATTACGATGAATTGGGTTTGGATGCCCTGGTTTGTATTGGAGGTAACGGAACCATGAAAACAGCGTCGTTGCTTACCAACGAGGGGATGAACATTATAGGCATCCCCAAAACCATCGACAATGACGTGTGGGGAACAGATTTAACATTTGGATTTGATTCTGCCTTGTGGATTGCAACCGATGCCATCGACCGCCTCCATACTACGGCCAACTCACACAACCGGGTGATGGTGATAGAGGTGATGGGCCATGATGCCGGCTGGCTTGCCTTGTATTCCGGCCTGGCCGGTGGCGGCGATGTGATTTTGATCCCTGAGATTGAATATCAAATGTCGGTGGTAAATAAATATCTTAAAGCCAGGGCGCGTAAGAAAAAATCCTATTCTATCGTGGTGGTGGCCGAAGGTATTAAATTTCCTGCAGGAACTTCTGCTGCTACTTATGTTGCAGAGCAAATTGAAGCGGGTACAGGACTGGAAACCCGGAAAACCATTTTGGGTTATATTCAGAGAGGAGGCAGCCCGTCACCGATGGATCGCATTCTCGCTACCCGTTTTGGAGCTTCGGCGGTGGATTTGATTGCCAAAGATTTATACGGTAAAATGGTCATAAAAAAGGGAGAAAAAATAGGCAGTACAGAATTGAGTAAGGTGGCCGGAAAAACCAGATTGGTACCACCTAACCACGCCATGGTAGAAAAAGCACGTGGGTTGGATATCTGCCTGGGCAATAAAAAGTAAAATTTACAAATTCTTGGAAATGCACCTCAAAACATCCCTGCTAATTTTATCTTTTTTTGTTTTTGTATTCATGATCACAGGTTGTGACCATCGAGAAAGAAATACGACCAAACTAAATAGCCCCAATTCAGAGCAATCAGAACTTCAGTCCATTGAAAGCAATTTGCGTTCAATCCTGTCTGCCGACAGCCTGCTCCTGATGGCTGAATATTATTCAACAAATCTGGAAGATCAGTTTCCTGATACACTTGTGGCTACCTATTATCAGCAGGTTGGGCTGTTGCTTTATAGGAAATCAGCCTTCGGGCAGGCTTCCGGCTATTTTGTTAAAAGTGAACATTACTTTAAAAAAGCCGGTCGTTATAACAAGGCTGTTGGAATGCTATCGAATCAGGCAGTTATCCAGGAAATTTTGGGAAACTATCAGGAAGCTATCAACATGTACCTTGAAGCAGCTACTTATTTTTTAGATGAAGACGACAGCATTTCGCTGGCCAAAGTATACACCAATATTGCGGTGGCTTATCAGGAAATGGGATTGAATGATAAATCTTTAAAATATAACCAAATGGGGTTAACCATCAGGCAAAGCAGGCGGGATACGCTGGCTACTGCAACAAATTTTAATAATATAGGAGTTCTTTACGATGAATTCTTTCAACAACCCGATTCGGCCTTGTATTACTATCAACAGGCAGTTAACATCTATCAAAAATACAGGGTTTTTGGTAAATGGGCCTTTGCATTGAATAATCTGGCCAGAATGCACATTGAAAAGAAGAACAATCGCTTGGCAACAATGGAATTAGATCGGGCCTATTCATTAATGGATAGTATTGACAATCAGGATGGTAAAGCAAAAGTTTTACGCAACCAGGGCGAATTGTATTTTTCCACGCTGGATAATCAAAAAGCTGTTGAAGCATTTATTTTGGCTTTCAGCACCTTCAAAGAAGTGAAAGATAAAAAAAGCATGCTGGAGGTGAGCGAACTCCTTTCAAAGGTTTATCTAACTGGTGGTAATTATACCAAAGCGATAGAATATATGAAGCTCGGGAATCAAATTAAAGATTCACTCGTGAGCATAGAGGATAAGTCGAATATCGCCGAAATGGAGACCAAATATCAGGTAAAGGAAAAGAATAAAGCCATCAAAATACTCGAATTACAGAGGGAACTCAACCAGAGAAAAATCAGGTACCAGATCTGGCTTATTGGATTATTGGTAATTATTTCTACTTTGATTGTGCTGGTTTTTCTATTTAACTACAACCGAAACAAGCTAAAACAACAACAACTTCGACTTGAATTGCAAAACTACCTGCTACAAATAAGAAAAATGCAATCGGAAATTATTGAAGCAAAAATACAGGAGCCACAACCAAATGGAATACCCGATTTTGAGGAGTTTGATTTAACCGAACGCGAAAAAGAAGTACTCCGGATGATTGCCTATGGATACAAAAACTCAGAAATTGGAGAAAAGCTTTTTGTATCTGAAAACACAATTAAAACCCATATCAAAAACATTTACATTAAACTGGATGTAAAAAACCGGGTAGAAGCTCTGAAAAGAGTAAAAATGGTTCAATAATCCTATAAAACAAGCAGTTTTTGTAAAAATCACCCGAAAGGGTGAACCCCGCGTTAGTCGAATTTAGGTGATTTGCAGAATAATTATTCTTATTCACAATTAATTATTTCTGTATGAAAAAAGTTTATTTAGTGCTGGCCTTTGTATTATTTGGCATTGGTGCACAATCGCAACATGTGTTTAACAAAGGCGGGTTGGCTTTAAACGCCGGCATTGGCTTGCTCTCGGCTGATGGATTTATTCCTTCGATAAATGTTAGCGGCGAATTGGGCATTTTCCCCACAGGTGATGTGGGTTTAATTTCGGTTGGCGGTATCATCGCTTACAAGTATTCCACTTATAGTTACAGCAATATCTGGCTGGATGACAACTATAATTATCACCAATTTGTTATAGGACCTCGTGCCATCTGGCATTTACACACGTTTACAAGCGATAAGTGGGATGCATATGGCGGTGTTGGTGTAGGCATTAAACTTGGGTCTGATTACGATTATAATTATGAATCCTACGATTTGGAACGAAAAGCCCACATTTCTCCTTACGGTGAAGCTTTTGTAGGCGGTCGCATGATGATGAAAAGCGGATTTGGCCTATTTGCCGAAGTGGGTTATGGCACCCTGTCAGCAGTTAAGTTCGGTTTGACCTTTATGTTGAAATAGGGATCGGGGGAAGTCAGAAGACAGAAGCCAGAAGCCAGAAGACGGAGGATTGAAGTCGGACTTCCCACTTCTAACTTCCTGCTTCAAGCAATATTAAAACACACATGAAAAATAAATGGCTGACCGGATTACTGACTGTCCTTCTGATGAATTGTTTTGCCCAGGAAAATATGCTCTACGGCATTCGGTCGGCCACTATTTATTATGAGCACTCGGGCTCTGGATTTGGCACCTCTGTTCTGTATTTTGATGATTTTGGTGCTAAAAGGTTTATCTGTACCACGCTTTACAACGACTCCCTGAATGGCGAGGTGGTTAATCGGTATTTTGAACATTTTGTTAAAAATGAAAGAGTTACTCTTAAAGCAGACCCGAAAAATCCAGTAGATGACTTACCTAATAATCCTCTGGCTAACTCCCTGATCAGTTCGATATACAACAATAAAATGTTAACCGGGTTAGGATATACGGAATCCGGGGCATGTGAAATTTTAAATAAAACCTGTGTTAATTACACCAATCAGTCCGACAGTATTTGCCTGTGGAAAGGCATTGTGTTGAAATCGACCATGCATTTGGCGGTTGTGTCGATGAAAGTGAAGGCTGTCCGCGTAGAGTTGGGGTCGCCCCCGGACTCTGTTTTTCAAATAAAATCAATATCAATCAATAATAAAAATTAAAAGTTAATCTAAATGAAAAAAGTAGAAAAATTATTCATGGTAATCATCCTGATGGCCTTTGTCCTTACCTCTTGCGACAAAAACAACAATCCCATTATCCCCGATCCTGATCCCACTTCGGGCACCCATCCCGTGTTGTGGAGTTACGATATAGGTGTTGGTGGAATTTCGAATATTACTCCTGCTGTTGACGAAAATAACAACATCTATTTTTCAATGGTTTCAGAAGACTGGACTTCGGTTTTCACGATCGCTCTCGATAAAAATGGCAATGAATTGTGGAAAAATGAAGTAACAGGGGTAGCCACCAATAAGGTAACTTACGCTGGCGGAAAAGTGTTTGTGGTTACAGATGACCCTGTAGCTGTTCATTGTATCGAAGCCTCCAGTGGGAACACCAACTGGACCAAAGATATGACGGCAGAATATGATTTTGAATGGATGCCCATGGTAGCCATAAACAACAACAAAGTGTATCTGTCCACAGGTCAGTTTTTTTACGGTTATCTGCTGGCCCTCGATTTTGATGGCAACGAACTCTGGATAAAACAAGGTCCAACCATGGGAGGATCGCTTAGCCTAAGTGTTTTTGGAAACGAACTGTATTTCAATGACGGCGAGATTCTCTTTCGTTACGATGATAATGGTAATTCCTGCGATTCTGTTTGGGCCTATGAGCTTTCAACCTACAAACAATCAAGAGGTATAAATGGTTATTTGGATATGTTCAACGTGGCCTTTGGGTCAGATGGTAATTTATATGTCAGGAGCGATACTAAAATCGAAATTATTTCCCGTTCAGGACAGTCTGTGAATGAATTTGATTTGGGTGAGAGTTTTACAAACAGCTATAGTAGTATTATCCTATCACCTGATAATGAAGTTGTTGTTGGAAACGGAAACTTGGTAAAATACAATCATTCAGGTATATTAGAATGGGAAACCGATATCAATGATGGATGGTTGGTTAATCCAACCTTTACCAATGCTCCTGTTCTGTCGTCAAATGGTAACTTCTACGATGGACAATTGTTTGGGTTGTATTCTGTTAAATCAAACGGGACATTAAACTGGAAAGAAAATGCCGAAACCGAAGCCGGAATTGAATATGGAAATCTCCATCCACCGGTGCTTACCCACGAAGGAAACATCATTAGTGTTTCTTCAGAACAAAAAATGGTCAGGTGCTTTGAGGGTGATGGCAATGGACTTGCAACAAGCGGCTGGCCAAAGGTTTATGGTGATTACGGAAATACATCCGCAAGATAATGAAAAAGCTTCTCCTGATTTTTCTAGCCTTCGGCATTCTTACCCTTCCTTTTGCCTGCAAAAAGAAAACCTCAGATCATGATCCTGAACCCGAACCAAATGAGGTCATCGTGGCTGATATCACCAAAGTGATGGACCTGGAAACACGGTCGGCCATCTCAACAATTGATACCACCAATTTTACTTTTACCTTTTCGGGTGAAAGCGGGCTCATCAGTAATTTAAAAGTGGGCGACATTCTGGTGGATAGTGCTTCGGAGTTTGCGCAGTATGGCTACTTACGTAAGGTAACGGGTATCGAAGCATCAAAAGGTGAAACCAAAGTACACACCCAACCGGCAGGATTAACAGAAGCCGTCCTGCAGGGAAGTATCGACTTTAAAAGTGGATTATTAAAAACCAGCCAGATTGCACGTATGGAGCTGGCTGACGGTGTGAAATTGAAGTCTCTGAAAAATACAGATTTCACTGTGTTCGACATGGACTACGATATCACTTTTGGAAGTGGAACCGACCAGGTAACAGTGCAGGGAGCTACTTCTCTCGATATGGGGGTATTTTTTAAATTTAACTGGGATTACTGCATCCTGTGTTTGCCACCCGAAGTCACCATTGAGCTTTTTGAGTCGGGTGTTGAAATCAACCAGAGTGCCTCCATCAATGTGGTTTCGCAATATGGTGCTTCTGTTAATCAGCGCATTCCGGTGGCTACGTTCTATTTTGAACCCTGGACGTTCGCCATTGGCCCTGTTCCGGTCGTTTTTGTGCCTAAAATTCAATTGTTTGTGGGTGTTGACGGACTGCTCACTGCGGAATTTACCACAGGAGCCTCTGAGTCGTTTGAAGGCCGACTGGGAACCCGTTATACTTCTGCCGACGGTTGGAGTACCATCAAGGAAAAAACCTTTACCACCGATTACTATCCTCCCGCGCTTGATATTTCGATGAACGTGGAAACCATTGTAGGACCTGAAATTAGTCTGCTGTTGTATGGTGTAGCCGGGCCATTTACCAATGTTACAGCCTGTTCGCTCCTCGAAGCCGAACTTCACACCGGAACCGAAAACTGGACATTGGATTATAAAGTAGGCGTAAAAGCAGAAGTGGGAATCAGAATAGATGTGCTGCTTTTTGAAGATGAGTGGAGTACCGATTTTTGTTTGTTTGAACAAAACCTCATGCACCTTGAAGATGAGCCTTTGTCCACTGGTATCTTTTTCGAATCTCCGCCGGACGGAAACTGGATATCCTTGGGCAGCCAGACACTCTTAAAGGCCAGGGTTACGGGCGCTACTCCATCCCAGGTGGAATATCTGGTGGATGGAAATATTATTTCAACTATCACACAAGAACCCTGGGAATACACTTGGAATACAGCTTCCTCCACCTATGGAGAACACACCCTGATTGTAAATGATATCATTGGGGGAATAGCGGTTGCTTCCGACACCATTACCATTAGTCTGGTGAATGCCATTTGGGAGGTGGTAGACCTCAGCGGACTGAACCAAAGCAACGAAACCATCAATACCGATGTATTTTTTGTGAGTGAAAATGAAGGCTGGATGACCGGAGGTACGGGCTATGGCTTCTGGGGCTATATGTTACATACTTCGGATGGAGGCCACCAATGGGCAAATATAGCACCCGCTGATTTTCTCGAAAGAATGGAACAAATCATTTTTCTGAACGAAAACGAAATTTTGGCCCGAACATTCGCAGGAAGAGTCATAACCTCAACTACATGGAACAATATTTATTGGCAAAGCACTCCTCCCGGAAACGGAGAACTTACTTTCGATAATTTCTGGGTCACCAGCATAGCATTGAGCAATGCCGGATATTTGGTGGCAACAGGTATTTATAACCATGAGGAGGCATACCAAATTAGGCTCGCAAATGCTACTTCCGGCGATTTTCAACCTGTAAAGTCAATCGATATTCCTTATTATTACGATGATATTCCTACCAGTCCCTTAGTATATTTCAGAAATGAAAAGGGCATTGTATTTAATTTAAAAGACCAGGATAACCCTTTGCGTCAATATATCATGATTTCGGAGGATGGTGGATTAAGTTGGGAAAACATACAACTAAATGCGTCGGGCATTACACGCGACGATGATCTTTACGATGCGTTTTTTATCAATGAAAATGATGGATGGGTTGTGGGACGCGAAAGTCAGGGATTTGCAATGGTGCTTAAAACCACCGATGGCGGACAATCGTGGGAAAAAATAAATGTCCCCGATGCCTATAACTTTGGCTCAATCTGGATGTTGAGTGATGAGGAGGGCTATGCTACTGTTGACGCTCTTGATGTGGGGGATATCATCAACACCAAACTATACCATACCCAGGATGGAGGATATACCTGGGAACCGGTAGATATTGTTAATACCATTATGGCCATGAAAAAAGTATTCTTCAGGGGACCTTATTTGGGCTATACGGTAGGAATGGGATCTGATGCTTATAGTTTTACGGTTGGTAAATAATGTTTGTGCCACCAAATAAATGATGTTCAATTTGAATTAATACACACACCAATGAAAAGAATTCTCATATTAACATTGCTCTTCATGGTTGCTTTTTCTGCCACGAGTAATGCCCAGTTTGGCATCCCAACCAAGATTCAAAATAAATATAAGAAGGTGGGACGGGAAAAGGCCGAGGAACAAAAAACAAACGCCGAAGATAAAGGCATGGAAGAAGCTGATAAACATCTGGATAAAGGAGCCGAAGCCGCTGAACCCGGAATTCAAAAAGCAGAAGAAGCCGAGAAAAAAGGGGAGGAATATACCCTTTTCGGCCTTCAGAAGTACGGCGAGTTTGTGGAGGGTTACGAAGCCGATGTGGCCAACAAACCACCTGAAGATTACAAACGCTACGCTTTTAATTCGGCCATCGTTGAATACCGGCTCGAAGGGTCTGATGAGGGGACAAAAACCCAGTACATCGACATGGGCGGATACAAATTTGCTACCTATAAGGTAATCAAAAAAAGAAAAACCGAAGAGCTTTCCACCGTAATCCTCATTGGAAGCGATATGATCAGCATCGACTACGCAAACAAAAGTGCCGTTAAAATTCACAATCCTGCAGCTTATTGGTTGGCGAATCCCAACCGCGATTGGGAAGAAACCGGGCGTAACATGCTCACCCACATGGGCTATGAAATCGTTGGACAAGAAACCATTTCCGGTAAAGAATGCGACATCTGGAAACAGGGAAAAAGCCGCATCTGGGTTTGGAACGGACTAACCCTGAAATCGCAGGTAGGAAAGGATGTTGAAACAGCCACCAGCATCCAAATAGATATTCCCGTATCAGGAGAAATATTTGAGGTTCCTGAAGGGTACGAATATGAGGTGATTAGTGCTTCCGACATGTTTCCCGATCCGGATTCAGTTCTCGTTAAGGAAGATGAGATGACAGAAGAGGAATGGAATGCTGTACTGGATGAAATTGAGACCATGTCGTATTCGCAATACAAAGCCAAAGTGCTCGAAGAGGAACCTGAAGCTGATGACGAGCAAATCAAACAATCGTATTTGTTGTTAAGGCAGCAGGCGAAAAGGAGGCATCGGGTGGAGTAGATTGTATCTGTGATTGTCCTGAATAAAAAAAAGGCGGCTTGATTTCAAGCCGCTTTTTATGTATCATCATGGTATCTGATTAATGAAAATTATTAAATTGCGCATGATTTTCATTTAAAATTAACCTATATAAAGATGAAGGAATACAGAAATTATTTTTTTGCATTGGTAATGTTCATGCAAATTTATGGAGCAATAGCACAAAACGAACCCTTTTTGAAAGACAAATCAATCCTAGAAACAGAATTAAATTTCGGGAATGTAAATCACTTTTCTGCTGGACAAGCCGCATTTATGTGTGTTGAGACACTCTCAGAAAATGAAATCATTGTGGCTTATCGTGACTGGGAGAACCAGGGCTATGGAACAGTTGTCGTGGGATCTGTTAGTTATTTAGAGACTGCCTATGGTGAACCGGTTGTTTTTGCGTCTGCAAACATATATCTTCCAAAAATCAAGATGGTGAACGATTCGGTGTTTCTAATTGTTTACCGTGACATGGATTTAGATGGAAAAGGGATGCTGGTCAAAGGTGAATTAAACAATGGCAACATTCAATTTGAAGCACCAATTATTTTTAGCAATTCGATGATTTCAACAAGCTCATTGATTGTGATGAACGATACCACTTTCCTTATCGCCTATAAGGATAATAGCAACGGGTTTGGCACTTTACTTCCGGGGAAATTTGTCAATGGCAGTGTCTCACTTGGAGAGTTGCAGATTTTTAATGCTGCCACCTCATTTGAAAATGTACTGTGTCGAATGACCGATACCACGTTTGTTATCACCTATCGGGATGCCGGAAATGGTGAAAGTGGAACTATAAAAACCGGAACAATACAAAATGAGCAAATCACGCTAAGTGAACCTGTCATTTTTTCTTCTTCAGCGACAACCGAAATAGCCCTTGCAGCTATAAATAGTACTGATTTTGTAATAACCTATTTAAGCGGTGGTGCAATGGGCGAATCGATCATGGGGAAATTAGCGGGTAATTCGGTTGTGTTTACAAATTCATGG
>Ga0210046_1000873_pt1 | contig 26116 bp, 17 predicted proteins | sample CryGeyCG2114_250_FD_185461 | JGI IMG/M metagenome (GOLD analysis project Ga0210046, IMG submission 185461) | Groundwater microbial communities from aquifer - Crystal Geyser CG18_big_fil_WC_8/21/14_2.50 (SPAdes) (version 2) | ecosystem: Environmental > Aquatic > Deep subsurface > Groundwater ...
TTTAGAAGTTAATTCTTCGTATCTCAGATAGTCCAGGATTGTCTGAATTCGGGAAGTTTTAATTCCAGCAGAAAACCTGACCAGTATTTCGTTATTTCGTCTTTCTACTAACATTTCCTTTTTTTTTCAAATTTACAAAAAAATCAGATGGTTGATTTAGTTATCGTGGCAGTACTGTGATTCAGTCTCAAAGGTATCAAAAATATTCAGACAAACCATTTCCGGGGAATTTTACTTCAAAAAGGTGACGTGTTACTCATCCATCAAGGAAGTAATGAAGAATGGCCGACAAAATCGCAGTAAGTCAATTGGCTACTTTGGGTAAATTCCATCCATTTTTTAACCTTCATACATAATCAATACAACAACCCTGCATGTAAACCGTTTCATTTTCATATAGATGAATCGATCAATTGAAATATAACCTCACTTTGAAAAGCAAGAGTTATAAAAACCTCCAACAAAGAAGCAACCTTTCCACCATTGCTGCATCATTGTAATTGAATAAGAAGTATGCAATCAGAAATAGAATTAATAACTGCGTGTTTGAGGAGCAATCGAAAAGCTCAAAAACGCTTGTTTGAAAAATTTGCTCCTGAAATGAAACAGATTTGTTTAAGATATTGCAACAATCAATTTATAGCAGAAGAGGCTTTGCAGGAAGGGTTTATGAGTGTTTTTAATCACCTTGGTCAACTAAAAGATCCTACTAAACTTAGAGCCTGGATCAAACAAATCATGTTAAATACCTCATTGATGAAAATAAGAAAGAAGGATCCCCTGGTTTTTTACAGCGACGAATTATTGGATAAAAATCAGAAAACAGAATTGTTTACAGATGAACCGATGCAGTATAACAAAGAGGATTTAAAACAAATATTAAATGGAATGCCAAAGGGATACAAAATTATTTTTAACCTCTACGCATTCGAACATTATTCGCACAAACAAATTGCCGAGACACTCAATATTTCAGAAAACACATCAAAATCGCAGCTTTCCAGAGCAAGGAATTATCTCAGGGAAAAACTCAGAACCCTGAAACTGGATTACACTTCTGAATTAACCGGATTAATTGGTGCTATCGTTACTATTATTGGCATGAGATGAAAGAAGAACCCGACTTTATTGATAAACTATTTGTAAGTGCATTCGATGAAACGAATGAAATTTCCACTGAGGAAGGGTGGAAAAAACTTGATAAAAAACTATTTTTAAGTGAGTTAAAATCATTCAACCTTGTAAATGTTAATTGGAAATACTGGTACTTTTCGGGTGCTGCTCTGTTGGTTCTCGCTATATTATTGATAAGTCTAAACCAAATACCTCCTGAAATTCAGACTGATAATATAATTACTTCAACAGAAACACCATCGGTGTTACAAATCGAAGCAGACAATTCCGGTAGTGAAAATCCATCAGAAATCATTCCTGATAAAACAGCAGAAAACTCGTTCAGTTATGATGATGACTTAACCACCAAAACCAACATACAAGGCCACTCTGAAAACCAAATCAATGACCATCAAAAAAATATCGGTTATAACATTTCAAGGATGCAAATAACTGAATCAAGATCTCAATTAAAGATTATCCATCTGAAATCAAGATCTTATACAGGCAGTTTAATCAACTCCTCAGAGTTAGTACAAACTACAACAACTCATGAAAATGTATTTGAAAAGGAAAATGATCCTATTCAAACATTCAGACAGGTGCAAACAACAAGTCCCTCTTACTATTCTTTAGGGCTAAATATGGGTTCAACCTGGATGTTTGAAAACAACCGACAACCAGAAAGGATAAATCAGCCGGTGCTTTTTGCAGGAATAAATTTACGCTATAACAAGCATTCTCTTTTTGTAGAAACTTCTTTTGATTTCTCTTATTTTAAATCCGTCTACCAGTCTGCCTATCTTTACGACACCTTGCTTGGAGAAATGATTGCCCCTGGTTACGACATTGTTGAGGTTATAAACAGTAGCGGCGACACAGTACTTGAACGGCAATTTCACAGTGAAATTATCAGCGTTTACGATACGCTGAGTTCAAAAGACCAGGTTGGAATTAAATCTCGTACAGCAGTTTTATCAATTCCAATTCATTTAGGGACTAGCCTGTATCAGCGTGGACATTTTTATACTTCCATTTTCACTGGCGTTATGTTAAAAATACTGTTGGTTGAAAATCAAACTTTTCCACAGTTTGGGTCCGATTACACGAAAATCATTGGGTTTGAAACAAGTCCGACAAAAAGCCTCACGCCTGAATTTTACATTCAGGGTGGGGTGATGTTTGGTTATCAGGTTTTAAACCGTGTTAATCTGGAACTCAAATCCACTTACAGCCATCTGCTTGGTGAGAACAGCACTTCTTTACAGACATCAAAATCAAACATTCAAATCAATTTTGGCATAAACTACAGTTTTTAATCACATTATAAAATAAACAACATGAAAAAGACATTTATTCTAACAATCATTTTTCTGGTGCTTACCTCGCTAAATGCACAAACCGTAACTTACGATGATGTAGCCGTTATTGTAAACGACAACAGTCAGGCATCGATCGAAATAGGCAATTACTTCAAGGAGAAGCGTAGTATTCCTGAAGTAAATATGATCCATATCAACTGTAGTACTGACGAAAGAGTAGATTCCACCGAAGCGCGATCGCTCATCAATCAGGTAAGCAACTACCTTACAAGTAACAACATCGCATCATCGATAAATTATCTGGTAACAACAAAAGGTGTTCCTTATATTTACGATGCCGGAAACTGCGACACGGTTCCAGGTTTTTGGGAGTGCTCCCCCATCGATCAGGAGCTGACGATGGTTATTAATCATGAAGAAAACATCCTTTCCAATTCTGTTTTTAACAACCCTTATTACGACACTCTGGTACCTGAATTTATACAGGAAGAAAATACATTCTACCTGGTAACACGACTTGATGCTTATACTGTTGATGAAGTAAAGACTCTAATTGACAGGAGTGGTCCTGATATTAAAGTAGATATGAGTTCAGCACAATTTGTTTTTGATGTAGCTTTTGCAAGTGATACATCAGCTACAAGTCCATTTGTTTTTGTTATACAACGTGGCAATGAATTCGTTCAATCGAAGGGATGGAATTCCATCTACGATCCCGAATCGGGTACATTTATCACAGAAGCCTCCAATGTTTTGGCTTACTATTCCTTTCTATTTCAACCTTCAAACAAAGTATTAAATTTTCAGTGGCTAAGAGGATCCATTGCATTTCTTGGGATGTCCTCCAGCGCATTTACTTTTTTACATGCTCAAAACCCCTACAACGATTTGATCCTTGCAGATCTCATTGCTGAAGGAGCATGTGGTGGCATTGGATTTTTTGGGCCGTATTTTATGCATGCAGGTACTATTTGGCCGGAAATTGTATTAAATAAATACACCTATGGTCTGGATACAATTCGTCAGTCAAACCTTTATTTTAATCTGGCTGAAAGTTACTATCAATCTATTTCGCGTTTGCCTTCTGTTCAAATTATCGTAGGCGATCCAAAAACATCCATTGTGCTTGGCGATCCCAATGATATTAATGAGTATGATCGCATAGCACTATTTAAGGCCTTTCCAAACCCGGCCGATGCCAATTTAACAATCGAATATGAGATTAAAGAAAATACTCCGGTAACAATAAAACTTTATAGTCTTTTTGGTACGAGGGTCTATCAACACAACGAATCCGCTCAATTTGGAAAGCAGAGTCATAAAATCGATGTTTCAAACCTGCCAAAAGGATTGTACATAATTGAGCTGGAAACCAACGGCTTGAAGACCAGAGAAAAAATAATGATCAGGTAATGATTACCGGAAACCAATCTTACTGAAACTCCTTCGGAACCCCACAAATCATCACAAACTTCTCGGTGGTCGAAGCATTGCGGTACTGGTGTTTTTCATTGGGAAGCACCATGGCAAAGTCGCCCTTTTTAACGGACTGTTGTTCGCCTTGCTCGTTCACCAGAAAGCCTTCGCCTTCAATAATATAGTTCATGTGTTCGTAGGGATGCTGGTGGTAAGGAGTAAATCCGTCGCCCTCCAGGGAGAAAACCCGGTAGGCATACACGGGAGCGCCGTCTTCGGCAGCAAGAGGTATCTGTTTGGTTGCACCTGAAGCACCTTCCATGGTGACTTTGGTGGTGGTTACGTCTGAGAGAGAAATAATTTTCATTGGATTGGTAGTTTAAAGTATTGGTTCATTTGGCAGTATTGGTTTGCGTATGTTGTTATTTTTTTAATTGATTGATAAAGTCTTTATCGGTATAAAGCCAAAACAAGGGTTGCCAGCGCTCGATGCCTTGAGCATCGATGCGGCGGGCGATGGGTGCAATTCCGTATATCTTTTTCTCCATTTGCAGGGTAGCGGGGTCGATGGTCCATTCTTCCATAAACCGGATGCGCTGGATGTCATCACGTTCGATGGTATGTATGACCAATGAGTCAAAAAGTTCGTATGGAGGTTCAATCCGGCGAAAGGTAACCAACGTTGTATCAGATAACATCTGTTTGATGTCGAATGGAGTTATGGGTTCATTAAAATAATCATAAGCCTGAACTCCTCCTTCCAAAGCACTTTCCATCAACATATCTAGCAATTTTTCCCGTTGCGGTCCTACCAAATTTTGTATCCACCAATCGTAGGTGGGATCAGGAGACGTCAAACTGACATCGTATTGGATTTTCTCTGTTACCAATTGCCGGCTTCCTTGTTTACAAGAAGAAAATAGAGCAATCAAAAGGGCAAACAGAAATAAAGTCAGGATTTTCATATCGTTGATTTTGGGCATAAAATTAATTAATTTTACCAAAAAGAAACGATCGCATGAAGCAGATATTATGCCTGGTTGGTTTATTCACAACAATTAGCACTGCCTTTTCTCAGGTAATCCCGGAGAATCGGCGTGTTGACTGGCACCATGTTGTTGCAAACCATCATTTTATCAATCCTGAACAACAAATCAATGTAAAAGACTTTGGAGCGCAAGGCGATGGGATAACCAACGATCAGCCCGCCGTTCAGGCCGCTATTAATTCACTCAATGGCCGCTTGGGAGCTGTTTTTTTTCCATCAGGGAACTATCTTTTCACCTCTTCCATCAGATTATTCGATAGCACGGTGTTGCAGGGAATCGGCTCCGACTCTGCCACATTGATGTTCCGGCTGGGACAACAGACCATTAACTGCATCAACATCCAAAAGGGACAATCAGCAGATTTTGTGCCTATTACATCAGGATATGAAAAAGACAACCCTTGGATTCAGGTAGAAAACGCCTCCTCATTTACAGTAGGACAAACCATTGAAATACGCGAAGAAAATGGTGATTGGGATGTGGTTCCCATCTCATGGGCCGATTATTCTGTGGGACAAATTACGCGGATCATCGAAATTTCCGGTTCAAAACTATCTCTCGAAAGTCCTTTAAGAATCGATTATTCGCCTGAACTTAATCCACAGGTACGCCCCATCGAACCCATCCAAAATGCGGGTGTTGAATGTCTCAGGATTAAAAGGCTTGATGCCCCGGACGAAGGGGCTGGTTCGAATATCAGCTTCAGTTATGCGGCCAATTGCGTGGTACGTGGGGTAGAAAGCGACAGCAGCGTAGGCAGTCACATCGATGTGAGTGCATCGGCCTACTTACTCATCGAGGGTTGCTATTTCCATCATGGTTTTACTTACGACGGAACAGGTATGCGGGGTTATGGTGTCACCTTTTCCATGCACAGCAGTGAATGTCTGGTGGTGAACAATATTTTCAAAAAACTCCGCCACGCCATGATGGTGAAGACCGGCTCAAATGGAAATGTCATTGCCTATAACTATTCCATCGAGCCTTTCAGGACAGAGCCCATTCCCGAATTTTCGGGTGACATCAGCCTGCATGGGCATTATGCCTACGCCAACTTATTTGAAGGCAATATCGTGCAAAACCTCATCATTGATCACTACTGGGGGCCCTCCGGACCTGAAAATACCTTCTTTAGAAACCGGGCAGAACTGTACGGAATTGTTATGACCAGCAGTGACACACTCATGACAAACCGCCAAAACTTTGTGGGCAACGAGGTCACCAATAGCGAATTGCTATTTGGGTTGTATTTTTTAACAGGGGAAGATCATTTTGAATTTGGAAACAACATCAAAGGAATCACCACGCCTGCCGGAACAGACGATTTGCCTGATTCGAGTTACTATTTAGAGGAGCAACCTTCATTCTGGAATACAGGCCACTGGCCTTCCATTGGGTTACCATCGCCACTCGGTTCAGGCACCATTCCGGCCAGGCAGCGCTATCTTGAGGGGAGTAAGTTTACCGTTTGTCCATACGATACCATCACCACATGGATATCAAAAAACAATGCAATTGGCAACATACAAATTGGTCCCAGTCCGGCGACAGACCATCTTTATCTCTCCTCACTCCTTTCCGGCACACTATACTTCAGGTTAATGGATCTTCAGGGAAGGATTCTTTTTACAAAATTCCTCCAAATACCCCGGGGTGTCCATGTTAAAATAGATTTGCCTTCTTCACTTTATCCGGGACTTTATATCGCTGTTTGCGATCAAAACAATAAACAACTTATCACGAAAATAGTAATCACCCGATGAAATTCGTCACACAACCCACACTGCTGATCGACAGTAAAAAAGTCATCAGCAATATCCGCAGGATGAAACGAAAAGCCGATGAAAGCGGCGTTGTTTTTCGCCCTCATTTTAAAACTCACCAAAACCTTCAGGTGGCTGAATTTTTCAGGCAGGAAGGTGTAAGCAAAATCACCGTTTCTTCGGTCTCGATGGCAGAAGAGTTTGCCAGTCAGGGCTGGAACGACATCACCATTGCCTTTCCTGTGAACCTGCGGGAAATGGACCAAATCAACCAATTGGCGAAAAAAATACAATTGAACCTGCTCGTTGACTCGGTATTCACGATCCGTTTTCTGGATCAACATGCTTCAAACCATCTGACTACATTGATCAAAATCGACACAGGCTATCACCGCACAGGACTACTACCCAGTGATCCTGAAATTGATAATATATTAAAAGAGATTGCCTCCTCACCAAAATTGACTTTTGGTGGATTTCTTACCCATGCCGGCCACACCTATCAGACAAAAGAAAAGGCTGAAATACTTGACATCATGGAACAATCACGCGAACAACTCATTTCATTAAAACACCACCACGAACGTTTCTACCCTGAATTTATCATTTCGTATGGAGACACGCCTTCATGCAGTTTGGCCACCCATTTTCATGGATTTGATGAAATCCGTCCGGGAAATTTTGTTTATAACGATGTGATGCAGCTCCACCTGGGAGCATGTTCTCCAGGTGATATCGCGGTAGTTACGGCCTGTCCGGTAGTTTCAATCGTAAAGGAGCGTGAAGAATTGGCCATTTATGGGGGAGCCGTTCATTTGTCAAAAGAACACATCGAAGCCGATCAGGGATTTCAATTGTATGGTTATGTGGTGAGGCTGGATGGAGACTTAAGGTGGAGCGATCCCATCCCCGGCGCGTTTGTGTATTCTCTTTCACAAGAACATGGTTTGATCAGTATGCCCAAAAAAGAACTTCTTACTTTTAAACCAGGTGATCTGGTGGGGATCATGCCCATCCATTCGTGTTTAACGGCAAATTTGTTGAGGGAGAATTTTTTAATGATTTAATAATCAATAGAAATATATAAAACAATTGAATTTTTTGTACATCATGTGCCCATGATAAATATTTGCAAGTATTTTTTATCTCAATAAGAATTTAACCCGTTAACTATCAAGACAATCGATTATTTATCTTTAACTTTATTCGATGAAGAAGATCATTTTAACCCTTCTTCTTGCTTCCGGTTTTTTGTTTTCCTTTGGGCAATGGACCTGGCAGAACCCTTTGCCTCAAGGCAATGGACTATTTTCAGTTGCTTTTTCTGATTCCAATATCGGCTATGCCATTGGTGGTTTGGGGACCATACTCAAAACAGATGATGGCGGGATTACATGGAATTATGTTCAAAGGCCTACCACAAAAAATTTATACTCAATAGCTGTGATAGACAATTCTTCCTGTGTCGTTGTGGGAGAGTCAGGAGTTTCTTATAAGACTTCTGATGGTGCCAATACCTGGGTGGCCCTGGAAACAAGTACAAATCAGGATCTCAATTCTGTTTTTTTTCCTGACGCAAATACAGGCTATGTTGGAGGTCAAGCAGGAGTAATTATGAAGACCATTAACAGTGGTGAGAGCTGGACAATTCTTGAAGGATTGGCCTATTCCGATGTTTTTTCACTTTATTTTACCGATGAAAATACCGGTTATGCAACAGTTGGACATGGTTCAATTGTAAAGACTGTGGATGGAGCCGCAACTTGGACCGAATGTTATAGTAATGAAAAAAGATTGAACTCAATTACTTTTGCCAATGACCAGATTGGAATAGCCGTTGGGCGTGATGGATCTATTTTAACAACATCCACTGCTGGAGATAGCTGGAACAATTACCTGACCGGATATTTTGATGACTTAACATCTGTTTATTTCCTCAATTCAAGTACAGGCTATGCTGTTGGTTTCTATGGCTCCATTCTTAAAACAACAAATGGAGGCACAAAATGGGATTTGATTTCGGACAGCACAACCAACCGTCTGGAATCAGTGTACTTTATAAATGAAAATGTTGGTTTTATTGCAGGTGGTTATGGTAAAATTATGAAAACCGTTGATGGTGGACTGAACTGGATAACAACAATCACCGGAGATTACTATTTTAACGATATCTATTTTACTGATGAAAACAACGGCTTTGTTTGTGGTAGCCAGGGCGTATTACTTAAAACTGAGGATGGTGGCAGCAATTGGAATTTATTGCAAAGCGGGACCAACAGCGATTTACATTCAATAAGCTTTCCTGATAAGCAAACAGGTTATATTGGAGGAGGAGCATTTAACGATGGAACCATCCTCAAAACGACTGATGGCGGTACGACATGGAATACGCTGATGGACGATGGCCTATTTGGTTTTTTTGGCATTTCATTCCCCAACACATTAACAGGGTTTGCTGCCGGAGTGCATGGCACTATTATTAAATCAACTGATGGAGGATTGTCCTGGACTAACTTAACCAGCAATACCGAGCGGGATCTGATGTCGGTTTTCTTCTCAAATACGATGAATGGATATGCCGTGGGAGCTGTAGGGGCTATTGTTTCTACAAATGATGGAGGAAATACCTGGAATTTATATCCACCGGTTGCATGGGAGTGGATTAACTCTGTGTTCTTTACAAATACAAATACAGGATATTTTGTTGGTAATGATGGAACCATACTAACCACACCAGCCTCCGAATTTATCGTGTCAACCAATGAATTTGTTTCTGCAAAATCCACCCTGAGTGTGTATCCTAATCCCGCATCGGACAAAATTGTAATCGAAAGTGATCATATCTTCTCCAATGCCACCATTGAAGTGTTTAACCTGAATGGAAAACAGGTAATAGGCAAAATATTTTGTAACCAGAATAAAACAGTGATTGATGTTAAGATGCTGGCGCCAGGTTTGTATATTGTTAAAATGAGTTCGCCTTCTCAAATTGAAATTAAAAAATTGATCGTAAAATAATTCACCTCTGAAACCGATAAATTATTCTTCTTAAAAAACAGATTTATTTCTGTCCGGAAAAGCTACTAAGTGCACTGCACCTTAAAATAGGGTTCTTGTTTTACAATAAATATTGGCGGTACTCCGTACCTGTTTAATTGTCTTGAATACGGATGTATTTGTATATAAGTCAGTTTGTGAAAGGTGAAATGTTAATGCATAAATTATTGTGTGGAGCCGCATTCAAAACTATTTTGTAATAATTTTAAGGATAGACTTTGAGGTGCAGCGCACCGAAAATATTTATAGCCATTTTATTATCAGTAGATTCAAGGTGCAGCGCACCGTCATATTGATCTAAAAAAAAGCCAATGTAGTTTTAAATCAATAATCATCTGGCCTGAATGATTGCCACCTTCGATATTATTTGTTAATATTTGGTTAACCTGAATCAAGAAGTACACCTCGTTATTTAATAATAATTACTTTAGCCGCCATTTCATCATTTTTTAATGATCAATTCATTACCCTTTTTAAATTTAATTTCTGATCATGAAACTATTTCGACTCCTTTTCTTTTTAATCGCAACCCTATCTCTCGCTCCAAACCTTCTCTCTCAAAACGAAGAAGGTGAAAAAGCCGGAAATTACGGAATGATCCAGAAACCTATTCTGGTGCCAAGTATTGCACAGCAAATAAAGGACGGTACTTTTATTAGTGTTGATCCCAATGAAACCACTAAACCGGGCCCTCCCAAAAGAAGAGGGGCCAACATCACGGTTCCCGGAAAAGGACTTCCTGTTGAGGGCGATGCGTTGGTACAAAACCAGTTGCGCTCAATTAAGCGGGACGCAAAAGATCCATTACTGGTTTTTGACGCCAATACCGCCATTTACACACCCTCCGACCCCACTGGTGCTGTTGGACCAAACCATTTTGTTGGCGGCTGGAACGTGGGATTTAGAATATTTGACAAAGCCGGTAACCCTTTAACACCCACGGCCTCTTTAAGCACCTTATTCCCGGGCAATAACATTGGCGATCCGATTGTATTTTATGATGCAGAAGCCGACCGTTTTGTGATCACCGAATTTGATAATAACCCAAACGGTTTTAACGTAGCCGTTTGCCAGGGACCCGACCCCGTAAACGATGGCTGGTATATTTACACCACCGGTTTTGGCACCGGCCAATTTCCCGACTACACCAAATTCTCTGTTTGGTCGGATGCGTATTATGTTACAGCCAATATTGGCGCCAACAATAAAGTTTTTGCGATAGAACGTGCCGAAATGCTCCTGGGCAACGCGGCTCAATTTGTAGGATTTCCACTCACGGGAATCTCAACTTCAGGATTTTACAGTCCGCAGTTTTTTAATGTAACCAATAACGACCTGCCACCGGCGGGAAATGCAACGGTTGTTTATATGCAAGATGATGCCTGGAGTGGCGTTTCGACCGACCATTTAAAATTGTGGACTGTGAATGTGGATTGGACAGATGTGGCCAGCTCGACCATTTCTGCTCCCATGGAAATACCTACCACCCCATTTATATCCGTGTTTGATGGGGGTTCATTTAGTAATGTCCCCCAGCCAGGCGGTCCCGATCAGGATGTGCTACAGGCAACCATCATGAACCAGGCACAATACCGAAGGTTCCCGGGTTACAATTCAGCGATATTTAATTTTGTGGTCGACACAGATGGGTCAGGAGCTGAACTGGCAGGGATTCGCTGGTTTGAAATGCGTCAGGACAACGATGGCGATCCGTGGACAATTTATCAGGAAGGAACCTATATTTCCCCATATAACAACAAACATGCTTTTTCAGGAAGCATGGTAATGGACGGACAAGGGAATATTGGCATGGGATATACTACCGTTAGCTCTGCCGAAAAAATTGCCATTTATTTTACCGGACGATATGCCTCTGACCCTTTGGGACAAATGACTGTTGATGAAACCCTCATCGCACAAAGCTTGTCCAATAATTCATCAAACAGGCTTGCCGACTATGTCCAGATATCGGTTGATCCGGCCAACGACAAGACCTTTTGGCATATTGCTGAGTATTTTATTAATAACCAGAGAACCGATGTGGTGGGTGTTTTTCAAATTGCCTCAAACTATGCCCAGGACATGGGAGCGGTTAGCATCGACGAACCTGTGGATGGAGCCTTATCGGAAACCGAACCCATCACCATCACTATTTTTAACTATGGTGAAGACGAGCAAATAAACATTCCCGTGAGTTATCAGGTGGGTGGTGGTGAGGTGGTAACAGAGATCGTACCGGGGCCCTTGGCAACGGGTACTGCAATGCAATATACGTTCAACACCACAGCCAACCTGGGTCTTGTTGGCTCAACTTATACCATAAAATCTTTTACCAATCTGGCAGGGGATGAATTCCGTTCAAACGACACCATCACGAAGAGTGTCCTGCATTTATTTCCTGACGATATCGGTGTCACCGGCATCATTTCACCCCTTTCAGGAAGTGGGTTGACGAGTGAAGAGGACATTACCGTTTCCCTCAGCAACTTCGGTACAGCCGATCAAACCAACTTTGAGGTAAGCTATCAATTGAATGATGTATTGGTAACTGAGCAAGTTCCAGGGCCCTTAACTACAGATTCACCAATCAACTTTACATTTTCGCAAAAAGGTGATATGATGGCCCTTGGAACCTACCAGTTATCTGCCTACACCTCGTTGCCTGGCGATGCCTTTATTGAAAACGATACCACTAAGGTTGAGATAATCAACACCTTATGCCAACCACAATCAAACTGCCACACAGGAACTGGTATTTTCTTGTTTCAACTCGGGACCATCGACACGGCCACCGATTGTTCACCAAAAGGGTATGGAGATTATACCGAACTTTCAACCGAATTGGAAAATAACAGCATCAACGAGTTAACCATCGCCACTTATTATGGAAGTCAATATATTAAAGTCTGGATCGACCTGAACGACAATTTCGTGTTTGAAATGGATGAGGTGGTTGTAGACAATTTCGAAATCGCGCCCGGGATGACGAATGGGTATTATGTGGAAACCATGTCGTTGACCATACCTGATGGGGTTAATCTGGGTGAACATATTTTGAGGGCCAAGACAAACCTTAACGGCCCGGTTCCTGAAGATGCCTGTAATGCGACCTCTTATGGAGAAACAGAAGACTACAAAGTAAACCTGGTACTTCACATTGGTGTGGAAACTACTCCCTTCAACAATGCCGACATGGTTATTAAGACCGTAGGAAACAATGTTTTTGACATCTCACTGGAAACGGCCACTACCAACGAAACCCTCATTATCAACCTTCACAATGTCTTTGGACAAAAACTTGTTGAAAACAGAGTGAACAATGTTAATGGCAAGTATCAGTACCGCCTGGACTTATCCTATGCCAAACCGGGTGCCTATATTGTGAGGTTGGGATCGCCACAAGCAGGAAAAGTAAAACGGATTATGGTGAGGTAACCACCTTTTTAAATACGGAATTGTTCAAGGACAATTGAATAAAAGCACCATTTCCAATGAGGAAGCGGTGCTTTTTTCAAAATCATTTATACCGGTACATCTCCTCCCGTTGTAACTTTATTTTCTCATCGGCAAGGTATTCTTCAAAGTCCATGTATTTGTCGATCATGCCGTTGGGGGTGAGTTCGATCACCCGGTTACAGACACTTTCAATAAATTCATGGTCGTGTGAAGCCATCAGGATATTGCCTGGATAGGTTTTCATGTTGTTGTTAAACGACTGGATGGACTCCATGTCGAGGTGGTTTGTGGGATGATCGAGTACAAGAACATTGGGGTTTAATAGCATCATACGCGCAATCATGCAACGCATGCGTTCACCACCGGATAGCACCATGGCATTTTTGGCTCCGTCTTCCCCTGAAAAGAGCATCTTGCCCAGATAACCACGCAAAAAATTCTCACTTGTATCATCCGAATATTGACCAATCCAATCGAAAAGAGAAATCTTTTTATTAAAAAAATCGGTATTGTCCATGGGTAGAAAAGCTGGTGTAATGGTTACACCCCATTCGTAAGTACCGCTATGAGGAGCCAACTCGCCACCGATGATTTTAAAAAAGGCTGTGGCAGCGCGGTTGTCGTGCGACAGAAAAACAATTTTATCGTTTTTACTCACGTGAAAATTTACATCGGAAAACAAAGTCGTGCCGTCTTCAATCCTGAAACTCAGGTTCTCAACCAGCAAAACCTTGTCGCCAGCTGCCCTTTCGGGTTTAAAAATAATGCCGGGGTAACGGCGGTTGGAAGGTTCAATTTCATCAATATTCAGCTTTTCGAGCATTTTCTTCCGGCTGGTAGCCTGACGTGATTTCGATACATTGGCACTAAACCGGGAGATAAACGCCTGTAACTCTTTGCGTTTCTCTTCTGCCTTTTTATTGGCAGACGAACGCTGACGCAATGCCAATTGACTCGACTCGTACCAAAACGTATAGTTTCCGGAAAACATGCGGATACGACCATAATCGATATCAATAATGTGGGTGCATACATTGTCTAAAAAGTGCCTGTCGTGCGAAACCACGATTACCGTATTCTCAAAATTGGCCAGATAATTTTCGAGCCAAAGCACTGTTTCCAGGTCGAGGTCGTTGGTAGGCTCATCCAACAACAAGTTGTCGGGATTACCAAACAACGCCTGGGCCAGCAGGATACGCACCTTTTCTTTACCAGTTACATCTTTCATCAGCATGGGGTGCAACGTCTCTTTTATTCCGAGTCCGCTAAGCAGTTCAGCTGCATTGCTATCGGCGTTCCAACCATCCATGTCTGCAAATTCTTCTTCCAATTTAGCGGCCTTCATGCCGTCTGCTTCTGAGAAATCAGATTTGGCATACAAAGCCTCTTTTTCCTGCATGTTCTTCCAAAGCTTTTCATGCCCTATCAATACTGTGTCGAGCACACGATACTCATCAAAAGCAAAGTGATCCTGACTGAGTACAGAAAGCCGCTCACCAGGTTCCATGGTGACTGATCCACGGGTGGCTTCAAGGTTACCTGATAGGATGTTCAGTAAGGTGGACTTTCCAGCACCGTTGGCACCAATAACACCATAGCAGTTACCGGAAGTACATTTTAAATTAACATCAGCAAATAAGGGCAGTTTTCCAAAGCGAATGGCCAGGTCAGAAATAGTAATCATAGAAATAAGTTTGGGGCGGCAAAGGTAATCAAAAGAGTGGCTCGAACAACCCCTTGACCCGGATGAGTTGGAACAATAAAAGTACTTGTGATTAAATACTATTTACCCGTCATTTATTCATCCCATTTCCCTTTTAATTTGTAGCTCATTTCGCTGATGGTAATGCACACAACAACTGAATTCGCCACCTGCTTTTCATCATATTCAAACTTTTTATCCCCTCCGTATTTGCGCATGATGGCATCGTAACCAGTGATTTTGTCTTTGGCATTGGTTAATATCGCGGCGGTTCCGAAGCCCACCACAGATTTGAAACGCGAGCTCCATTTACACGCCAGTTCGTTGGTAATGAGTTCGAAGCCATAGTCCATCTCAAAACAAACCTCAGGATTCCGAGCCAGAATATCCATTTTCTTTCCATTCATTTTTGAATGAAAATAAAGGCGACCATCGTCATAACCAAAATTTACAGGCACTACATAGGGTTTGTTGTCATCAACCATGGCCACACGCATGATTTGTGCATTTTTTAGTACATCCTGAATGCCTGCATTTTGTATTTTTTGTACGGGATTGAAGCTCATAAACTGTTAGATTTTTTATCCTGGTAAAAATAATAAAATAACACAGCACCATGAAGTCCTAAAAGACGTTAACAAAGCGAATTCTCTCCAAATTCAATCCTGTCTGCTCTCCCAAAAAATAGTATTTTTGCGTCTCTAATAAAATACCATAAGGATGTCAGCATTGTATTTTAAAGAAATCCGCAGTTTTCTCAGTTCTCTCATGGGCTATGTCATTATTCTGGTATTTCTGGTCACCATCAGTCTATTTCTTTGGGTATTTCCAAACGATTTCAATATTTTCGATTATGGATATGCCAACCTCGATGGGTTGTTCGTCATCGCGCCATTTGTATTTATTTTTCTGGTGCCAGCCATTACCATGAGGTCGTTTGCCGATGAAAAAAAAAGCGGCACCATCGAATTGCTCTTTACCCGACCCTTAACCGACATGCAGCTCATACTGGCCAAATTTTTGGCATCATTTACACTGGTGGTTATCGCGTTGCTGCCAACCTTATTATATTACATCTCTGTATATCTGCTTAGTTTTCCTCAGGGCAACATTGACTCGGGAAGCATTTGGGGAAGTTATATCGGCTTGTTGTTTTTGGGGGCAGCCTTCACCTCAATCGGGATATTTACCTCTTCCATAAGCGATAACCAGGTTACTTCATTTGTGATAGCCGGACTGCTGAGTGCCTTTTTATACCTGGGTTTCGAACTGATTTATTCTTTTGAACTATTTGGTCCGGTCGACCTTTTAATCCGCTCCCTTGGAATCAGCGCTCATTACAGCTCACTCAGCCGTGGCGTAATCGACACACGCGATGTAGTCTATTTTCTTAGTGCCATCGCCCTGTTTTTGTTTTTAACCAAGTTTTCGCTCGCGCGAAGAAAATGGTAACCAATAGTTTGTGTAACATGAAAGAAAAGAAATCTTCAATCGTTCGTCAATCGTGGTCGCAACTACTCCTGGTCATCGGGATCATTCTTGTGGGCAACCTCATCAGTTCCTTCCTTTTCACACGTGTAGACCTGACCAACGAAAAACGCTATACCCTTTCTGCTGAAACCCGAGAACTATTAAAAAATGTAGATGACATCGTCTATTTCAGGGTTTTTTTGGAAGGAGAATTTCCTGCCGGTTTTAAAAGGTTAAAACGTGAAACCAAGGAGCTGCTTGATGAATTCAGGGCCTATAACAAGAACATTGCCTACGAGTTTATTAATCCTTCGGCCAGTGAAAATCAACAAGAAAGAAATGCAACCTATCAGTTGCTTGTGCAACAAGGGCTACAGCCCACCAATTTACAAGTGAAGACAAAAAGCGGGCTGGAACAACAGGTGATATTTCCGGGATCATTGGCATCGTATCGCAACAATGAAATCGCTATTGAATTGCTTGATGCTCAGATGAACATCCCCCCCGAAGCTGTATTGAATAATTCAATCGAAAACCTAGAATTCAAATTCGCCAGTGCCATCCACAAAATCACCCGACTGAAGAAACCTTCCATCGCTTTCATCGAAGGTCAAGGTGAACTAAACGACCAGGAGACTTTCGACCTCACAAAAACACTAAACGAAAATTATCATGTAGAAAGGATCCGCATTCAAGGCAGCTTGAATGCCTTGGTTAACCGCACGTTAATTGATTCCGTAAACCAAAAATGGGAAATCATCCCCAAATATGCAGCCATTATCATTGCAAAACCCGATTCCATGTTTTCGGGCAAGGACCGCTTCATCATCGATCAATACCTGATGTATGGCGGCAAAATATTGTGGTTTCTTGATCCGGTGTTAGCCAGCATGGACAGCATTAGCGGATCAGAAAACACGGTGGCCATCGAAAAAAAACTGGATATACAATCGCAGCTATTTACATACGGAGTGCGCCTTAACAACGACTTAATCATGGACTTAAGTGCCGCCTCCATTCCTATCCGCACAGGCCAGGTGGGCAACCAACCACAAATTGAATTTTTTCCATGGTATTATTTTCCGATTGTTACACCCACCACCAAACATCCCATTGGTAAAAACCTGAATGCCATTAAAACACAATTTGTGAGTAGCATCGACACGCTGACGACAAAAAATGTAAAAAAAACCGTACTTCTTTCGACTTCACCCTACTCACGTACCGAACAGGTCCCGGCACTCATCAGCTTGTCTATTCTACGCGAACAACCTGACCCCCGGCAATACACCACTCCGCCACAGGTAATCGCCGTATTGCTCGAAGGCAATTTTTTATCGGATTTCCGCAACCGGATTCCTCCCGAAATAATGAACGACAAAGGCATCGGATTTAAAGAAAACAGCGTCTCTACCGCGATGCTGGTAGTTTCGGATGGCGATTTAATCATAAATCAGTTTCAGCAAGGGAAACCGTTGCCTCTGGGATATGACCAATACACACGAGAAACCTTTGGAAATAAAGATTTTGTGTTGAACGCGATTAATTATCTGACAGAAGGTCCGGGCTTGATTTCCATTCGCTCAAGGGAAATGAAATTGCGGTTGTTGGATAAAGCCAAAGTAAATGAATCAAAAATGATGTGGCAGTTTTTTAATGTGCTGGCACCAGTTTTTATCATCATTCTTACAGGTCTTTTGTTAATTTACCTCCGAAAAAGAAAATATGCACTATAAACATCGATTATGAAAATAAACCGGATTTACCTGATTGTTTTGTTGGTACTGGCTGCCATTGCCATTTATTTGCTGGCACAAAATCACTATTCAACTTTAAAGGAAAATGAAGCCGATTTTTCGGTAGCTGACACAGCCTCAGTTACCAAGCTGTTTATTGCAGATAAAGGACTCAATTCGATCACCCTACAACGAACCTCAAAAGGATGGTTGCTGGATGGAAAATTCAAAACCAATGAACAGGGAGTAGAGTCATTGCTGGGTACCTTGAACAGGATAAAAGTAAAATCACCTGTTTCGACCATCAGTTTCGACAACGTGATTAGCCGGATGGCTGCCATCGGGGTTAAGGTAGAAGTTTATCAGCAGGTATATTACATCGATTGGTTTAACAAAATAAAACTGTTTCCACATGAAAAACTCACCAGGGTATTTTATGTTGGTGACGCAACCTCCAACAACCTGGGCACTTATATGTTGATGGAAGGAGCTTCGCAACCTTACATAACTTATATTACAGGCTTCAGGGGATACCTTTCGGCACAATTTTCACCTGAGCCCGATAACTGGAAAAGCCATGAAGTATTTAGGCAATCCCTCTCAAATATTAAAAGCATCCGGCTTAACATGATAGAAAAGCCTGAAGAGGGGTTTTCACTGCAAGTAACAGATGCATCAGGGCATTATGATCTTCGTCGATTAACAGATAACAGCCATGTAAACAACTACGATACTCTAAAGGTGTTGAACCTGTTAACTTCTTTTTCAGATGTTCGCTATGAAACCAGGATGAATAACCTGATGCCCAAAGTCCGTATCGACTCAATCGTTCAATCCCCCGGCTTATACGAGCTCACCTTGGTCGATATCAACAACGACACCACCTATGTAAAAATGTTCAGAAAGGGTTTCGTTGCTGAAGAATTGGTGGAAGCTGCTTACAATCAGCTGGTGCCAATGGATCATGACCGATTTTACGGATTGATAAATGGGGGTGATGATTTTGTTCTTCTCCAGTATTATGTTTTTGATAAACTGTTGAACCCAATTAGTTATTACGAAAAATAAAACGGGAGGAAATAAAAGAGCATCATGTTAAGCTTAAAATGTCACGGCCATAGCCGAATGGGGTACATTGGGATTCATATCATCCAACCGCGTCCAGTATCATTCACTTATTTCTAAATTAACCGACTGACTTTCTTCCCCGGGCATTGAAGGGCGGATGGGTTTTTCTATCACCCCCACGTTGTGTTTGCCATCTATCTTGATCACAAGTGGTTGTTCAAACAGAACATGCCTGATATACTGATTTTCGAACACGGAAGGCATGGCATCCAAAAACGCCAGATCGTAATATCCATCGTCAATAAAGGGATTAATGGTAAAATACCCCACCCTGAAAGACGTCAGGTTTTGGAAAAAGTGTGTTCCCTGACTTGGGTCGATGCGGTACTTGTCAAGGCCCGCCTCCACAATCAGGCGGGCTGCTGAAATCTGTGGCCATTTCACCGGAATGCCCAGCCATGGGTCGCTTGATCCCCATCGGCCCGGTCCTATCAAAATGTAGTTCCTTCCCGATTTTAGAAAGTCATTGTTAATTTGTTCAATGGCAGGTATCACCTTCTGGTTGTTTGCGGCATTAAACAGTTCTGGCCGGATATAAACAACATCATAAATATCGTCTATGGTTCCGTTTCCGAGAGCTGACTGTGAAATGATCAGGGTATTCTCCCGGTTAATATTATCCAAATCCAGGGTTAGCATTTCTTCCTTAACGGCAATGGGACGAATCTGGAGTAAGTTAAAAGTTGCTTTGTCGCCTTTGCGTGTGTTTAAATCCACGGCAAATTCAATCTCTACCGGATTTCCCATTTCCCGCTCGCCGAGCTTAAGTATTTTTTGACAAATTTCGGCTATTGGAAAACTATTGTGTTTGAGTATATTTGAGAATGTGATTAACTTTTTTCCGCCATCACCATAACCATCACGAACCACATGGTTATGCATATCGTAAGTAGATGAAATGTCGCGTATGGCATCATCTTCCTCTGCTGATTTTATCTTGAGCGTAAGCAGGTTAGCGCTGTCGTTGGGAGTGGGCACAAAAGTGATGCGGTTAAGGTCCAGCGCGAAAAACTCCTTTTGGGTCTCCCTCAGGGTCATGTCAGGGGTTGAAGTTTGTAAAACATTTTTCGGAAAGGTTGGACTAAACCTGAGTGAAAGACCGCCATCCACAATATATTTGCCCAGCCCCAGGGCTATACTCACCGTACCATCTCCAGGTTTACAAGGAGGCAATGGATAATAATCGATAGAGCGGCCCACACCTGAAAAAGTTGGATAATACCGATTGCCATAAGCGGTTCCACAAACTTCCTGAATGACAATAGCCATTTTTTCCTCATCAATCATATTGGAAGTCGCAGTCATATAGGCCTTGCTGTCGTGATAATAAACAGAGGCGTATACTGCTTTGATGGCAGTGACCATCATTTCAAACATCTGACTTCTATCATGATCGATAAGCGGAAGCATGTAGGTATTGTATATTCCCGCAAAAGGTTGGTAATGTGAATCTTCGAGCAAGCTACTGGAGCGAATGGCTACTGGTTTTGAAATGGCTACTGAAATAGTAAATAAATCGCCATAAACCTGCTGCGGCAGTTTTGCATTTAAAAACCGAGCCAAAATCTCCTCATCCGAGAGGTCGTTATTAAAAGCAACCTGATACAATTTATTTTGGTCCATAAACTCATCAAACACATCGGTTCCCAACACCACTGTTTTAGGGATGGCTATTTCAATTTTATCAAAATGATGGTATAGTTTGTTTCTGTTGATTAAAGAATCGAGAAAGGCCAATCCACGCGCTTTACCACCAACAGAACCCTGACCAATGCGTGATATGCTAAAGTATTTATCGAAATTATCGCGATTGAAAGAAGAAATGACCCCCCGGGCTTTGGCCATCCTAAATTCGGAAATAGAATCATAAATAAACTTCTTAGTCTCATCACTATCAATGAAATCGTCTGATTTAAATGCCCTGAAAAGCTCTGCCAATGGAAATAGAGCTCTGGCTCTCAACCATTTTGAAAAGTGATCGCGTTCGATATGATACCTCAATGAAGCAGTAGGGATTTTGTACACTTTTTCCTGAAGGTCTTTCAAATCGCGTGCACGACCCACCACGAGACCCATGTGGGGATCTTTAAAGACAAAATCACCAAAGGCAAAATACTCCTTAATAAACTCTCGTAAATCGAATGTCAGGCTTTTCGAGTTTTTATCCAAAAACCCAACCCTGATTTCTTTTGCTTTCCAACGATTCTTTGGGTCAGACGACTGCAACAATACGGGTGTATATTTGTTGTCTTTTTTTACTTTCTTGCTCAGCCTGAATCCGGCTTCCTTGTCTATCACACCATTGCGGGGATAGGAGATATCCGAAACAATTCCCAACACATTGTGTTTATATTTATCGTAAATCGAAACCGCTTCCTCATAATTCGTTGCCATCAATATTTTTGGACGACCGCGCATACGCAACATACGCTGGTGCTCGTTTAGTCCTTCCGACACAAAAGTTTGTGCCTGTTTAAAAATGATTTTATACATGATGGGCAGATAACTGGAATAAAAGCGGATGTTATCTTCCACCAAGATGATCACCTGAACACCGATTTCCATCACATCGTATTCAGCATTCATCTTGTCCTCAATCAGTTTAATAATAGCCAACAAAATATCGGCGTTTCCAAGCCAGCTAAAAATGTAGTCGATGGACTCATGTTTTAGTTTGGTTATTTTCAGGCTTGCTTCGCGCGAAAAAGGAGTCAACATCACGATAGGAACTTTCGGATACTCCTTTTTGATGTCCTGGGCCAGGGAAAAGGTATCACTTTTTTCTGTGCTAAGCATGGTGATCACGAGGTCGATCTTTTCTTCTTTCAGCACCAGTAATGCTTCTGAAGCTGTGGTAGCCTTATAGAACTGTGGAGGATATCGCAGACTCAGAGAAGTGTATTCCTGGAAAATTTGTTCATCAATACGGCCATCCTCCTCCAGCATAAATGCATCGTAAACACTCGATATAAGCAGCACATGGTGGATGCGCTTTTTCATCAGGTTAATAAACGCAGCATCACTATCATAAAAACCCTGCTTGAGCAATTCAGCCTTGGCATTAATCATTTCCGGGAGTATTGAATTGACTGCAAATATAGATAATTAGCAGGTTTGACTTGTGTGGTGAAAATTAAATAAAGAAACACAAACAAGTCTTGATATAAAAAAACCCCGCATGTTAGGCAGGGTTTAATGATTAATCAAATGTTACCCACACTGACAATCGCCATGGCCTTTCCCACGCAATTCGGCAGGGTTGCCACAAGCGGGACAATCTTCAGTATATTCGTGATCGTGGTGATGATCATGGTGCGATCCTTCTGTGCTACAGCCACAACCGCCACCTCCATGTTCGTGATGTCCGCCACCACCACCACAGCACGAATCTTCGGCTTTCGACTCTTTACTGCTGCATCCACACCCTGATCCACAACCTCCTTGAGGAGCAAGGTCGGCTTCGGTAATTTCGCGTACATTGATCACCTGACCCGTTACAAATAGATTTTTCCCGGCCAGGCCATGATTAAAATCCATTCGTACATTTTCCTCCGTAATCTCCAGTATTTTCCCGTTTACAGGATTTCCATGGCTATCCATCATGGCGATTTCATTGCCAAGAAAAAGCAGGTCTTCCTTTAAGCTGCCATTGATAAAAAAAGCGGTCTTGGGAACATTGATGAGCAGGTTTTCATTGTAATTCCCAAAGGCTTCTTCAGGACTAAGTGAGAATTCAAATGATTGGCCTGGTTCCAGACCATCCATGTGGGTTTCAAAACCAGGAATCATCTTTTGATAGCCAAACATCATGGAACGTGGGCTTCGCTCGTCAGCAAACTCAATCATTTCACCATGTTGGTCATCTAATTTTATTTTATAAGCCACTTCGGCTACGGTATTACCAGTAATTTTCATGACAATCGACTGTTTAGTATGAATTAGGCTGCAAAACTACACAAATAATTCTATTTAGATTGGTTTTAAATTGATAAACACCTGCAAAATGTAGTTTCTTTCAGTAACATTTACACATACGCATTCTTGCAATATCTTTGCAAAATGAAAAATCTGGTCAAATACGGTGTTGGATTTTTATTATTCCTGGTGGTATTGGATGGAAAATCCCAATTTTATGTCAACGGTCAGGATCCGGCTTCAGTTCATTGGCAACAATTAAAAACAACATCGGCTACCATCATCTTTCCAACGGAAGTAGTTGAACTTGCCCAAAAATATGCCAACCTGATTGAACTTTCTCAAAAAGCGGTTTCCACACCGTATTTCCCGAAATTACACACCATAAAAATTGTGATGCACAACCGCGGCACCCTTTCAAATGCCATGGTTTCACCCACCCCATTCCATGCCAATTTTTACCATACACCCGATCAGGTTTCATATGCCCAGAAGTGGACGAAACAGCTTGCCTTGCATGAATACCGCCATGTTGTCCAGATGCTTAAGCTGAGGCAGGGCTTCACCGAAGGGTTGCATGTGGCTTTTGGTGACCAGGCCATTGGTATCATTATCGGAGGTTTTTTGCCCTTTTGGTTTATTGAAGGGGATGCCGTATTTTGTGAAACCATCAACAGTAAAAGTGGCCGTGGGAGATCACCCGATTTTATGATGGATCTAAAGGCCCAGTTAGCCGAGAAAGGTATGTATCCCTACGACAAGGCCCAATATGGTTCTTACCGCGATTATGTCCCCGATCACTATACCTTAGGATATCAACTTGTATTGCACGGTTTTTTGGAATATGGAAATCAGTTATGGGATCAAACCCTCAACCGGGTAGCGAGGAAGCCTTATACTTTCACTCCTTTTTCTACTGTTATCAGGCGGTTTGCCGGAACATCAAAAGTGGGTTATTATAAAAAGGTGACAGGGGGTTTGCAAAAACAATGGAAATCAGATGGTGATTTTCCTACAAATACCGGCTTCATTAATCAACCCAATCCTACTGATTTTACCAATTATCGGTTTGCATTTCCGTTGAAAAGCGGAGAAATAGTGGCAGAAAAGTTGAGCATGGACGACATCAATCGGTTTGTATTGATTGATGCTTCCGGAAAAGAAAGAATTCTTAAAACTCCCGGATTTGATTTTATGCAATCTCTTGCCGGCAATGACAGTTTGCTTGTTTGGAACGAAAAGGGGTACGATGCTCGCTGGGCCAACCGCAACTATTCGGTAATAAAAACCTGGAATGCCAATACCGGGAAAACCCGCCAACTCACCAGTAAAACCAACTTATTTTCACCCGCTCTTTCGCATGACGCCACCACCATTGCCGCCATCCGGGCGGATGAGCAAAGCAAATATTATCTTCAGCTGATTGATTGTCATGATGGTCATGTTGTGACCGATATCTCAACACCTGAAAACTGGTTTTTAATGTTCCCTTCCTGGGCCGATGATGACAAGTCGCTGGTGATGGTGGTTTTGGGAGATCAGGGGATGGCTGTAATCAGGATTGAAATAGCGCATAAAAATATTGAAATACTGGTGCCCTTTAGCTTTACCAATATCAGTCAGCCGGTTTTGCACCATCAAAATCTGGTATACAAAGGGGCTTATGATGGAACAAGCAATCTGTACAGCCTTGATCTGGCAACGGGAGTTACACGGAAACTCACCACCTCAAGGTATGGAGTCTCTGATCCTTCATTTTCAGTGTCGGGTGATAGTTTGTATTATGTGGATTATACCGCAGATGGCTACCGGATTGCCAGCCTCAATCTGACCAAAAAATTGGAACCTGTGAATCTGGCTGAAATTCAGGTGAGTTATCCTGTGGATCGGTTGCTGTCCACCGATCAGTTTAGCCTGGATGAAGCTGTCGTGCCAGATTCTGTTTATCCCGTTAAGAAATACAGCCGCCTCGGCCATCTGTTTAACTTCCACAGTTGGGGACTTACAGCGCTTGACCTGGAAAATTATTCCTTTTCTCCCGGAATTAACTTGCTTTCACAGAATGTACTAAGTACTGCCACAGCCTACGCCGGATATTATTATGATCCAAACGAACAATCCGGAAAGTTTAAGGCAGGGATCGATTACCTTGGCTGGTATCCGGTAATTAACCTTTCAGCAGAAACGGGAAGAAGAAAACAACTGTATATGGACAATCAGCACCAGGTGCAGGAAGCCCGGTGGCGCGAAACCAATCTTTCGGTCGGAATTTCCGTGCCTTTGAACTTTACAAATAGCAGATGGGTGAAAGGCATTCAACCTTCAGTGGGAATCACTGAAAAATTGTTGAAAATGGATCAGGATGTTCAGGTTCGATTTCGTGAAGATCAGGTCACCTCACTGAATTATGGATTTTACGGGTACATCCAATACAAACGATCCCTACGCGATTTGTATCCAAAATGGGGACAGGGTCTTGAGGTGAATTTCAGGCACACTCCTTTTTCTGATTCGGTGAGCAGCGAGCTGGCATTCAGTTCTGTAACCTATTTTCCCGGCATCATAAAACATCACGGAATCAGAATTTTCACCGGCTATCAAAAGTTGGAAAACGGAAATTACAGCTACAGCAATCTGCTGAGTTCGTCCAGGGGATATACCGGGATTTCATTGACGGAAATGTTCGTCATGAAAGCAGATTATGCGTTTCCGGTGGCTTACCCCGATTGGGATATACCGTCGGTGATGTATTTAAAGCGAATCAGCACGCATCTTTTTTACGATATCACCACCGGACAGGATTTTCACCACATCAATCAAACTTTTGCCTCCACCGGGATAGAACTTTATACCGACTGGCATTTTTTGGGATTGTTGCCCGAGATTACGATAGGAGTTCGTAGCAGTTATCGGCTGGATGATCAGAAACCGGCTTTCGAAATGTTGTTTGGGTTTTCGTTTTAGGGGGTGTTCGACGGAATAAATTCCA
>Ga0210046_1000876_pt1 | contig 26092 bp, 22 predicted proteins | sample CryGeyCG2114_250_FD_185461 | JGI IMG/M metagenome (GOLD analysis project Ga0210046, IMG submission 185461) | Groundwater microbial communities from aquifer - Crystal Geyser CG18_big_fil_WC_8/21/14_2.50 (SPAdes) (version 2) | ecosystem: Environmental > Aquatic > Deep subsurface > Groundwater ...
GTTCCCCATGTCCATCCTGATCTGCGGCTCACTGGCTTACGACACCATCATGGTCTTTCCGGACCGGTTCAAGAATCACATCCTGCCGGACAAGACCCATATGCTCAACGTAGCCTTCCTGGTGCCGGAGATGCGCCGCAACTTCGGCGGCTGCGCCGGCAACATCGCTTATGGCCTGAAGCGGCTCGGTGCCGACCCGCTGCCGATGGCCACCGTCGGTGCCGACTTCGACCGCTACGCCGACCGGCTCGACGAGCTCGGAATCGGCCAGCGCTTCGTGCTGCGCGTGGAGGATCAGTTCACCGCCCAGGCCTATATCACCACCGATCTGGACGACAACCAGATCACCGCCTTCCACCCCGGCGCAATGAACGAGAACCATCGCAACCAGGTACCCGGGGACGACTCGATCGGATTTGGCATCGTTGCGCCGGACGGCAAGCAGGCCATGCTCGATCATGCGGCCCAGTTCAAGGCCGCCGGCATTCCGCACATCTTCGATCCCGGCCAGGGCCTGCCGATGTTCTCGGGCGAGGAACTGCAATCGATGCTGGCCGGCGCCGACTGGCTGACGGTCAATTCCTACGAGTGGGAGTTGGTTGCCAACAAGACCGGATTCAGCCGCGACGACGCGCTCGGAACGCTGAGGCAGGGGCTGATCATCACCCACGGCGGCGAAGGCTCGGAGCTGATCACCAGGGACGGTGAAGCCCGGATCGCGGCGGTCAAGCCGGAACGTATCGCCGACCCGACCGGCTGCGGCGACGCCTACCGCGCCGGTCTGCTGTTCGGACTCGAGCGTGGCTGGATACCGACCGACGCGGCCCGTCTCGGCTCCCTGATGGGTTCGATCAAGATCGCCCACCCGGCACCCCAGGGCTACACCGTCGATGATCTGGCCGAACGCTTTCACCAGGCCTTCGACGCGCCGCTTCCGGCCTGAATCCCGAGCGGCGCGGACAGCGGGCAATGCGAGGAATGAGAATCATCGTCGTCGGTGCCGGCGTGGTCGGCGCGACGACGACGCTGGTGCTGGCCGAACGCGGCTTCGAGGTCGTCCTGGTCGACCGGGCTGACGCGCCCGGTATGGAGACCAGCTTTGCCAACGGCAGCGGGCTGACCCCCTGCCATGCAGAACCCTGGAACTCGCCGGGCACACTCAAGCGGCTGCCATCCGCCCTGCTCCATGCCGACCGGCCGTGGCGGCTGCACGCCCGGGCAGTGCCGCAGCTGGCCAGCTGGGGCTGGCAGTTCCTGCGCCACTCCCGACCCGACCGCTACCTGCGCAACACCCGCAACTGTGTGCGCCTTGGACTGTATTCCAGCGCCTGCCTTGGCCGGCTGCGCCGGCGCCACGCACTGCACTATGACCAGATCACCCGAGGCTCGCTGGAGCTCTACTTCAGCGCCCGCGAGTTCGAGCATGCGTTGCAGTTGCGCCGCGAGATCGAGCTTGATCCAGAACACTATCAAGGCCTCGATCGCGATGCGCTGCTCGCGCTGGAACCATCACTGAAACCGATCGCCGACCGGATATACCGCAGCCTGCTGTTCCCCGCTCACGAATCCGGCGATGCGCACATCTTCAGTCGGATCGCGGTCGAACATGCCGCCGCGCTCGGCGCCGAGCTGCGCCTCGGCGAATGCGTCACCGCGCTGGACTGCGGCAGCAATGGCTTCCGCGCATTGGATACCGATCGCGGCAGAATCGAAGCCGATGCCTGCATCGTCGCCGCCGGCTGCGATTCGCCGACATTGCTCCGACCGCTCGGTCTGCGGCTGCCGATCCAGCCGGTCAAGGGCTACTCGGCCACGATCACGCTCGATCCCGACGATCCGGCGCCGAGCTTGCCGCTGCTGGACCTCGGGCGCCGCTTCGTTACCGCCCGGCTGGGCCCGACACGACTGCGCATCGCCGGCCTGGCCGAGTTCGCCGGCCACGACCGGAGCCTCGACTCGAGGCGTCTGAGGATGCTGCTGGAAAATGCCGCGGCGCTGCTGCCGGCACTGCGGTCGCGGATTCTCGAAAGCGAAGCGAACGGCTGGACCGGGCTTCGACCGATGACGCCCGACGGCGCACCGCTGCTCGGTCCGACCCCGGTGCACGGGCTGTTTCTGAACACCGGCCACGGCGCCATGGGCTGGACCCACGCCGCCGGCTCGGCCGAACTACTGGCCGACCTGCTGGCCGGACAGACACCGGCCATCGATACTGCCGGGCTGCTGGCCGAGCGCTGGATCGGACGAGGCTGACGCGAGCGCGGCAGACCGACACCGCGGTTGACAATCCCCGGGAATCGACCCAGAATACGCGGCTTCCCATGGCTACGTAGCTCAGTTGGTTAGAGCGCGGCACTCATAATGCTGAGGTCGGTGGTTCAAGTCCACCCGTAGCCACCACTTTCCTGTCCCGACCGCCTGGTTCACTTCCGCTCGATCTGCGGGAGCGCTCGCGCACCTGGTGCATCCGGGGGCGATATGATGAAATCCGGATCGATCCACGGCGCATTTCCAGGCATGACGGGTCAACGTTCAAACAGTTACACCCTGCTCGCGGTTGGCGACCTGCACCTCGGACGGCGTCCGTCCGGATTGCCGCCGCAGCTGCGGCCGCGCGCCGATGCGATGGGTCCGGAGGCGGCCTGGGATCGGCTGATTCAACAGGCGCTGGGCCGGGCGGTCGATGCGGTCGTGCTGGCCGGCGACGTGGTCGAGAGCGAGGACGACCTGTTCGAGGGTTATCGCGCGCTGGAGCGCGGGGTCGCGACCCTGACCGAAGCCGGGATCGCAGTCGTCGGCGTGGCCGGCAACCATGATGTACAGGTGCTGCCGCGGCTGGCGGACCGGATCGAGGACTTTCACCTGCTCGGCCGCGACGGACGCTGGGAGCGAGTCGCGCTGGGTTCGGAGCGAGAACCGGTGTCATTGCATGGATGGTCGTTTCGACAAACCGTGGTCGACAACAGCCCGCTCGAAGGCGTGCGTCTCGAGCGCGGACCGGGCTTGAACCTGGGTCTGCTGCACTGCGACCTGGATGCGGCCGACAGTCGCTATGCGCCAGTTGCGCGATCCCAGCTGGAGGCCGCCGGTCTCGATGGCTGGCTACTCGGCCACATCCACCGACCCGATCCGCTCAGCGGCCCGGCGCCGCTGGGCTACCTGGGCTCGGTGACCGGGCTGCATCCGGGTGAGCTCGGCGAGCGCGGACCGTGGGCACTGGTGATCGAGCACGGCGAGATTCGCAGCCTCGAGCAATGGCCGCTGGCACCGCTGCACTGGCAGCTTGTTGAGCTCGACCTGACCGGATTGACCGATGTCAGCGCCGCCGAAGACCGACTGCTGGACTCGATTCGCACACTGGATACGCGGCTGAGCCAGCGTCCACTGGCACCCGAAGCCTGTGGCCTGCGAGTCCGCCTGGTCGGGCACAGCGATCTGGCCGGACGGGTGCGCGACCTGTTATTGCGCGAGCCGGAACGCGACTTTTCTACCGGTACGCGCATCGCGATGTTCATCGAGCGGGTCGAGCTGGCGACCGTGCCGCTGCGACCGCTGAAAACGCTGGCCGAAGAACGCAGCCCGGTCGGATTGCTGGCCGCACGCCTGCTACTTCTCGAGCGCCCGCCTGCCGATCCGCAGCGCGCGGCGCTGATCAAGCGCGCGGCGCGACGGCTCGAGTCGCTGCTGAACCAGTCGCGCTGGCAGGGGCTGGACGCGGCACCGCCGAGCGACGCGGAAATCGCCGCGATGCTGACCGACAGCGCCGGCCGGATGCTGGAAGTCCTGCTGGCGCAAGCCGCCAGCCGGGGACACACGCAAGACGACGGACAAAATGATCAGGCGGGTGCGCAATGAGGCTGGAACGGATCGAGATCCAGTCGCTTCCGGGCATCCACACCGGCTTTGTCGTCGACGGCTTCGCCGCCGGCGTCACGCTGGTCACCGGCCCCAACGCCAGCGGCAAGAGCAGCCTGCTGCGCGCCCTGCGCTACCTGCTTGCCGGGACTCGACCGGATGACCCACCGGGCCTGGCGCTGGCGGCGGATTTTGTCGAAGACAACGGTCAACGCTGGCAAGTCCGCCGTACCGGGCGGGAACTGACCTGGCGCTGTGATGGTCGACCTGCCGATGCACCGCCACTGCCTGAGCCCGAAGCACTGAATGCCTACCTGATGCGAATCGAGGATCTGGTCCTGTCCCGGTCCGGCCACGATCGGGCATTGAGCGAACGATTGCGGCGCGAGCTGCACGGCGGCTACGATCTCGAAGTGCTGCGCCAGGCGCCGTTCGCGTTTGGCGAGCGCAAGGGCACGATCGAACGCAACGCGCTCAGCGCGGCCCGGCAGCAGCGTCGTCACATCGAGCGGCACTACGAAGCGCTGGTTCGCGAGGAGCGGGATCTGCCCGATCTGGATGCCCGGATCGAACAATCCCGACTCGCACCCAGCCGGTTGCGCCTGGCCGAGCAGGCGCTGGAGCGCCTGGAACTGGCCGACCGTGCCGATGCGATCGAGGCCCGCCTGCGCCCGTTTCCAGCCGACATGCGGCGCCTGCTCGGCGACGAACCCAAGCGGCTGCAAGAGATTGAAGCCCGTGCCCTCGAGCACCGCCAGCGCCACGCCGACGATGTTGCGACGCTGGAGCAACACCAGGCCGAACTGCAGGCCACCGGCCTGGCCGAACGGCGCCCGTCCGAGGCACTGCTGGAGCAGCTCGATGAACAACTCCTGCGGCTGAAGCAGCGAATCGAGGCCCGTGACCGGGCCGTCAACGAGCAACAGGCTGCTGCACTACGCCAGCGACAGGCCATCAAGGCCCTTGGCACATCGGTGAACGCCACGGCCGTGCCCCGGCTGGATCCGGATTCGGTGGCAGACGCCGAAGCCCTTGCTCGCGAGTTGCAGCAGACCGTGCAGCGCCGCGATCAACTCAACGCAGGGATTCATGGCGTCGAGGCTGCACCCGACCCGGCGCAGATTCGCGAGCTGCAGCGCGGTCTCGATGCGCTTGAAGGCTGGCTGGCCGAGCCGGACGGAGGTCAGACACCGGTCTGGACTGCAGTGCCTATGGCAACCCTGGGCGGTTGCGCGGTGCTGGCTGCCTGGGCAATCCCGATCCATTTCCCGGACTGGCCGGCGCTGCCGGACTGGCTGGTTCCAGCCGGTGGCCTGCTGTCGCTACTGGGGTCGGCATGGCTGTTGCTGGCTCGTCACAGCGGCCAGCGCCGGCGATATCGCGCCGCCTATCTCGAAGGCCCGCTGCCGCTGCCGAACGCATGGTCCCGGAGCGAAGTTGCGGCACTGCTTCGACACCTGGACGACCAGCTGCATCAGCTTCAGGCGCTGCGGCGCCGGGCAGAGCACGCCGAGCAACTTGGCATGCAACTCGAAGTGGTGCAACGGGAACTGGACACGCTCGAGGCGCACCGTCGTGAACTTTCGGCCCGGATCGGCTTCGATTCTCGGCTCGCCGCAGCCGGTTTCGATCGATTCGTTCGGCTCGCCGAGCAATACCAGCGCGCCGAGCTTGATGTCGGCGAAGCCGAGCGGACCATTGACCAACTCGGTCGCGAGATCGATCAACTGCGCCACGAGATCACCTCGACGCTGAAGGCATGGTCGAACTTCGAGCCGGATTCTGGATCTGTCAAAGCGCTGGCCACGGCGCTGGCCGAGCTGTGCCAACGCTGCCGCACGGCGGCACACACGACTGAACGGATCAACGAACTCCGCGAGCGGATCCGTCGCGGCAACGCCGAACTGAAACTGCTGAACGATCAGCGCCAGGCGCTGCTGGCCGAAGCCGGGATCGAGGCCGACGACGCGATAGAACTGGCGCGGCGAGTCGATCGACTGAGCGACTGGCGGGAACTCCAGGCGGACAAGCAGCAGCTGCAGATCGACAGCGAGCGACTCGACCGGGTGCTGGCCTGCAACTCCGAGTTCGAACAGGCCGTGGCGCGGCGCGATCGCGAAGGACTGCTGCAGCTACAAGCCCTGACCCGGGGTCAGGCCGAACAGCATCAGGAACTGCTTGAGCGCCGTGCCGAATTGCGCGCACGACTGGATGCCGCCGGTGCCGACCACCGCCTGGCGCAGGCGCTTGCCGAGGAGGCCGATGTCCGTGACCGGCTCGCAGACCTGCAGCAACAGGCACTTTCGGCCGAGTGCAGCGGACTGCTGCTCGACGAGATCGAGACCGAATTTCGCCAGCGCCATGAACCACCGCTGCTTCACGCAGCGCGCGAGCGCTTCGCCGCTTTCACTCATCACGCGTGGGACCTCGCTGTCGGTGATGACAACCGATTCCACGCCATCGAAACCGCCAGCGGCGACCCGCATGAGCTCGACGAACTGTCGACCGCGACCCGAATGCAGTTGCTGCTCGCGCTTCGAACCAGCTGGGCCGAGCACCAGGAGCAGGGTCGGATGTCGCTCCCGTTCATGCTCGACGAAGCGCTGACCACCAGCGATCCGGAACGATTCGCCAGCGTCGCGGCGAGTCTGCAGCAACTGGCCAGCGAGCGCGGGCGACAGGTGATCTACCTGGCCGCGGGTGGCCATGAGCCGTGGTTGTGGCAGCAGGCAACCGGCCGGACGCCAAGGCTGATCGATCTGGCCGCGGTTCGGCGCGGGCTCGAGCGTGCCGAGTTTTCGCCCGCACCGGCCAGCGCAACTCCAACCCTGCCTGCGCCTGAAGGGATGAGAGCGAACGACTACGCGCGCAAGATCGAGGTCGGCCGGCTCGATCCCCGACTGGACGCGAGCCAGCAGCACCCGTTCTGGGTGCTCGATGACCGGCTCGAGCTGCTGCACCGACTGCTGACAGCATGGCGAATCAAGCGAATCGGGGCGCTGCGCCGCCTGCTCGAAGGTCCCAGCGCCGCGGTCGCGTTACCGGATGCTGCCGAGCGCGACCGCGTACTGGCACGGATCGAGCTGCTGCAGTGCTGGATCGAGGCCTGGAGAATCGGGCGTGGAGTGCCGGTCGATCGGCAGACACTCGAGCGCGCCGACGGTGTCACTGACACCATGCTGGACGGAGTCAGCGCCGCGGCCATCGAATGTCATGGTGATGCAAGCCAACTACTCGAGGCGCTGGATCAAGGCATCGTACCCGGATTCCGCAAGGCCAAGCTGGAGCAGCTTGAGCAATGGCTCGAGAAACAGGGTCATCTTGACCGCCGTCGACCGCTCGATCCGGAGGCTCGGCGCGAGCGCGTGCTGGAGCACTGTACCGAAGCGCTGGAGATTGCCGCAGCACAGGCGGCGATCGACCTGCTGGAGCACGCCGCAGGCGAGTAGCTCGTAGTGGGGCAACTGAACGGGTCGAGGCCGATCAACCGTCTGAGTCTTCTGCATAAACAGGGACCGCAATCGTCCCGCGCATCACTGGCACCGCCTGGCCCGCGACCGACAGCGACACGAAACGACCTGAGGCGAGTTCGACCCGAACCTCGATCCGCGACGGCCGGCCCATCGCCTGACCCTGCAGCACCTCGATCCGGTGCGCACCATCGATCAGCGCATCCTGCAACAACAGGTGCGCCGGCAAGGCAGCAGCGGCCGAGCCGGTCGCCGGGTCTTCGGGTACCCCGAGGTGCGGCGCGAACATCCGGGCCCGGATCCGATGCTCCCGGCCCTCACTCTCGATCGCGTACAGCAGCAGACCACAGGCTTGATCCAGCGCCAGCGCTTCGAAGGCGGCAACATTCAGCTTGGCTGCCGCCAGCGCCGGATTCGAGGCGCGGGCAAGAATGAAATCGATGCCCGCCCATGCGCGACACGGTGCGGATGAACCACCCTCGATGCAGTCCGGGTCCAGCCCGACTGCGGCGGCAAGCGCTGCCGCATCCGGACCCGGACCGGAAATCCGCGGCAGGTTCGGGTTGGCGAACTGCGCGCTCCAGATCGAATCCTGACGATGAATCTCGACCGAGAAACTTCCTGCGCCCAGCTCCAGGCGCATCGCTCCGGTGCGGCCCCGACGCTGTGCCAGCGCACAGGCCGCCCCGACCGTCGGGTGACCGGCAAACGGCAACTCGCCGGCCGGCGTGAAGATGCGCAATCGCGCATCGTGGCCTGCAGCGGTCGGTGATTGAATGAAGACGGTCTCTGAATAGTCGAACTCGCGGGTCACGGCCAGCATTCGCGACGGCTCCAGCCGATCGGCATCGAACAGCAGCGCCAGCGGGTTGCCGGTAAAGCGCGTATCGGTAAACACATCCCAGGTTTCGAACTCGAACTCGGTACGCATCGGCATTCCCTCGGAACATCGGATCGGAAAGCGCAAGTCGGCCACGGTCGCTTCGGGATTTTCACCAGCTAGTGTATTCTCTGGCTGCATCCACCAAGGAGTTCAAGATGAAAACCGTTTCCATGGCATTCGCCATCAGCCTGCTGGCGCTATCTTCCTGTCTGCATGCCGCCTCCGTCGGCGAAGCCGCACCCGTGTTCCAGCTGCAGGACCAGTACGGTGAAACGCATGGGCTGGAAGACTTCCGCGGCAAATGGCTTGTTGTGTTTTTCTACCCGAGGGCCGACACGCCCGGCTGCACCACCGAAGCCTGCAATTTCCGCGACAACATCTACGCGATTCGCGGTGCCGGCGCCGAAGTCGTCGGAATCAGCGTCGATGCGGTCGATGACCAGCGCAAGTTCTCGGACAAATACAAGCTGCCGTTCACGTTGCTGTCGGATCACGACGGCGCCATCTGCGATGCCTACGGTGTGCTGCGCAGCCTTGGCGCGACCGGAATTGCCCGGCGCGAATCGTTCCTGATCGGTCCGGACGGGGTGATCGTCAGGCATTACGACCGGGTCGATCCCGAGACCCACACTCAGCAAGTGATTACCGATCTGAAGCAGCTCTCGGACCGCGCAGGCTGAGCATTTCGTCCGCGACTCGCCAATGGGCCGCGCCGCTATCCAGACAAGCTCTGATTGAATCGCCACGGACGCCGCGGGGATTCAATCATCGGTCGCCCAGACGCCAGGCGGACAGCCACTCGATGCCGAGCCGGCGCATACCCAGATCCTGCTCCAGCCGTCGGGCCAGGTCGGGCAGATGTCCGGCGCCATAGAAGATCGCCAGGCGACCGTGGCCGGAGGCAAGTTCGCGTTCCAGCACCGCAATCGCGCGTGCGTTGCGAACTTCGATCAGGGTTGAACCGTCATCGCCTGAAATCAGCTCGAGCATACCGGCCTGGTCGGCCAGTTGCGTTGCCAGCAGCCGACGCAGCGCAAGACGTCGATCCTCGGCCAGCAGAACCTTCAGCAGATCGGCCTCGGCCGCGCCGGGCTTGCCCTGATGCGCCATGCCCAGCGCCCAGGCCCTCAGCATCATCTGCAACCAGGATTCGTTGCGATCGCGCATGCTGTCGCTGAACTCGTTGGCGTCCAGATCGGCGTGGACGAAATGCGGCACCGAGTAATCAATCTCGTCGAGCTGGAAGCTCAAGCCCAGCGCATCCTTCATTCCGCCCTGCAACAGACCGATCAGGGAAGGCGCTCCAGGCCGTGGCGCGCCCAGCGAGTCGGGGTCACCAACCAGCTCGAACAGCACCCGGTCATACCCGGCGAGGCGCTGATTCAAGGTCCGGAAGTATTCCGGCTCGCCGACATGAACGGCGCCAATCAGGTCCACCCGAGAGCCATCGCGGCCGGCAAACTGCAGGATTGCCACCTCCAGCGCCGTCGGCACGCCGCCATCGTCTCGAGCGATGCGGATGACCTCTTCGTCGGCAGCAGCCAGGGCCGCACCAGCGCACAGCAGAAACAACAGCAACCGCCCCGCCATCCGGCCCGGGCGGCGAGCGGCACTGCTATCATCGAGTGCAAACGAATCAGGAACTCTGGGGTCAGTCATGTGTGGAATTGTAGCCGGGGTCGCCCAGCGTGATGTCGTGCCGATCCTGATTGCCGGTCTGCGCCGACTCGAGTACCGTGGCTACGATTCGGCCGGGCTGGCTGTGATCGACGATCAGGGCAAGCTGCTGCGCCAGCGTGCGGTCGGCAAGGTCGCGATGCTGGCCGAATCACTCGGCGAGCAGCATCGCGGGCCGATCGGGATCGCACACACCCGCTGGGCCACGCACGGCCGCCCCAGCGCGACCAATGCACACCCACACCTTTCCAATATCCGGATCGCCGTGGTCCACAACGGCATCATCGAGAATTACGAAGCCCTGCGCGAGGAACTTCGCCGCGACCGCTATGCATTCGAATCCGAAACCGACACCGAGATCATCGGCCACCTGATTCATCGCGAGTGCGCCCGGCACGCGACCTTCATCGAAGCGCTGCGCGCCGCACTGGCCCGGCTGCAGGGCAGCTTCGCCCTGGCGATCCTGGATGCCGAGCGACCGGATCGGCTCTGGGGCGTGCGTTCGGGCAGTCCTCTGGTCGTCGGCGTCGGTGTTGGCGAGCATTTTCTGGCCTCGGACGCAGCTGCGCTGGTGCCGCTGACCCAGCAGATGATCTACCTCGAGGAAGGCGACCTGGTCGAGATCAGCCGTGATTCGGTGCAAGTCTTCGACGCTGCCGGCCAGCCGGCCAGCCGCGCGGTCCGGATTTCCTCGATTCCGGCCGACAGCGCCGACAAGGGCGCCTACCGTCACTTCATGCTCAAGGAAATCCACGAGCAGCCCGGCGCGATCACCGCCACGCTCGACGGCTACCTGGAAGGCGGCCAAATTCTGCCGGCTCTGGATCGCGACCTGTTACGCAACACCCGGGCGATCCATATCCTGGCTTGCGGCACCAGTTACCACGCCGGCATGGTGGCGCGTTACTGGATCGAGGCCCTGGCCGGGATTCCGGTGATGGTCGAGGTTGCCAGCGAGTACCGTTACCGGACCCCGGCAGTGCCCGATGGCACGCTGATGCTGGCCATCTCGCAGTCCGGCGAGACCGCCGATACGCTGGCGGCTCTCGAGCTGGCCAAAGAGCGGCACTACCTGGGACGTCTCGGAATCTGCAACGTGCCGGAAAGTGCGCTGACCCAAATCTGCGACCACAGCCTGATGACCCGCGCCGGACTGGAAATTGGCGTCGCCTCGACCAAGGCCTTCACCACCCAGTTGACCGTTCTTCTGCTGCTGAGCGCGGCGCTGGCGCGCGAACACGGAGCCGAGCCGGCCCGACTGCGCGAAATCACCGCGGCACTCGGTCAGGTCGCGCAGCAGGCACGCGAAGTGCTGGCGCTGGACCGGAAAGTCGAGGCACTGGCCACGCGAATTGCCGACAAGGCGCACGCGCTGTTCCTCGGCCGTGGCGCGGAGTTTCCGATCGCGCTGGAAGGTGCATTGAAGCTCAAGGAAGTGTCCTACATTCATGCCGAGGGCTATGCCGCTGGCGAGCTCAAGCATGGTCCGCTGGCGCTGGTCGACGAAGATCTGCCGGTGATCGTATCGGCCTCCAGCAACCACCTGCTCGAAAAGCTGCGCTCGAACCTGCATGAGGTCCGCGCACGTGGCGGCCAGGTGATCGTGTTTGGCGACCGCAACGTCACGCTTGAAAGCAGTGATGGGGTCGAGGTACTCCAGCTGCCGATTGCACACAGTATCGCCTCGCCGATCCTTCAGGTGCTGCCGCTGCAACTGCTGGCCTACTACGTCGGCGTGCTGCGCGGCACCGATGTCGATCAGCCCCGCAACCTGGCCAAATCGGTCACCGTGGAGTAGTCAACCCGGCTGGTTCACCACCCGGCCTGCTGTCCGAAGGGATCTTGATGCGGAACCATGGCACGCAACTCGAAGACCAAACCCGGACCGCGGTGCGGGCTCGCGCAGCGGAGCCAGCGGCGGACCTGCGCCGCCGCTGGCGATCATCAAGTCCCGAAGGGATCTTGATGCGGAACAAAGAAAAAATGCGCACCCGAACGGGAGAGAACGGGTGCGCCGTGTTCCTGGTGCCTGCAGTCAGGACGCAGACCGGTGGTACGAAAACCCCTTACCGCACCACCATCAGGATCCCCTTCCCCGGGAATTCAGTTGGCGAGACGGACCGGCTCGATCAGGAAGTCATCACTTTCGGCCAACTCGTAACCGGTATCGTCGGTCTCGAGATTGACCAGCCAGTCAAGAATGGCTTCTTCAGCGATCATGGCGTCAAAATTGGCGGATTCAAAGCTGCTGAGTTCCATGTCGTTCTCCTCGAAAGTCGTGGTGCTGGAATCGAACATTTCGCGTCTTCCTTGCGATCATTCGGGTCTACACTGAGGAAGATGCAAAGGGCGTGCCAAAGCGAGGGCAAACGAAGAAAAAACCTTCACCAGCATGATTTTTCCCGATCTCGACACCCTGATCCAGCGCAGCAAGTGACAATATTGGGCAGATAAAGCGCCGGATTCGTCACATTTCCGGGCCCGATTTCACCCGTCTTCGCCGAAACAAGCAGCCCCCCCGATGCCCCTGAGCCACCGCGTCGCCCTGATCCTGATCTGCCTGGTCTGGGCCGGAAACTTCATTGCCTCGGCGATTGCCGTCGATCACCTGCCGCCAATCAGCGTCACGGCGCTGCGGTTGCGCTCGTGCTGCTGCTGCTGTTTCCGTTCCTGCGGCGACCGGAGCCGGGCCAATGGTTCAACCTGCTGGCCGCCTGCTGGTGCATGGGAGCGATTCACTTCGCATTGGTGTTCAGCGCGCTTGCGCGATCCAGCGACGTTTCTTCGATTGCGATCCTGATGCAGGTCTACGTGCCGCTCACGACACTGATGGCGGTGCTGATCCTGGGCGAGCGGATCGGCTGGCGCACCACCAGCGGCATTGCGCTGGCCTTCGGCGGAGTCCTGGTCGTCGGCCTGGATCCGCTGGTTCTGGCACAGCTCGAGGTATTGGTCCTGGTGCTGGTCTCTGCGTTCTTCCTTGCGCTTGGAACGATCTTCATGCGTCGCGTTCGCGGCATTGGGGTATTCAGCTTCCAGGCCTGGAACGCGCTGCTGTCGCTGCTGCCATTGGCGATCCTCGCTCTGCTGCTGGAGGAACCGTGGACGGCCTTCGCCGCGGCCGGACTGCAATCGCCGGCCTGGGCCGCGGTGGCCTATTCGGCGATTGGCGCATCGATCGTCGGCCACGGCACCTTCTATTGGCTGATCCAGCGCCACGAGGTCAATTCGGTCACGCCGACCCTGCTGCTGGTGCCGGTACTGGCGGTCGCGCTTGGCGTGCTGCTGCACGGCGACCAGCCCGGGCCACGCCTGCTGACGGGCGGCGCAATGGTAATTGGGGGTGTGCTCTGGGTCACGTTGCGGGCGCGCTACCGGCGCCGGTCGGTAGCGGTGGTCGAACCTTGAACCGGCGCTGAATGCTCGGTTCAGAAGCGGTTCAAGCAAGGTCTTGCAGACTGGTCTCGCACATCAACAACACGGAGCAGACCATGAAAACCATCGCCATGACCATCCCGCTTGCAGCCTCCCTTCTACTCGGCAGCGCCGCCGTGGCCAGTTCGCCGCGTGTCGAACTGCTGGCGGGTGTTTCACGCAGCGAAACCGTGATCGAAGTTCGCCACGATCAGGGCTCACACAACGAGAGGCACATTGACGGTCGACATGGCAGTCGTCACGACAATCGTCACGACAATCGTCGGGGCAGTCGTCATGACAATCGCTATGACAATCGCCCCGGGTATGGCTACGACAATCGCGGTCGCAACGGCGACTACCAGTACCGCCAGGCGCGGCGCTATGCGGCCGAGGCAGTCGATCAGGCGCGTGAAGCGCGTCAGCTCGGGTTCTACCCCGATCACCCGCGCTGGTCACTGAACTTCGAGCGCCACTTCAACTGGGCACTGGGCGCCTCGGAGAGGGCTTTGCAGCGAGAACACTATCGTCGAACCGCGCAGCTGCGGAAATGGCGCCACCAGGCCGCGTATTACGAGCACAACCGCTACGGCTATCGTCAGCCCTATTGAAAGAGCGGTCGTCGCGGGCGGGTCACCCGCCCGCGACATTGTGGTCGTCTTCCGCCTGCAGCCAGAACTCCAGCAGTTTTTCAAGTTCACCCTCGCCCAGTCCGCTGGTGGCCGAGAAAGCCTGCACGCTGGCAACGCCGCCAAGCGCATCCTTGACCCGCCGCAATGCCTCGACCCGCTTGCCGTGACCCAGCTTGTCGGCCTTGGTCAACACCACGTGCAGCGGCAAGCCGCGGTCCAGCGCGAACTGCGCCAGTTGGAGATCCATGTCCTTGAGTGGGTGGCGAATGTCCATCACGACCACCAGCCCGGCCAGCGCCGCGCGTTTTTCCAGGTAACGCTGGACCACGCCCTGCCAGTGTCGCTTGAGCTCAGCACCGACCGCAGCATAGCCGTAGCCCGGCAGATCGACCAGGAAACGTTCGGGGTCAAGCTGGAAGAACACCAGTTGCTGCGTTCGGCCCGGCGTTCGACTGGTACGGGCCAGCGCCTTGCGCCGGCACATGCGGTTGATCAGGCTCGACTTTCCGGCATTGGAGCGGCCGGCAATGGCAACTTCAATGCCCTCATCCGGCGGAAGTTGCGACAGGTTATGGACGCTGATCAGATATTCTGCCTGTTCAAGAATGCGCCGGATCTGCTTCATGGGCTGTATTGTCAGTAGTGTTCGGGCGATAATAACGGTTTATCCGGAGCCGACACCCCGGCCCGATAGCCTTTGACATCAAAACTGGAGCGAACAGCATGCTTCGTATCACTCTCGCGCTCGTGATCCTGGGGATCATGGTGTCCAATTCCGTGATTGCCGCGGGCGACCCCGCTGCCGGTCAGGCCAAGGCCGCAGTCTGTGCCGCCTGCCACGGCATGGACGGCAACAGCCAGATCGCACAATGGCCGAAGATTGCCGGCCAGCATGAGGATTACGTGGCCCGGCAGACGCGCATGGTTCGGGATCAACAGCGCAACGTGCCCCAGATGTACCCGATGGTGATGAACCTTTCCGACCAGGACATCACCGACGTCGCGGCTTGGTATGCCTCACAGACGATCAAACCGGGAGTGGCCGATGACGCGCTGGTCAAAAGCGGTCGCAGCCTTTACCACGGCGGCGACATCGACCGCGGCATTCCGGCCTGCATGGCGTGCCACGGACCGACCGGCAGTGGTATTCCGGGCACTGGCTGGCCGATGATCCGGGCACAGCACGCCACCTACACGGCTGACCGGCTGCGGCGCTACCGCGGCGGCGAGGTCAACGGTCCGAGCGACGCCAACAGCGCCATCATGGCGGCGATTGCAGCGGGTCTGACCGACGCCGAGATCGAGGCCGTGGCCTCGTATGTCGAAGGGCTGCACGCAGCCGAATGAACCCGGGCGGCCTCGCCGGGTCTGATCATTGATGCTGCGTCCGGCATGACCGGCCACAGCGTTCGCCAAATTCCAGATCGAGACCGATATTGATGAAAGAATTCAAGTATTCGAATCCAATTGCATCGTTGACAATTGCCTCGTTGAAGATCGCCCTTCTCTGCGTGATCGTATCGGGCCTGGTCGTCGTATCGGCGCAGGCGCAGTCGTTCCAGGAAGGCACCCACTACGACACCATCGACCGGCCCGCAGCGGAACAACGCAACGGCGTGATCGAAGTTGTCGAGGTATTCAGCTACATGTGCCCGCACTGTGGCAACTTCCAGCCCTACGTCAAACCGTGGCATGAAAAGCTGCCCGAGGGCGTAAACTTCAGGCGCGTGCCGGTATCGTTCAATCCGTCCTGGGCGATATTCGCCCGCGCCTACTACACCGCCGAGGTGCTGGACCTGCTCGAGCAGTCGCACAATGCCCTGTTCCAGGCATTACACCAGCAAGGTCGCAACATCCGCTCGATGGATGACCTGGCCGACTTCCACGCCGATTACGGCATCGATGCCGGGCGTTTCGTATCGACCTCGAAATCATTTCCGGTCGAGTCAAAAATGCGCATGGGCAATGCCTCGATCGCCAAGTGGCAGATTCGGTCCACGCCGACCCTTGTGATTAACGGCAAGTACCGCGTCAGCCCGCGCCGCGGCGGCACCTTCGATGAAATGCTTCAGGTCGCCGACTGGCTGATCGCCCGCGAACTGGGCGAGCAGGCCGCAAGCGAAAACGCGGCGCCCTGAGTCCGGGGCCCACCGGTTGTGAAGGGCTGTCCATGATCGGCGAGCCCGGCCGGATGCTGAAGCTGATGAGCTTCAACATCCAGGCCGGGACCACCACTGCCCGCTACCGCGAATACGTTACCCGCAGTTGGCGCCAGGTGCTGCCCAACAATCAGCGGGTATCGAACCTCGAAGCGATCGCGGCGCTGGCAGCGGATTTCGACATCGTCGGCCTGCAGGAAGTCGACTGCGGCAGCCTTCGTTCCGGCTTCGTCAACCAGGTCAAGTACCTGGCCAAACAGGCCGACTTTCCGTGGTGGACCCATCAACCCAACCGCAAGGTCGGCGTCATCGCCCATGCCGGCAACGGCGTACTTGGGCGCCACATTCCCGATGAAGTCGAAGAACACCGCCTGCCCGGTGCTATTCCGGGCCGAGGCGCGCTGGTGCTGCGTTATGGCGAAGGTGCTTCGGGGTTGTGGATCGTCGTGCTGCACCTGGCGCTGGGCCGGCGCGCCCGCTTCCAGCAGTTGCGCTACGTCGCGCAACTGATCGCAACACGACCGAACGTCGTCGTGATGGGCGACCTGAACGCCGGGCCGGAATCGCACGAAGTACGAGAATTCCGGGATCGCACCGGACTGGTCTCGTTCGAGCCGCCGCGAACCTATCCGAGCTGGCGACCGCAGCGAGCCATCGACCTGATGCTGTTCTCGCCCGGTTTGCGCGTCGTCGAGCACCGCACACTGGACTCGCTGGTGTCGGATCATCTGCCGATCGCCGCACTGGTCGAGCTGCCCGAGGGCGTTTCACTGCAGCGCCATGCGTCCAGCAACCAGCAGCAGGAACAGGGCAAACAGGCGCGTCAGCGCGGCTGACCCGATCCGCGTGGCCAGCCACACGCCGGCGGGTGCCATCAGCGCACCGACCAGGCCGATCGTGACCGCGCCGTTCAGGTGTACGTACCCGAGACTTCCCGGCCAATCGACCCGACCCAGGCCTTGCCACATGAACGCCATACTGCCGGCCAGCGCAATCGGCCAACCGCAAGCCGCTGCGGTGCCGACCGAGACCAGTATCGGGTAGCCGTTGAAGCGCAGGTAGGGCACGTTGAAGCTGCCACCGCCAATGCCGACCATCGCCGACAGCGCGCCGCTGATCGGGCCGAACCACCACCAGCCCCGTGCCGCCGGCGGCACCCTGCGCGGTGCCGGCTCCGGTGTCAGCAGCATGCGCAGCGCAATCAATCCGACCAGCACGGCGAACACCCGAGCCAGGGCCTGACCCGGGATCTCGCTCGCCAGCCACGCGCCCAGAGCGCTGCCCACTGCCACCGCCGGGCCGAGGCGAAGGGCCGCGCTCCAGTCCGGATTTCCGCGCCGCGCATGAGCCCATGCGCTGGAAGCAGAAGTCAGTAACATGGAACCAAGCGCGGTTGCCACCGCCATCGGCAATGCAAGGTCGAGCGGCGCGCCCTGGGCCAGCAACAGCGCAGTCATCGCCGGCACGATCACCAGCCCGCCGCCGATCCCGAGCAGCCCGGCCAGCAGCCCGGCCAGCATGCCGATCAAGATCAATGCAACGAATTCCGGCACCCGCGGTCCCTTCAGGATGTTCGATGGCGAAAGGTATCATGCAGTCGATGCGCTCCACGATCTTGATCCTTCTGTTGCTGCTGCCACTGGCCGGCCTGGCCCAGCCGGTCGACCGTTGGCACGACCAGCGTGCGCTGTTCCAGCAGGCCTGGCGTGATGCCGGAAGCGGCAACACCGATGCCCTGGAGCGCGCCCTCGCACAGCTTCCCGACTATCCTCTGGCGCCCTACCTGCGCTTCGAGTGGCTGCGCCAGAACGCCGGACGTGTCGATCCAGCCGAGATAGCCGCGTTTCTGCAGCAACACAGGGACTGGTCCTTCGCCGATCGCCTGGAGCAGCACTGGCTCAATCGTCTGGCCGCAGGCGGCAAGCTGGATACGCTGTTGCAGCATGGCGCTGCGGCACGCAAGGTCGAAACCCGTTGCCGACTGGAGCGGGCGCGATTGGAGCGTGGCATTACCGACGGTCTTTCCGATCGCGTGCGCGAGCTATGGCTGGCACCCGAATCCCGACCGAGCGCCTGCGATTCATTGTTCAGCTGGTGGCGCAGCCAGGGCGAGCCCGATTTCGATACCGCCTGGCAGCGTTTCGGCCTGGCCATGGATGCCGGCGAAACCCGGCTGGCCGGGTATCTGAAACGCTACCTGCCCGCCCAGGAAACCGGGCTTGCCGACGGCTGGATCGAGATGCAGGCCCGTCCGGTCGCGGTCCTCGCCCGGGCACGCAGTTGGCCGGACCGCGAGCTCGCTCGCCGCATCCTGGCCTGGGGTCTGTATCGACTGGCCGAGCGCGACTGGCAACGCGCAGCCGAGCTGCACGACACCCTGAGCGCCCGGTTCTCGTTCACCGACGACGAGATCGGGCCGGCCCGGCGGCGAATCGCGCTATTCCAGGCGGTCGACCTGAATCCGGGTGCCATCGAACGCATCGATGCACTCGGCAGCCACAGCCGCGATCCGCAACTGCTCGAGTGGCGCGCTCGGGTGGCGCTGGCGAATCAACGTTGGGAAACCGTGATCGAGACCGTCGCCCGGATGCCGGAATCTCTCTACGGCCAGAACAGGTGGCGCTACTGGCGTGCGCGTGCCCTTGAATCCTTGGGACGTTCGGAGGCCACCACGGTATTCGCCAATCTGGCACGCGAGTCGGACTACTACGGCTTCCTGGCTGCAGCGCGGCTCGGCCGGTCGTTGCAGCTGTGCAGCCGCGAACTGGTGCCGGACGGTGCCCGACAGCGCGCGCTTTATGAAATGCCGGAATTCGACCGTGCGCTCGAGCTGCGCCGTGCCGGACTCGACTGGCACGCGCGCTGGACCTGGCAGCGTCATATCGCGCCGCTGGAACCGGCGCTGCTGGAGCAGGCATCACTGGCCGCGTCGGCGATCGGATGGTACGACCGCGCCATCACCACGCTGACCGCGGCCGGTGCCCTGAATGCCTATCGCTGGCGCTTTCCGCTGCTGGAACGCGAACGCATTCTGGCCGAAACCACCAGGCACGGGGTCAACCCGGCCTTTGCCCTGGGCATGATGCGGGCAGAATCGGCGATGCAGTCCGACGCCCGCTCGCCTGCGGATGCGCGCGGCCTGCTGCAACTGATCGATGGCACGGCACGTGCCGTCGCACGGCGTCACGCCATCCCCTATTCCGGTGCCGCCGATCTGTACCGCCCCGACCGTAACATCGCGCTGGGCGTAGCCCACCTGGGCGAACTGTACAAGCGCTTCAATGGCGACTGGACCCGCGTGGCCGCCGCCTACAATGCCGGCATTCGCAACGCCGAACGCTGGGATGGCGAACGCTCCGGCCTGCCCGCCGACATCTGGATCGAAACGTTGTCGTTTCATGAAACACGTGACTACATCCCGCGCGTACTGGCGTTTGCCACGATCTACGAATGGCAGCTTGGTCGCGCGCCCTCGTTGATGGCGGAAAGCCTGCTCGACGATCCTCCAACACAGTCCGAATTCGCCTGCAGCAAGCGCTGAAGCCGAAGCCGGCGCCGAATGCGGCCGTCGATCCGCTATCCTTGGCCGGTGTTTAATCGCCAGAGTCCCCTGTGCCCGCCTACGATGACAATCCACTGGCCTACGTGGCCGAATCGAAGATTCACGGCAAGGGCCTGTTCGCCCGGACCAGGATCGCCACCGAGACCCTGATCGGTCGCTACCAGGGGCCGGCGACGCTAAAGGACGGCATGCACGTGTTGTGGCTATGGAATGACAAGCGCAAGCGTTGGGAGGGGATCGATGGCCGAAACGAAATGCGCTTCCTCAATCACTCAGCCACCCCCAATGCCGAGTGGTGGGGTGACGAACTCTACGCCCTTTGCCGCATCGAACGCGACGAGGAGATCACGTTTCATTATGGTGAGGATTGGGAGTGAATGAAAGGCCGGTTTCAGATTCAGGGACCAGCCGACAAAGACATGTAACCATCGAATCCGAGTCAAGCGATCGCAGGATGTTTCAGTCCACACCCCTCCGATTCGGCCGCTGATAGCACCCTGAAATCTGAAACGTGAACCCTGAAACAATCCTGACTATGAAAATCGCTTCCTGGAACGTCAATTCACTGAAGATCCGCCTCGAGCAGGTGCTGGACTGGCTGGAGCAGGCTCGGCCCGATGTGCTCGGGCTGCAGGAAACCAAACTGACCGATGCGAAGTTTCCGGTTGAGGCCTTCGCCGAGGCCGGTTACCAGGCCGCGTTCAGCGGCCAGCCCACCTACAACGGCGTGGCGCTGCTCAGCCGCAGCCCAGCCGAGCAACTGCGCCTTGAAATCCCGGACTTCCCCGACCCGCACAAGCGAGTCATCGCCGGTAGCTTCGACGGCGTCCGCGTGATCAATCTCTATGTCGTCAACGGCAAGGCCGTGGGTGATCCCAAATACGACTGGAAGCTCGAGTGGCTCAACGCGGTGACGCGCTGGATCGCCGACGAGCTCGAACAACACGAGCGCCTGGTCGTGGTCGGCGACTTCAACATCGCCCCCGAAGACCGCGACGTACACGACCCCGAGGGCTGGCGCGAACAGATCCTGTGCTCCACGCCCGAACGCAACGCGCTCAAGAAGATCCTCGACCTGGGCCTGGGTGATTGCTACCGGCTGTTCGACCAGCCCGATCGGGTCTATTCCTGGTACGACTATCGGCAGATGGCGTTTCGCCGCAAGATGGGTCTGCGCATCGACCTGGTGCTGGCCTCGGAGGCGATGCGAAAGCAGTGCACCGCCAGCGCCATCGACCTCGAGCCAAGACGCCTCGAACGACCCTCGGACCACGCGCCGGTGTGGGCGGAGTTTCATCTCGAAAAAGACGGCTAGGGTTGTTATCATCAGTAGACTCAGGGAACGTGCCGCCATGCAAGCCTCGCAGAAAGTTCATCGCCTCGGACTCATTGCCCTGCTGCTTGCGATCGGGGCGCCGACTCGTTCCGGTGCCGAAGACAGCGCCGAGCGAACCTGGACGGCAGACATCGATTTCGAAATCAAGGCCCACTATCGCGACAGCGACGAGAACGCCTTCCCGGTCAATTTCCCGTTCACTCCCGACCAGCTGCCACCGGGCCAGCAGGCGGGCGAACTGCGGACCGTGGAGCCGGGCGGTCACTTCGAATTTTCGGTCATCAGCCTGATCGCCGATTTCGGTTTCGGTGAGCACTGGAGCGCCCGGGCGAAAGTGGATATCCATGACCGCTACGACCGCAACCCCACGTCCGATGATCGCGACATCGATATCGACGAGCTCTGGATTCAATGGGGTCGCGACGCTGCACCCGCAGTGCCGCCGGCCACCCCCGGAGCATTCGTCAGGCTCGGAAAATTCGCCAAGTTCGAGCGCCAGGACGATCGCCATCTCGAGAGCTATGGACTGGTCTCCACGGCGTTCAATCGCTTCGAGGATCTCGGCATCGCCGCCGGGCTTGACCTGGGATCGAATTTTTACCTGAAAGCCTCCGTCACGCAGGGCAATCCGCTGTTCTTCCGGGACCCGAATGCACTGGCGGGTGATAACGGCACCGATGCATTCCTGCTGCCCAATCCGACGCCCGACGTCAACAGCGGCATCCCGATTCTCTACGATGCCGAAATCGAGGACCTCGACACCGGCACCGGGCCCGAATACGGGCTCGCCGCCGGCTACCGGTGGTCCGACGAGACCGGGCAGAACGCCTTCGACCTGATGGCGTTCGCCTACCAGCGCGAGCTGGAGGAATCGGTAACGCTGAAAGGCACCTTCTACGGCGCCGATCTGGATTTCCTTCGCGGACCGGCGAACCTGTTCCCCTATCCCGGACTGCGCGGCGACGAAAAACAGGAATGGGGACTGAACGCGCGGGGCTATATCGGCAACCTGTCGCTGTTCGGCCAGTTCGTCGAGCAGGAAGTGGCCTCGCTCGACCGTCGCGGCTACGAGCTCGAGGCGTCCTGGCGATTCGAGCTCCCGCTGGTCTGGGCATTCAGAGGACGGCAAGTCTTCTCGCACGTCCAGCCGGCAATCCGCTATTCACGGATCGACAACGACTTCGCCAATCCCGCGATCACGCCACTGCCCAGCGGAAACTGGGACTGGGAGAAGTGGGATCTGGGGATCCGCCTGCTGATCCTGCCGGGGCTCGACCTCACTGCCGAGTACGCCGACAACGAATTCGAAACCGCGGCCGGAACCGGAAACAATGACGAGTGGTTGATCACGCTGCGATGGCGAATCTGACTCGCGCCGCTCGATGCGTTTCGGCAGCAGCGGCCTTGCTGCTGTTGATCGGATGTGCGGCAACCTCCGATCGGAGCACGCCCGCTGATCCGCGTCCTGACCCGACCGCGACGAACGACGGCGCCGCTGTTCCACCGATCGAACCGGAGCCGGTCGCTCCCGAGCCCGACCCGGCGCCGGAGTCCGCCCCGCAAGCTGTACCGGACGCTGAAACCGGACCGGAGCCCGCGCCGCGATCTGCACCCGTAGCGCCTGACGATCCGTCCGCCGATCCGACTGACGGCTCCATCGCGGCTCCTCGGGCAGTTCCGGCCGCCCGCCCGCCGGCCCCGGTCAACGAACCCATTCGCGTGGGCGGCCGCATCCGACTGAACGGCGAACGTGCCGACGTCGCCGAAACAGTGCTCTATTTCGTGCCGGACCAGTCGACTGCGGCCGCCGAGCCCGGCACATTCGAGCTTGCCACCCGAGACAAGGCCTTCATCCCCACCGTGCTTGTCGTACCGAGCGGCAGCATGATCCGGTTTCCGAACCGCGACCCGATCCTGCACAACGTGTTCTCGGTCTCAAGCGGGAACGCATTCGATCTCGGGGTCTATGGGCCGGGCTCGGTGCCGGATACCACGCTCGACACGGCCGGTGCGGTCAATGTCTATTGCAATGTCCACCATGACATGCACGCACACGTGCTGGTGCTCGACACCCCCTGGTTCGAACGGGCCGACAGCGACGGCCGCTTCGTGCTGAGCGACTTGCCGCCGGGCCCCGGCACACTCCATGCCTGGCACCGACAGGCCGACGCCTGGTCGGTCCGGATCGATGCGTCGGCGGGCGAAGCGATCGAGGTCGTGCTGGATATCGTCCGGCCCCAGCTTCCGGCCCACCTCGACAAGAGCGGGCAGTCCTACCAGCGGCGCGATCGTGACCCGTACCGCTGACGCGCGGCGCGGCCTTTCGCTGGGGGCGAGGCTGTTTCTCGCTTTCGGCCTGGTGCTCGCACTTGCAGTCGGCGGCGCGATGGCGGTCAGCGTCCTGCTGGTGCGCGACATCGCGACCGAGGAGGTTCGGAGTTCACTGGCAAGCAGCCAGTCGGTGCAGCGCTATTTCCGCGAACTGCGTGCCCGCCAGATCGAGCTGGTGGCCGAGCTCATTGCGTCCGACCCCTATTTCGGCAGTTATGTCGGCGAAGCGATCTCCGCCGGTGATTCCGAATTGGCTGCGCGCTCGATCGCCGACCTGCTGCAGCAGTCGCGCAACGAGTTCGATCTCGATCTGGCCATGGTGCTCAGCGTCGATGGCAACGTGCTCGCCCGCACCGATCGGACCAGCGTTCTGGGCCAGGCGACCGAAGAACATCCCCTGGTCACACGCGCCCGAGACTCGCTTGCCCCGTCCACCGGACTTTGGTCGGACGACCAGGCGCTGTACCAGGCGACGGTCCTGCCGATCGCTCGCGCCCGCACCGTGGTCGGCTTTCTGGTCGCGGCGATCGCGATCGACGATGCGCTGGCCAACGACGTCAAGCGCGTCAGCGGCGCCGATGTCGCCTACCTGACGCCCGATCGCCCCGCTCGCGTCCTGGCGACAACGTTGGACGTGCCGTCCACCGATCGCCTGATCGCCGAGCTGGCGGCCAGCCCGGCCGAGGACCCGACCGGCACTGGCCGGGAAATCGAACTGGCCGGCGACCGCTGGATCCTGCAGCAGTCGCCGCTGCAGGATGCCGAGGGCGAGTCGTTCGGCACGGCAGTGGCTCTGACGTCGCTGGATCGGGAACTTGCCGCCTACGGCGATATTCCATTGCTCACCCTGGTCACCGGGCTGGTCGCGATCGCGTTGGCGCTGGTGCTGTCCTACCTGATCTCGCAGCGGATCCTTCAGCCCGTGCGTCAACTGACCGCCGCAGCCGAAGCCGCCGCCGGCGGCGATTTCCGTCGCGATGTCGAAACCGGCGGCCCGGACGAGATCGGTCGACTCTCGCGCGCCTTCGCCAGCCTGCTCAGCACGCTGCGTGAGAAGCAGGACATGGAGGACTACATGGTCGACATGGCGCGCCACACACCGTTCCGCGACGACACCAGCACCCTTCGGGCCAGTGCCGTCCGGACGCCGACCGAGGAATTCGAAAACCACGACCCCGATGCGCTGATCCAGGACACCGAGCCGACCACGCCGGCACACATCCGTCGCGCAGGCGTGGAGCGCAAGCTGGGCAGGCGCTATCGCCTGCTGTCGGAAATCGGCAGCGGCGCAATGGGTGTGGTGTATCGTGCCGAGGATCGCGACCTCGACGAAATCGTGGCGATCAAGATGCTGAAAGCCGATTCGGTCGATGCCGAGCGGCTCGACCAGCTCAAGGGTGAGCTGAAGCTGGCCCGCCGCATCACCCACCCGAACGTGCTGCGCACCTACGACTTCGGCATGGTCGACAATTCACCTTTCATCTCGATGGAATACGTCGACGGGCTCACCCTGCGCGAACTGCTGTCGCGACGCGGCCGGCTGCCCTACGGCGCCGCGCTGCGCATCGCGCGCCAGCTCTGCGCCGGGCTCGACGCGGTCCACGATGTCGGCGTGCTGCACCGCGACATCAAGCCGGGCAATATCATCCTCGAGCCTCGCGGCAACGCCAAGCTGATGGACTTCGGCATTTCGCAGCCGACTCGTACAAGCGCCGATTCGGACGAACACCAGCTGATCAACGGCACGCCGGAATACCTCTCGCCCGAACAGTTGCTCGGCAAGTCGCCCAGCGTCCAGTCCGACATCTACGCCCTCGGTGTAGTGTTCGAGGAACTGTTCACCGGCGGCATGCCGTTCAAGGGCGAAAACGCGATGCAGGCCGCCGCGGCACGGCTCACGAACAACCCGATTCCCCCCTCGGACTACTGGCCTTCGATTCCGCCGGAGCTCGAGGCCATCATCCTGCGCTGCCTTGCACGAGCGCCCGAGGATCGCTACCCCGACGTGGGCAGCCTGGTCGACGACCTGGCCCAACTGCGCGGCTGAAGAAGCCGAACGAACCTTACCCTGCGTGCCGCCCGCAGACGGCTCGAGAACCGGAATCCATCTGCCGGCCGCCGTCGACCGTAGCACTTCAACATGTTCGACCTTCACACAAAGAAGCCCGGACAGCAAGGCCCGGGCTTCGTCGACCATACGGCCGTCTTCGGAACGTTCGAGCCCCCTGCTCTCAGTTCATCTGATCGTCGCCCGGCGGCGGGGTTGGCCGCGCACGGAAGTACGTGTTGGTGGTCACGTTCACGAGCTCTCCGTTCTGGAAGTAATACGTGATCGTGATGAACCAGTCTCCTGTCCGACCGTCCGGGCCCGTGCCCGGAGTCGACCAGCCGTCGGTCACCGGGCCGGTACCGCCGGGCGGCGGCAGCGGTGTGTTGTCGCGCGTTCTGAATGAGCCATCCGATACGGTGTGCGGCGGCTCCGACAGCCAGAGATCCAATGGCTCTGAGGATGGGATTCCGGTCTCGGTGACGCTGAGCACATCGCCCTTGGCATCCGATGCAATGATGATCCACTGCTCTTTGAACACTCGCGGCTCGATGCATGCGGGGTCGCACCCCTCTGCTGCGCCGAAGGCCGAAGTCGCTATCGCCATGGCCGTCGCCATCAAACCGATGGCCGTAAACAATTGCATGCGTTTCATCGGCATTCTCCTACTGCGGTTTGTACGCCAATCCCCTCGGTCAGGAGCATACCCCCCCCGCGTTAATCGTT
>Ga0210046_1000887_pt1 | contig 25846 bp, 26 predicted proteins | sample CryGeyCG2114_250_FD_185461 | JGI IMG/M metagenome (GOLD analysis project Ga0210046, IMG submission 185461) | Groundwater microbial communities from aquifer - Crystal Geyser CG18_big_fil_WC_8/21/14_2.50 (SPAdes) (version 2) | ecosystem: Environmental > Aquatic > Deep subsurface > Groundwater ...
CGTTACAAATTACCGTATCAGATTCAATAATTGCTAAGGGAGCACAATTAGCATCAATATATCCATATCCATAATGTCCAGTCTGAGAACAATCACCAATAATAAATTCAATGGTAATATTTTGTCCAACATAAGCATTAAGTGGAGCAAAAGTAGTCCTCCAAGGTAAATAGAACCCCGCCCCATAAGGTAAAAAATCTGGATCACCTCCAGAATTTACAGGTCCTGCTATTACTTCATACTGACCACATGCTATAGGGTTATTATTTTGATCATACATATTTACCTTAAAGAAAGGTTTTTCTCCAATAGTATGACCTGATGGATCTTCTAAAACCAACGCATAACTATAGGTGAAAGAAGTTGTTTGAGATGATACTAAAAATGTTTGTCGCATACTTGCCGCTTTTGAACCCGTTCCTGTAAAATCTCCTAACATCACCGAACAGCCACCTCCATTTGGATCAGTTGTTGGAATACCAACCAATGGATCTGTTCCTGGTGTGGTAATATTATGATGTCCTCCTGGTCCACTAGGTGTAATATTTATCATTTGATAAGGCTGATTATTTACATTTCCATCAAATAAATCCCAACCTGTGAAATCACAAATTTCAAAATCAGCATTATTACAAGGGTCTCCTGCTCCTTTATCATTAGGCTCACCTTTTTTCATTGAAGAACTACCAAACATATAGTTATGCACATCTTTTGCTACTTTCGTTGGCGGAACATAATTCTGAAAATCTAAGATAATTTGTTTCACTATTTGATCTACTATCAATTCAAAAGCTGCCTTGTTTTCTTCTTTCATAACAGCTACCATATTAGAAAAAAGTTCTTTGTAAGTTGAATAATTATCAGAATAAAAATGGGATAATTTATGCTTATCAAAAGAAGATGTATGTGGACTATTTTCTAATTTTTTATGGATAAATTCTTTTAACTTTACATTCAAATCATGTTCAGTGATGTTTGATTTTTTATAAACATCTTCCTGTTGTGCTTGCATAGAAAATGCAAACAAAAGAATAGGTAATAAAATGATAGCAATATTTTTCATAACCGTTAGCTTTAGAATTAATGCATAAAATCCATAACTATTTAAATTTTAGCCAAATATAAAAAAAATATTTTATTTATATAAATATAATTTTATATTTTATTAGGCTTCTAGTTATATAAATTAAACTTAAAATATTAGTAAATAGTCATTTAAATTAAAAAAAAATTAGTTTTCTATCAATTTAATAATATCTAGAATCAACTAATAACAAACGTATTTCATTTATTTTGTTAAGTTTAAGACTGAAATTTTGTTTAATAGTTGCCTTAAAAAATTAAAAAATAAAATTAATTTTAACAAACTATGTGAAATTAAGCTCATAAAATCATTAAAAAAATTCTCGTACTTTTATCGAAATAAGATGAAACGTCTTAATTTTTTTATTAATCAATAATATGCCCTTAATTCTCAATCAAAAAAGTACTGATAATGAGTCTATTCTAGCCGTTTGGAAAATAACTGAAAGTATTGATGAACTTCGCAATTTATTAAAAAGTTTTACATCTATTCAACCACTATTAAAAAAAACAACTAATGAATCTTTAATCAAACAACAACTTTCAATTCGCATTTTAATTTTTAATTTTTTCAACCAATACCATTTATCTTATGATGAAAAAGGAAAACCATTTTTGGATAATGGTTATTCTATTTCTATCTCACACTCAAATGAATATGCCGCAATTCTTCTTGATAAAAAAAATCAATGTGGGGTTGATATTGAAAAAATTTCTTTAAAGGTTGACCGAATCAAACATAAATTTCTTTCTAAAAATGAACTTTCTTTCGCTTCACTCTACAACAATGATATCGAATTGCTTACTGTGATGTGGTGTGCAAAAGAAGCTTTATATAAATATTATGGAAAAAAAGAGGTTATTTTTGATGAACATTTATTGTTACAACTCAACCCAACCAACTTATCTTGCCTAAAGGGTGAAATTGCTATTGGAGACTTTCATCAACATCTAGATTTAGCTACCGAAAAAATAGACGATTTCATGTTGGTTTATACATTACAACCCCCTTCCGTTTAATGAAATTGTTTAAAGTCCAAATGTAATAATGAAAATGAATTTTTTTTTTCAATACAAGACATTTTTGAGAAGCATAGCCGTAGGTTAAGGTTAGAGAAAAAACGAAATAGTGTAATTTTTTAATTTATAGAGGTGACTTTAAACAATTTCAATGTTAACAAATACCCCTTTTATCGTTCATAAATCTTTCATCAATAGCTTAATTTACACCATTTAAAAAATGTATTTTCGCAGCCAATCTATTACAATTTCATCTCTATGGAAAAAAAGAAAATTAAAAAAATTTATGTATTGGATACTTCTGTTATCCTTTATGACTTTAATGCAATTAACAATTTTGAAGAAAATGATGTTGCAATTCCTATTACAGTTCTTGAGGAGTTAGATAATTTCAAAAAAGGAAATGACACTAAAAATTTTGCAGCTCGTGAATTTATTCGATTTTTAGATAAACTTAGTGGAAATCACACCTTACAAGAATGGATTCCTATTAAAGAAAAGAATGGTGGACATTTTAAAATAGTAATGCACTACAATTCTCCTAAAATTGATGCTTCTTTTGTTTTTAATAATGATAAAGCTGACCATAAAATATTAAATGCAGCTATTTCATTAAAAGAAGAATTTCCTGAAAAAACAGTTGTTTTAGTTACTAAAGACATCAATCTTAGGCTAAAAGCCAAAGCCTTAGATTTACATGCCGAAGATTATCTGACAGGAAAAATTAAAGATGTAAAAAAACTTGTTGAAACAGGGAAGCAAATCATTGATGATGTAGATAATTTAATAATAAAACAGATTTTTGAAGGCAAAAAAGTAATTGAAACCTCAATCAACGAAATACAATTAAAAAATAATGCCTATTATATTTTAAGAAATGGAAAATCATCTGCATTATCTTTTTATAACCCTAAAGAACTAGCGTTAGAAAGAGTAGAAAAAGAATATGTTTACGGGATAAAACCAAAAAATGCTGAACAAACTTTTGCTGTTCATGCCTTACTAAATGACAATATAAAATTAGTTGCATTGCAAGGTGTTGCAGGAACAGGCAAAACCCTTTTAGCACTGGCAAGTTCTATTGAACAACGCAACAAATACAAACAAATTATTTTAGCAAGACCTATTGTTCCTTTAAGTAACAGAGATATAGGTTTTTTACCAGGCGATGCCAATGAAAAAATTGGTCCTTATATGGAACCTCTTTGGGATAATCTAAAATTCATAAAAAATCAATTTAGCACAAAAGAAAAGCGTTATCGACAAATAGAAGAAATGCAGGAAGAAGAAAAGATAGTAATTACTCCATTGGCATACATTAGAGGGCGAAGTTTAAGTGATGTGTATTTTATTGTAGATGAGGCTCAAAACTTAACTCCTCACGAAGTGAAAACAATAATCACTAGAGCTGGAGAAAACACAAAAATAATTTTTACTGGTGATGTAAATCAAATTGATTCTCCTTATTTGGATGAACAAAGTAACGGACTTTCTTATCTTATTGACAAACTTAAAGGAAATGAACTTTTTGCACATATTAAATTAGAAAAAGGCGAACGCTCTGAACTAGCTAATTTAGCTAATGAATTACTTTAGTTAAGGCTTTTCAAGAATTGAAAATAACGAAGCTATTTCTTCTTTTTTTTCAACGTATCCTAAATTATCAAAGGTGTACATTAAGTGTTGAAGTAATCTTTTAATGATTATTAAATTAGAACATGGGATGTAATAAGATGCTTTAGGACTTAATTTTAATTGTGCTAAAAAATTATCAATATCATATTTACTAAAAACTGTTCCTCTATTAAATAAATTTATATAGAATAATATGTCATTGGGTTGTTCTGCATAAGCCAACACAAAATGAGCTGGAACATTTACACCATAAATTGGAATATTTAATTGTTTACAAATAGAAATATAGATTATTCCCAACGTAATTGGATTCCCAGACTTTGACTCAATAACATTATTTATAAAGGAATTTTTTGGTGAATTAATATTTCTTTTGTTGCCATGAAATCCATGTAAATCAAAAAATACACGATTTAATACATTCACTTGTTCCAAGGCTGTAAGGTCTTCACTTAACTCCAGCCAAACATCTTGTTTTAAATGATTTATGACTGATGAAATAGATTCTTTATTAATATCAGGATATTGATATTTTGCAACAATAACAGCTCCATTAATAAGGTCATGCTCAGAAGATTTTTCCCATTCTGAAAGTTCTTTTTTTACCGTTTCAAATTGTAAATAATGAATAATATTTTCAATTCGTTCTTGCCTAAGTACATCAAAAGATGTTTCCCAAGCATCTTCAAGAAAGGGAATAACACGATCTCCAAACGAAATTATTTTTTGTTTAATCTCATCAAAAACAGCATTATCAGGATCATCCAATAAACTTATTAATGCTTTTAATTCTTTGTCTGACATGAATCAAAGATACATCAGTCTGAAATTAATTAAAGAGTCGATATTTTTTACTTATGAACGGTTTTGTGTTAATTTTAACAATACCTTTTGAATCAACTGATCCATTGCTGGTTTATAGTCTTTGCTAAACTCTTTTGAGAACCGATTTGCTACTACCACACAAACCGTACAGGCATTGTGTCCCAAAGCTCGTGATAACCCATACAATGCAGATGTTTCCATTTCAAAGTTGACAATTTTATGATTGTTATAGCTAAACTGATTCAATTTCTCATTCAATTTATCTTCTTTTAATGGCAATCGAAGCACCCTTCCTTGAGGGCCATAAAAGCCAGAAGCTGTTGCTGTTATTCCTGAAATTGCATCTTCTTTAAGTAAATTAAATAAAAACGATGAAGCTTTAACAAAATAAGGTTTAGCAAATGTTGTTGAATAATTAGTTTGCTTACAAAACTGAATTAATAACTGTTTTTCTTCCTCTGTTTGCTCAAATGCATAATAATTCATTAATCCATCCAAGCCTAAACCAAACTCAGAAACAACAATTGAATTTACAGAAATGTCTTTTTGTAGAGCTCCACTTGTCCCAATACGAACAATATTTAGTGAAGTCTTTTTTGGTTTAATGGTTCTATTAATTAAATCAATATTTACCAAGGCATCCAATTCATTTAAAACGATATCAATATTATCCGTTCCCATACCAGTTGACAGTACAGTAATCGGCTGTCCATTTAATATACCCGTGTGCGTAACAATTTCCCTATTTTCTACTTTATGTTCTATAGAATCAAAAAAACTAGAAATTAGTGCTACCCTACCAGGATCACCAACAACAATAATGTTTTTGGCTAACTGTTCGGGGTGTAGTTTCAAATGATAAACGCTATTATCTGGATTAAGAACAAGTTCTGAAGCTTCGATTTTATTCATATAGAAGTTAAAACAAAAAAGACATTAATAATCGAGTGCTATTAATGTCTTTTGAATTATTATTTTAATACTATTATTTTTTAGCTGTAGTTTTTTTTGCTGCTGGTTTTTTAGCTGCTGGCTTTTTAGCTGCAACTGTTTTTTTTGCAACAGTTTTTTTTGCAACAGTTTCAACTTTTTCAGTTTCTACTGTTTTGGCTGCAGTTTCTTTTTTTGCTTTTGGTTTAGAAATTACAACTGTAGGTGTGTCTTTTCTTTTTCTAGAATTACCAAAACTACCAGCAAAAATTTTTCCTTTTTTTGTTTTTTTATCACCTTTTCCCATACTATTATTTTATTTATGTTTGATTATTTTATAATCAGGCAAATGTATAAAAAAAAATGATGACTTATGAATTTAATACCCACAAAAATTAAAATCCAAAATTTACTTTAATTTTATATGCTTGTCCGTTTTGTTGCCTAATAAATAGTGCCTCTATGCAACATCAACACAAAAAAAGTTTTAGCCCCTTGTTGAGTAGTGGCAAAATGTACCGAACTATAAATAAGTAACCTTGAAAGGAAAACTTAACCCGAATAATTCATACAGATTAATAGTTATTCCTTTATTACTATTAAGTGACACTAAAATTTTCCTACATCAATTTTAAGCGTTTCTATTACGATAATTATCGGAAGGGGTTAACCGCCAAAAGAAGACCATCTGCAAATATTGATGAATAATGGCGGTTAATACGTTTGTCCTTTTACAACCTATAATAAGTTGTTCATTTTAAAAATGTTAAAAATAATTAGGTACTGTAGCGGACAATCATATAATTTTATATAAGAATTATTACTAATCACTTATGCTGGGTTCTTTGTTTTTTGAAAGGAATCAATTTATAGAACCCACCTTAAGATTACAATTTTTGATAAACAAATTCTATTAATTAATTTGCTCTGAAGCACTATTAACTTAACTTTGCACAAAATTAAATTTATGCAAACATACCAAGATTACGCAACTCATTTAAACAAGATTGCAGATGTATCAAACAGTATAGCTCTTTTAAATTGGGATCAAGAAGTGATGATGCCACCAAAAGGGGCTGAAAAAAGAGCCCAACAAATTGCTACACTTTCTGGAATTCATCATGAATTAAGTACAGAAAATGCCTTTGGAGTACTATTACAAAAGCTCCAAAATGACCATCAGCTTTCTGATAATCAAAAAAGAAACGTGTTCGAATCGTTAGTCGAATATAACCGAAACAAAAAATACACTACCGAATTCGTGCAAGAAATGAGCAGAGCCATTTCACAAGCATTTAATGCATGGAACAAGGCTAAAAATGAAAATAATTTTAACTTTTTTGCTCCTTTTTTAGATAAATTAGTCGCTTTAAAAAGGCAAGAATGTGAATTATTGGGTTACGAAAATCATCCTTACGATGCACTCATTGATTTATATGAACCCAAAACTACCGTTAAAGAATTAGATGTCTTATTTAAAGATGTCAGAAATCAATTAGTTGATTTTGTTAAAGAAATTGCCAATTCACCTCAACATGAAGACATATTAATGAAACAATATTACCCTAAAGAGAAGCAATTGGCTTATACAGAATCTATACTAACTAATATGGGCTATGATTTTGAAGCTGGCAGACAAGATATTTCAACACACCCTTTTTCAACGAGCTTTAGTTCTCAAGATTCAAGAGTAACAACAAGGTTGAATGAAAATGATTTAAGTGAAATCTTGTGGAGCAGCATCCATGAAGGCGGACACGCATTATACGAGCAAGGTTTGAAAATTGAAAACTACGGGCTTCCTGAAGGTACTTATTTATCGTTGGGAATTCACGAATCTCAATCCAGACTATGGGAGAACAATGTGGGTAGAAGTTTAGCTTTTTGGAACAATCAATTTCCAAAATTACAAGAAACATTTCCTGAAAACTTAACTAATTACTCAGTAAAAGATTTTTACAATGCAATGAACATTGTTAAATCCTCTTTAATAAGGACTAATGCTGATGAATTAACCTACCATTTTCACGTATTAATTCGTTATGAAATTGAAAAAGAACTTATTGCAGGAGCAATTGAAGTGAACGACTTACCTTCCATTTGGAATGCAAAATACAAGGAATATTTAAACATTGAAGTTCCTTCTGATACTAAAGGTGTGCTTCAAGATATCCATTGGTCGCACGGTAGTTTTGGTTATTTCCCTACCTATTCTCTAGGTAGTTTTTATGCGGCACAATTTTTTCATAAGGCAGCTCAAGAAATTCCTGATTTGGAAAATAAAATTGAAAAAGGTAACTTTTCAGAATTATTAACTTGGCTAAGAACGAATATACATCAACACGGAAGAATCTATTCAGCAAACGAATTGTGCGAAAAAGTTACAGGCGAAAAATTAAATTTTTCTTACTTCATGAATTATGCTAAAAAGAAATATACTTCAATTTATCAATTATCTAATGTTGAAATTAATGCAGAATAAATTACCTTTGACATTCAAATAAATTTAAAACTTAAATCCAATGAAAATAATAACTTCTATAATGATAGTGTTACTTCTTATTTTTTCATGCAAATCAACCTCAAAACCTATGAATTCCGATAACCCTATACCTCCATCAGATGTAAAAACTTATACCAAAGGAGAAGGCAAACAAGAAAAAATTGTATTTGATATGATTATTAGTTTTATTAGTAAAGGCGAAGGGTTAGACTATAAGTTAGTTGAAAAAATTGACGCTACTATCAACGATTTCAACAAAAAAAACAAAACAAAAATAACTCCCGAAATAGTTAGCTGGGGGAGAGAAGGCGAAAAAGACTATAATTTCATATTAAAAAACTTATCAACACCACTACAAAAAGAGTTCATCAATAGCATTGAAGGAGCAATAGGAAAGACAGATATGGCACATATTACTTTCAATCACGAATCTGTTCATAAAAGATAAGATTTTTATTTGAAAATTCATAGACTTATCAGACCTTTGTGTTGTTATTTATAACATTATAATATTATCATTTAGTTTAACGAAAACATTTATCATGAATGAATTTGGAATAAAAGCAGAAAATGCTTCATTAAAATCACTTGGACTACAACATGTAGCCTCAGCGTTATGGAATTTAGAACCTTCTCAATTAGTAGAAGAAACAATTATTAGAGGCGAGGGTGAACTTTCGGACACAGGAGCTTTGGCTGTTGACACTGGCGAATTTACTGGTCGTTCTCCAAAAGATAGGTTTATAGTGTGTGATGATGTTACAAAAGATGCTGTTTGGTGGGAAGGGTTCAATATAAAATTTGACGCTGCTAAATTTGATGCATTATACAACAGAGTTACTGCTTATTTAGCAGGAAAAGATGTTTATGTTCGTGATGCTTATGCTTGTGCTCATCCTAAATACAGAATGAATATTAGAGCTGTTACAGAAACTCCATGGATGAGTCTCTTTGTTCATAATATGTTTTTAAGACCTTCTTATGAAGAAGTAATGTCTTTTGAGCCTGAATGGACAATAGTTTGTGCTCCAGGATTTATGGCAGACCCTGAAATTGATGGAACTCGTCAACATAATTTTGCTATTTTAAATTTCACAAAAAAAATAATTCTAATTGGTGGAACTGGTTACACTGGAGAAATTAAAAAAGGTATTTTTTCTGCACTAAACTTCATCATGCCGCATCAAAAAAATGTACTCTCCATGCACTGTTCTGCTAATATTGGGAAAGATGGCGATACTGCTGTTTTCTTTGGTTTATCAGGAACAGGTAAAACCACATTATCTTCTGACCCAGAAAGACATTTAATAGGTGATGATGAACACGCTTGGGATGACGATTCTGTGTTTAACTTTGAAGGTGGTTGTTACGCAAAATGTATTGACCTGTCTGAAGAAAAAGAACCAGACATCTTTAGAGCTGTTAAATTTGGTGCTTTATTAGAAAATATTAACTTTTTTGATGGAACTACAACTGTTAATTATGAAGATAAGGAGAAAACAGAAAACACACGAGTTAGCTACCCAATTTATCACATCAACAACATCGCAAACCCTTCAATAGGAACAACCCCTAAAAACATTTTCTTTCTTACTGCTGATGCCTTTGGAGTATTGCCTCCAATTTCTAAATTAACTCCAGGACAAGCAATGTATCAATTTATTTCTGGATATACTGCAAAAGTTGCTGGTACAGAAGCAGGAATAACTGAACCTCAAACAACATTTTCATCTTGTTTTGGTGCCCCATTCCTTCCATTACACCCAACTCAATATGCTGAAATGTTAGGTGAAAAAATGAGAAAACACAATGTTGCTGTTTGGTTAATCAACACTGGTTGGTCTGGTGGAGCTTATGGAACAGGCGATAGAATTAAATTGAAATTTACTAGAGCTATGATTACATCTGCACTTACAGGAAAATTAGCAACAGTAAATTATGAAACACATCCGGTTTTTGGTTTAGCTATGCCAACCGAATGTGAAGAAGTGCCAACTGAAATTTTAAACCCACGAAACACTTGGACAGACAAAGCTGCTTACGACAGAAAAGCAAATGAATTAGCTGAAGCTTTCATTAAAAACTTTGAAAAATTTGCAGATTATGCTAACGAAGAACTATTAGCAGCAGCTCCAAAAGTAGGTGTGAATGCTTAAAAATAAAACTAACAGACAATTAAAAAAAATTTAGAAAAAAATCTGCTAATTATTAAAATAGTACTACATTTGCAGTCCTAAAAAAATATTAATCACTTTTAAGAATATAAAATATGGCTAATCATAAGTCGTCATTAAAAAGAATAAGACAAACAGCAACCAAAACATTGCGAAACAAGTATCAACACAAAACTACTCGTAATGCGGTTAGAGATTTAAGAAATACAACTGAGAAAAAAGTTGCTGTTGAAATGTTACCGAAAGTTGCTTCTATGTTAGATAAATTAGCTAAAAGAAATGTTATTCATAAAAACAAAGCAGGTAATTTAAAATCTAAATTAACAAAATTCGTTACTACACTTAAGTAAAATTAAACAGTAACCCATATTTAAAAACGCTTCAAAATATTTGAGGCGTTTTTTTTGAGTTAACCCACTTTATTCATGCAAAAGCGAAGCGAATTGTATGAATGTGCAAAGGGCTGTGGGAAGCAAAGCGGTTAATCCCTTCCGATAATTATCGGAATAGTAATACCCAAATTTGGGTTATTGAAAATAGCTAAATTTGATGGTATTACTTATATCATAGAAAATTCATGAACTGAGTTTGCGAGTTCAACGAAGTTAATTTTCTGGGTTAAATTACATAATATTTAACCCTAAATAATTTATAAGCACAACGGTTATATGCTTATCTTTGTGTTTTAAAATATGAAAAAATGAAACGTATAGCAATAAATGGGTTTGGAAGAATTGGAAAGGTACTTACACGATTAATCCAAGACAATAATAATATAGAACTAGTTGCTATAAATGACTTAGCGGACACTAAAACTTTAGCACATTTACTAAAATATGATTCTGTACACGGGATATTTAACGGCACTGTTGAGTACACAGCTGAAGCCCTAATTATCAACGGAAAAAAAGTAACTGTTTGCAAAGAAAAATCTCCTGAAAATTTACCTTGGGCAACTTTAAATATTGATATTGTTGTGGAATGTACAGGATTGTTTTTAACAAAAGAATTAGCCAACAAACACCTCATCGCTGGAGCAAAAAAAGTATTATTATCCGCTCCTGCTAAAGATAAAGATATAAAAACTATTGTTATTGGCATTAATGAACACTTATTAAAAGCATCGGACACAATAATATCAAATGCTTCATGCACCACCAACGCAGTTGCTCCTATGATAAAATTGATTAATGATAATTTTGGTATTGAACAAGCAAGTATAACTACCATACATTCCTATACAAACGATCAAGGGTTGCACGATGCTCCACACAAGGATTTACGAAGAGCTAGAGCTGGAGCTTTGTCTATTATACCTACTTCAACGGGTGCTGCAAAAGCAACAATTGAAATTTTTCCTGAATTAAAAGGCAAAATTGAAGGCTATGCGATTCGTGTTCCTGTTCCTGATGGTTCTCTAATTGATGTTTGTGCTATCGTTAAAAAAGAAGCAACAGTTAATTCAATTAATAGCGTTTTTCTTAACGCTTCGCAAAACGAAATGAAGCATATTTTAGAATACACCATTGATGAAATAGTTTCACATGATATTGTTGGAAACAAAAACTCATGTATTTTTGATGCTAATTTAACATCCGCAAGTGGAAAACTTGTCAAAGTCGTTGGATGGTATGACAATGAAGTAGGTTATTCAAGTAGACTAATGAATTTAATAGAAATCTATTAACTAAAAATTATTTACCCCAAACGTGACGATTTTTATGCTTTCTGTTACCCACATGACCTGACGAATTAACTTTAGCTCCTCCATTTCGAGGTTTTTGATAACCAGGGCTTGATTTACAAGACTGAAAAGCCACAGGGAAAGAAAATAAGCTAAGCACAAAAATTGCTGCTAACACCTTACTGTATAATGATTTTCTCATCTCTTTTGATAATTTTAATTTAGACCCTAAAAGTAATTAATTTTATAACATGTTAAAATTTAATTAACAAATCTTATTCTCAATGAAATAAAAAGATGTTAATTATCATTTTGTTTGAGCATCCATTACCTAATTTTACATAAAAATAAAAAAATTGAAAACAGATTTTTTAATTATTGGCTCAGGTATAGCTGGTTTAAGTTTCGCCTATAAAATAGCTGAACATTTCTATCAACGTAAACAAATCGTAAATGTTACTATTATTACAAAAGTAAATGAAGATGAGGGTAACACCAAATATGCTCAAGGAGGTATTGCTGCTGTTACAAAAGATGATGACTCATTTGTTAACCATATCAATGACACCCTAGTTGCAGGTGATGGCTTATGTAATGAAAAGGTAGTTCAAATGGTTGTTGAATCTGCTCCTGAACGCATAATAGAGTTGATTAGTTGGGGAACAAATTTTGATAAAACGGCACATGGAGATTTTGATTTAGCAAAAGAAGGAGGACATTCTGATAATCGTATTTTACACTTTAAAGATTATACGGGAAATGAAATTGAACGAGCTTTAATTGAGCGTGTTTCTAACCATCCATATATTACCGTTTTAAATCATCATTTTGCAATTGATATTATTACTCAACATCATTTAGGAGAAAAGGTAACTCATTCCTCCCCTAATAAAAAATGTTTTGGTGCTTATGTTCTTAATAGAAAAACAAACACCGTTTTCACTTTAAACTCCAAAATAACATTACTAGCAACAGGTGGAATTGGTCAGGCTTACCTCAACACCACCAACCCTACGGTTGCTACAGGAGACGGAATTGCTATGGCTTATCGTGCAAAAGCACTGATTCAAAACATGGAATTTGTTCAATTTCATCCTACTGCACTTTATCATCCCATGGATAATCCTTCTTTTTTAATTTCCGAAGCCGTTAGAGGTGCTGGTGGAATTTTAAGAGATGAAAAAGGTGTTGCTTTTATGGAAAAGTATGATGCTCGAAAGGATTTAGCTCCAAGAGATATTGTTGCTAGAGCTATTGATGCTGAAATGAAAATATCAGGTAATCATTTTGTTTATTTAGATACGACTATGATGGAAAAATCTTTTTTAGAAAGTCATTTCCCAACAATCTATACTAAATGTTTGAGTATTGGTATTGATATGACAAAAGATTTTGTTCCTATTGTTCCTGCTGCTCATTATTTATGTGGAGGTATTGCTGTGGACGTTAATGCAAAAACTTCAATTCAAAATTTGTATGCCTCAGGTGAATGTAGTTTTACTGGATTGCATGGAGCAAATAGGCTTGCATCTAACTCTTTAATTGAAGCATTAGTTTTTTCTCATCGTGCATTTTTAGATGGTATTAACTTATTCCCTTCTATTGATTTTAATGACACTATTCCTGAATGGAACGATGAAGGTACATATTATCAAAATGAAAAAATTTTAGTTTCCCAAACAAAAAAAGAATTACAAACAATTTTGAGTAGTTATGTGGGCATAGTTCGCTCAAACGAACGATTAGAAAGAGCATTAAACAGACTTCAACTCATTTACGAAGAATCGGAAAAGTTTTACGCATCCTCCAAAATTAGTGTGGACATTTGTGAGTTAAGAAATTTAAGAAGTGTTGCTTATTTAGTAACTAAAGCAGCCGCAGAAAGAAAAAACAATGTAGGGTTGCATTATAATATTGACAATGTGAAGTTGTGATTTATAGAGCAAAGATTTTTGATCCCGAAATATGTTTTTTTAAAGAAAAACTAATATTTCGAGGATGCTCGTAAAAAATAAAAAATTATAAATTTTTGTTTTTACGGCATTTACGATTTAAAAAGAACATAACCTTTGTAAACTTATAACCTTTTAATCTAACGAACTTTCAGAAATTAAGAAGCATTCTTTTTTTCGAACTCTTTTACTATTTCTTCTAACGATTTTCCTTGTAATTTTATAGATTCTTTGGCACTTTCAACTAAAGGATGTGTTGGATATTTATCAATAAATTCTTGGTAATACCTTTTAGCGTTTTCATGTTCCAATAAAATATCTCCAATAACCATGGCTTTATAAAAAAGAGCTAACGGAGCACGTTCATGGTTTGGAGCTCGCTCCAACAATCCATTAAAATGTTTAATTGCAACATGTGGTTTGTTCAATGCTTTTGCTAATTCACCTGCTCTAAATTGATATTCCATAGATATAGTCTCAAAACTATGGTAATGAATATATTCTTCATACGCATTTAATAATTTTAGAGCGACTTCATCATTAGTGTTTAATGAATCGCTAAATAAAATAGCCGAATATTTTTCTACTTCGGCTGCACGTTCTTCAAAAGTATCAATTATAGTGTCTTTCTCTATGGTTGGTTGTTCAACTGAAATATCTTTTTCTGAAGAATTAGAACATGAAAATAAAAAAATACTTACCGCACTTACTATTACTAATCGCATCATACTATTTATTTTGATTTTATTAATGGAAATTTCATTCTATAATTCACTTTCACTTCGCCTTTTATAATGGCATTAAGCTTACCTTTTATCAATTGTTTTTTCAAGGGGTTTATTTTGTCAATAAACAATACGCCTTCTATATGATCGTATTCATGTTGCACCACTCTCGCAGCCAAACCATCTAACTTCTCCTCTATCAATTCAAAATTTTCATTATAATATTCTATAATTAGATTGGGTTTTCTTGAAACTTCCTCTCTAATTCCAGGAATACTCAAACATCCTTCTTCAAACTTCCATTCTTTGCCAGATTCTTCAATAAGTATAGGATTAATAAACACACGTCTGAAATCATCTAATTCAGGTTGGTCACCATCTTCATTAAAACCTGAAGTGTCCGCTATAAACAGACGAATTGGCAATCCAACTTGAGGAGCTGCTAATCCAACTCCCTTTGAGTTTTCCATGGTTTCAAACATGTCGCTAATTAGTTTTTTTAAATCTGGATAATTAGCATCTATCTCTTCGCCTTCCTTTCTTAAAACAGGATCTCCGTAGGCTATAATTGGTAATATCATTTAACAAAATTAGCAATTTTTTTTTGTTTCTTTGTAACGGTATTTAAAGATTGTCTTTAAAGTACGAATTACTATTAACTATTGACTATTGACCATTGACTATTGACCACTGACCATTGACTATTGACCACTGACCATTGACTATTGACTATTGACCATTGACTATTGACCACTGACCATTGACCATTGACCATTGACCATTGACCATTTCTTCACTATTATCAATTTTTAACCTTCACCAGCAAAATGAGACACCTAATATCTTCCTTTATTTTTCTATCTTTTATCGCTTGCAATACAAATCCTAAAAAAAAAGCTCCCAATGAAGTAAAAGGATACGCACAAGGTACAACCTACCAAATTTTGTATTTAGATGACAGAAATTTTCAACGCTCGGTAGATTCGATTTTAATTGCCATAGATAATTCGCTATCAACATACAACAAACGCTCTATTATCACTAATTTTAATCAGGCAGATAGTTTATTAGAAGTTGATGCATATTTTATTGAGGTTTTTAATATGGCTAAAGAAGTTTATACAACAACAGGAGGTGCTTTTAATCCAACCGTTACGCATTTAGTAAATGCTTGGGGATTTGGTTTTGAAAACACCGAAAAAACGGATAGTAACTCCATTGATAGTCTATTGAAATTGGTTGATTTTGATGGAATATCTATTCAAAACAATAAAGTTATCAAAAATAGAAAGGAATTAATGTTAGACTTTAACGCCATTGCTCAAGGCTACACTGTTGATGTACTTGCTGATTTTTTTGATGAAAAAAATGTGAAAAATTACTTGATAGAAGTGGGTGGAGAAATTATTGCCAAAGGAAAAAATGCAGAAAAAAAACCTTGGCGAGTAGGCATAGATAAACCTATAGAAAATCAGGAAGAAAGAGTATTAGAAGCTGTTATTAACTTAGAAAATGCTGCCTTGGCAACATCTGGTAATTACCGTAAATTTTACGAAAAAGATGGCATAAAATATTCCCATACCATTAATCCTGTTACTGGTTATCCTGTTAGACATACGTTATTAAGTGCTACTGTTGTTACTGATAATTGTGCTTTAGCAGATGCTTACGCCACTGCTTTTATGGTTGTAGGATTAGAAAAAAGCAAAGAAATACTTATAGCTAACCCTACATTAGAAGCTTTGCTTATTTATACCAATGAAGAAGGAATCTTAAGCTCCTACTCCACTCCAAAACTTACTGAAGCTTTGGAGCTTGTTGAGTGAGTTATGAAGCTACACTATCTTTAAATATGCTCAAATCACTTGGATTTATATTAAATTTGGTTTTAAATTAAATTTGATTTAAATTTGGTTTAAATTTGATGCTATGCTTAGATACCATTTATTTATATTAATCTTTTTACTCATTACTGTCACTAGTTTTGCTCAAGATTTCGCACCTGTTGGAGCAAAATGGCATTATAGTTTCCCTGAATTTAGTTCGCCAAACCAAGGTTATATCCTGTTAGAGTCAATAAAAGACACTACAGTATTTGGGAAAAATGCAAAAAAGCTAAATACAACTCACTTTTCGCCTGCATCTTCACCAATTGCCTTACAAAGTGAAATTATTTTTTCAGACTCCAACAAAGTTTACTTATTTGTATATAACCAATTCCGTTTATTGTATGATTTTAATGCTAATCAGGGCGATACCATTTTTGTAATTGAACCCTATTATTCAGGAAATAATTTAGATACTTTAATTCCTATTTTAGTAGATTCTACAAAAAATGAAACAATAGGTGGTGTTTCAAAAAAAGTACAATACATTACAAGCCTAGAACCCTCGTGGTATTTTGGTTTTAAAATAATACAGAATATAGGTAGTGATAATTATTTATTACCCAACTTTGCCGCAGTAGATCCTGCTCCTGGTCCATTTCGTTGCTATAGCGACAGTTTATTAAGTTACCAATTGGTAAATGATTGTGAGGAACTAATAACAAACATTGATGAAAATGCTAACATTTTTTATCAATATGATTTTCAAACAACTGTTTATAACACATTGAATCTCCCTAACATTGAAGGCGATATTTTTATTTACGACATTCAAGGAAAACTACTTATTAGCGAGAAGATAAAAACAACGATTCCCTTAAATTTAAAAAATGGGCCTTATATCGTTTTACTTAAGAACAAAGATTTTCAACATATTTATAAAATACTTAAACTATAATGACATGAGAAAATTTAAAATTCTTCTTTCATTAAGTTTTAAGCCTCTTCTTTTTTTGGTTATATTAATAACAACATCAACCCTCAAAGCTCAGAACTACATGCCTATGGCAATTGATAGCTCTTACTGGATTTTAAGTGACAACGATAATTGTAGTAATATATCTTTTCAAACGGATGAAAACATTACCCAATATTACTTATACGGAGATACCGTAATTTCATCGATAGCTTATAAAAAAGTATCTAGAAGAACAGGGTATAAAAGTGCTTGCTTTGATACTGTAACTAGTTATTCTCCATTTGTATTATATGCCGCATTACGAGATGATACCTTAAACAAAAAAGTTTACGCTATTTTATTTCAAAACCAAAATGGGACACCCTGTCCAACTAATCAGGAATTTATGTTGTACGATTTTGATTTACAAGTTGGAGACTCTATTAAAACAAATGATTGGTGTGTTTTGGGGCAAAATGAAGAAATTTCTTCAATAGGAAACTATTCAATTTTTTCAATTCCAAATGTAAAACATTTCTTTATAGGCACAAATGTATTGTATGAAGGAATTGGTTCTAACTTAGGCTTGTTTGAGTTGATTTTTATAAGTGTAAGTGGATTGCAACAAGGTTTAATTGATTATTGCAGAGAAGGATGTGATTTAACTACTTCTATCAGTGAAAAAAATAAGTTGCGAGAACAAGTAAGTGTATATCCTAATCCAAGTTACGCTATTTTTAATATTGCAGTACCAACATTAAAAGATGAAGTTCAAGTAACTATTTACAATCTTTCAGGGCAACAAATAAAAACGCTGTTTATTAAAGACCAAGGAATTATTGATTTAAGCAAGCAACCCAATGGCATTTATTTCGTTAAAGTAATACATCAGCATCAGGTAATTACAAAAAAAATTATTAAATATTAAAACCCTTTAGCCATGAAAAATTTTATTTATACTTTTTTACTTTTTCCGATAGCTATCGGAGTGTTTTCTTCTTGTTTGGTGGCTCAAGATGGTATTCTTGATTCAACATTTGGTATTAACGGTGTAGTAGTAACTGACATCAATGGATTTGATAACTTTGTAACTTCTTCTGCCTTTCAAAACGATGGAAAAATATTAGTTACAGGGATTATTAATAATGGACCTGTTAAAGATTTTATAGTAGCAAGATATAATATCAATGGTTTTCTTGATTCTACATTTGGTGTGAATGGAATAGTAACAACAGATGTTAATGGATTTAATGATGTTTCTACTGCAATATCAACACAAAGTAATGGAAAAATATTAGTTTCAGGAAATAGTGGAAATGGGATTAATGATGATTTCTCAGTAGTTAGGTACAATAATAATGGATCTCTTGATAACTCTTTTGGAATAAATGGAAAAGTTATAACCCCGATTGGAACAATGCACGATAGGTCTTTTAATATTCTTGTTCAACAAGATGATAAATTTATAGTTACAGGTAATATTGAAAACGGGTTAGATAATGATTTTGCCTTAGTTCGTTACAATAGCAACGGCTCAGTTGATTCGTTATTTGGTTTAAATGGCGTAGTAATAACAGACTATTTTGGGTTTAATGATTATGCAAAATCTTCTACCCTCCAAAACGATGGTAAAATATTAGTTGTGGGGTATAACAAACATTCTAGTGGTTTTGGAAACGAAAAAATCATGATGACACGTTATAATACAGACGGCACTATTGATTCCACTTTTGGAATAAATGGAATTGTAATCACTGAACTATATAATAGCTATTTCTATACATTTCCAAATGATATTAAAGTTCAACCAAATGGAAAGATTTTAGTTACAGGATATACGCACACATCATCTACAATTCCTCAAGCATTTTTAGTTAGATACAATTCCAATGGTTCTCAGGATACACCTTTTTTTTTAGATCCAATAATTTCTTCTTCTAATATTTCTCCTATGTCTGGAACTTCTATCGCTGTTCAAGTTGATGGAAAAATAATAGTTAGTTCTATGCAATTAGGACCTCCTAGCACTTTTCTTATGAATCGAAAAGACACTACTGGTTTAAACATAGATACTACTTTTGGGAACTCTGGTATTGTTGAAACAATTATAGGAACCAATTCTAATGTAGTTAATATTTTAATTCAGAATGATGGTAAGATTATCTTAATAGGAAATACTTTTAATTCTGCTAACAATACGGGGCATAATTTTGCTTTAACTCGCTACACAAACCCTTCTATCTCTGTGGAAATAGAAACCAATGATAGTTTAACAGACTTCTATTCAACCATCTACCCCAACCCGAGCAATGGTTTATTTGAAATGACTATTGACACTCCTTTTCAAGAGGCTAACCTCACTATTTTTGATGTAACGGGAAAAGTTATTGTTCAACAAAAAATCACGCAAAACAATACCCAATTGAATTTGTTATCACACCCAAAAGGCATGTATTTTTATCAGTTATTAATTGATGGAAAACAAGTTACAGGAAAATTAATAGTACAGTAGCTTAGGGCTTGGGATAAAATAACCTCCTAATTCTGACTTGTTCTTTCTCCCTTTTTCTTCGTTGTAAAATCGTTAAATAGCTACGGCTATTCGCCTCATTCACGTCTTGAAAAATGACGAAATAACTTCGTCATTTCTATAGGACTTTATTTTATCCCAAGCCCTTATTGTTGCATTTTATTAAACACATCCCAAACCACCACACCTACACTTACTGAAATATTTAATGAATGTTTGGTGCCATATTGCGGAATTTCAACTACTTCATCTATTTCGTTAATTACTTCTTGTTCCACACCAAGTACTTCATTTCCAAATATTAATGCCAATGGTTCATCTTTGCTACATTTAAAATCATTCAGCATGGTGCTATTTTCTGTCTGCTCAATAGCAATAAGCTTGTAGTTCATGCTTTTCAGCTCATTAACGGCTTCAATAGTGGTACTAAAATATTTCCATTCAACGGTTTCTGTTGCCCCCAACGCAGTTTTTTGTATTTCTCTGTGAGGTGGTTGAGCAGTAATACCGCATAAATAAATAGCCTTAATCAGAAACGCATCCGCTGTTCTGAAAACCGAGCCTATGTTGTTTAAGCTTCTGATATTATCTAATACGATTATTATTGGAACTTTTGTTTTAGTTTTAAATTCATCAACAGAAATTCTATTTAACGCATCGTTGCTAAGCTTTTTGTTTGATTGAGTGTTCATTAAATAAGAATTTGTTTAAATCGGAAATCGTAATTCATAAATCATTCATTTTCACAAAAATTGGCAATATCATTTTTTTCAAATGGGTAAGCATTGAAAGTACCCATCGCTTTTGCAACCATTTCTCCATGTTGATTATAAATTTCACCCGAAGAAGCGATTAATCTATTTCCTCTAAAATCAACCCTACCTTCGCCTTTCAAAACATCGCCCAAATAAACAGGACGGTAATAATTTATTTTAAACTCAACTGTTGAAACTAATTTTCCTTCAAGAGCAACCAAGCTCAAGGCAGCAACACCAATAACGCCATCCATCATAGCAGCTACCATTCCACCATGTATGGTAGTTTGAGTAGCCAAATGTTTTGGTAATACTTCCATTTCATAGGTAATATTTCCTGGTTTTAAAACAGTTAACAGTAATCCGTTTTCTTTTCCAAACTGGTTCACTTTACCATATATTTTTAATAATTCTTCCATGTAATTTTTTTTTCAAAATTTCTTCTTTTATATTAATTTAGCCAATATTTCTCTTTTAGTTGTTAACAATTCTATTTTTCAGTAAAAATATTTCTTTATTTTGTAATTGTAAAATCTAATCCAAATATCTATATATGAAAATTACCATTTTTGTTTTATTAGCTTTAATTACCACCCTTTTTTCATGTAATAATGAAGAATATGAAAATCATATTGCTGATCTACAACAAGATAGTTTAACTACTTATCATGCACTTGGTGGAAAAGAAGAAGAAATTTTAGAATTTATTGCGTCATTAAATGATATTGAAGACAATCTTTCTCAAATTAAAGATCGTGAAAAAATAATTACTACTCGTTTTGACAAAGGGAATGAAATTACTCCTACAATGAAAGATCAAATCATTGAAGATATAACTCTAATAGACAATTTATTGCAAGACAATAAACAAAAAATGGCTTCGCTTTACAGTAAACTTAAAAAATCAAATTTAAAAGTAGCTGAATTGGAAAAAATGATAGAACGGTTAGCAAATCAAGTGCAAGAAAAAGATGCCCAAATTGCTAATTTACAGATTCGATTGGCTCAAGCCAATGAACAAATTAAAGTTTTATTTGATGAATACAACAATCGATTAGAAGAATTAAGTAATAAAGAAGATGAATTAAATACAGCATTCTACTGTTTTGGCACTTCAAAAGAGTTATTAGAACAAGGCGTTATTACCAAAGAAGGTGGTTTTATTGGAATAAGAAAATCTAAAAAATTAGCTGACGATTTTAATAAAAAATATTTCACTAAAATTGACATTTCTTTAGTTAATCAAATTGATATTGTTTCAAAAAAAGCAAGCATTGTAACTACACATCCAACAAGTTCCTATGAATTGTCTCCAGATAAATTAGTTATTAAGGATACTAAAGAATTTTGGGCAGCATCTAAATATTTAGTAATTATTGTTGATTAAAACCCTTCAAAAACACCCAAACCAAATAAACTAAAATCGTATTTCACTGGGTCTGAATCATCAAACGTCCTTAATTTTTCGGTAAGTTCTTCTACTGCTTTCCAATCATCTTGTTTGCGAATGAGCAACCCGAGTTTTCTTGCTACATTACCAGAATGAACATCTAACGGACACATCAACTGTGCTGGAGAAATACTTTTCCAAATACCAAAATCTACACCCATTTTATCCTTTCTAACCATCCAACGCAGAAACATATTAATACGCTTTGCTGCTGAATTTTTATAGGGATCGGCAAGATGTTTCTGCGTTCTTTGTGGATGAGGAAGCTCAAAAAATGTTGCTTTAAAATGATGTATTGCCATCCTCATATCTGCTGAATGTGAAGTAAAAACAGTTTCCAATCCGTTATGATTTTTATAAATATGTTGAAGTGCTGAAATAAAATAGCTTAAATCTTCTGAATTAAAAGTTCTATGTTTAAAATATTTAAACCGGTTTAAATCTGCTAATTTATGGTTCATCACAAAATCATAGGGTTGCAGATCCATTAACTCAACCATCTTTTTTGCATTGGAAATAATGGTTTTTCGCTGCCCCCAAGCAATAATAGCCGACAAAAACCCAGCAATTTCAATGTCTTCTTTTTTGTCAAACAAATGTGGTATGGATATTGGGTCTGATTCAATAAATTGTAATTGATTGTATTGAACATATTTTTCTTCTAATAATTGAAATATTTGCGACTTCATTTGTTTCTATTTAGCTTTATTTGGTACTTTTAATTTTTCAAAATTATATGCGTTGAATCGATTTAAAAACATACTATCTTTTTTTCTGTTACTTACCATTCCACTAAGCTTGTTTTCTCAAAACAAAAAAGAGGCTAAAAAGGATAGCTTAATTCGTATTTTGAGGAATGACTCGCTAAGAAGAGTTGCCAAGCAACGACAGGCAGACCCCAAAGATACTAACAACCCAACAGAAAGTAGCTTTCAGGTAATAGAAAATCAATTATATAAAGGTCAAGTTGTGCAAGTACTTATTCTTAATGGTGATACAACATATCTTTTTAATCTAAACGATTTTAAGGTTGTTGATCTTATGCCTTATGGCGACATTGAGAAAGATAAAAAATTTAAACGCTTGCAATATCATGTTACAAAAGTATATCCTTATGCAAAAGTGGCAGCAGCAAAACTTAACGCATACAATGAAGAATTATTGAAGGTGAAATCAAAAAAACAGCGAAGAAAGCTTTTAAAAGAACGCGAACAACAACTCAGAGAGGAATTTACGGATGTAATTAAAAAAATGACAGTTACACAGGGTCGGATATTAACAAAATTAATAGATAGAGAAACAGGAGAATCGACCTATGAAATTATTAAGGAAATGCGTGGTGGTTTTAAGGCTTTTATTTACCAAGGTGTTGCCAGAATTTATGATGGAGATTTAAAAACCAGATACGACCCCAAAAAAAACGAAGAAGATGAAATGATTGAACGTATTGTACTTAATTTAGAAGCTAAGCAATAAAAACTACACTCCTATAATTGAATGTAAATCGTCTATCTGACTTTCCCACAACATTTTTGCTTCATCCACTTCATCTTCGTCAGCGAAGTCAACAATTATTAATGCTAACTCTTTTGTTAAATCGTCAATCTCTATGCGAAATTCTACAAAAGATTCATCATCATCATTTTCCAACCATCTAAATTTAATAGATTTACCAGGCACTTTAGATAAAACTTTTGCTTTTTCATGAGAACCATCCCAATGAAATGTATAAATACCTTCTTTAAAATCTACATCATCAGCAAACCATTCGGACATAGCACTGGGAGTTGTGAGATAATTATACAATAATTTGGGAGAGGAATTAATGATAAATTCTAATTCAAATTGTGTTTTAACCGCCATATTTTCCATCTATTATTAAACTAACTCGCAAGATAAGAAAAAAATAATAATAACTAAAAAAAATATTTTTGAAAAAAAATATTTTTAATGGCTTCTAAAAAAACAAAACCATTATATTTGCAGCCAATTATTGGCGAGGTAGCTCAGTTGGTTAGAGCATCGGATTCATAACCCGAAGGCCGAGAGTTCAAATCTCTCTCTCGCTACTTAACAAAGCAGCCATCTAATGCATTAGATGGCTGCTTTGTTTATACAAGATACAACCAGTTTGCTCGACCTAAGTAACCACCCTCTTTGCCAACACTAAACTTAGTTAGCCTAAGCAATAAAAATACTAAAAGCGAAGCAAATGCTTCGCTTAGATAACTTCTTTTGACATACTACGCTTAGTGGGGGGTCAACTGCAAAGAACCTTCCAATACGTGGGTCATGCATTCTAAACTTAAAGTTTACGCTATTTCCTTGTCCTTTAATTTCCGAATCTCCTTCCTGTCCTTGGAAGCCGTATCTATGAATCTGAGCTAAATGAACGCCCGGGCATTGGGCTGCCGAAGGGGGTGTAAACCAACTCCATAATTTACGCTAAAACTACATGGTAACGATAGGTTAGCTTTGCATTATAGTTTAATTTATTTGTGTAGGTTGCAGGGCGGTAAAAAAATCAACTATTTTTTTAAAATAGAAATCAATTAACGCTTTATTTTTTTAGTATATTTGTAATGCTAATAAATTTTCATCTGTCAATGATGCTTTTATTACTAAATAAAAATTTCAAACATTCTTTGAACAAAATATTCAAACTGCTAAATAAAAAAATGAATTATGAAAATTTTAATAGAGATACCCGACAATCAGTTTACTTTCGGAATGAAAGTTTTACAAAGTCTTTCTTTTATTAGAAAAGCAAAACCTATGACTGATGCTGCTGTAAGTTTATGGGATGATTTAAAAGAAGCTGCCGAAGAAGTACGCTTACACAAACAAGGGAAAATTAAACTCAAAACCGCCCAAGACCTTTTAAATGAGTTATAGCATTATTCCTACCCATCGTTTTGAGAAAGAACTCAAACGGCTATCTAAAAAATTTCCATCGCTTAAAAATGAATTTAGCGAACTTATAACTGGTATTATTAAAAATCCAGCAACAGGTACTTTCATTGGTAATAATTGCTATAAAATTCGCTTGGCAATTGCTAGTAAAGGAAAAGGGAAAAGTGGTGGTACTAGGGTTATAACTTATCTATACATAGAAACGGAAACGGTTTATCTCCTTACCATCTATGACAAAGGTGAAAAAACCAACCTAAAACCTAACGAACTCAAAGAAATGATTAATAGTTTAGAGTTGGAAATAAAATAAAATAACACCTCGACATTTTTAGTTGCAACGACAACAGAACCAACCATAATTACTAAAATACCTTTACAAAAATTGTAATTTACTCGTATAGATTATAATGTATTGTATTTGCTCGACCTAAGTCAACCAACCCCTCTGTCCGTAGTTTGAAGCCAAGCCTGTGTAATGGCAACTACGGACTTCATATCAACTCAACTTTTAATAATCCTTGTTCTCCACAATAATCTTTAGCACTACTGTATAAATAATCTTCTGCCTTTTCAACAATTCCTGATTCTATAGGATTATTGTGAATATAATTTAATCGTTGTTCTATCATGGTATTATCAGTTAATTCTTTTGGCTGATTATCTTGTCTCCAAAATTGATAAGTTGAATTTCTAGTATTTTCTTTACCCTTTGTTTTGAAAATTGTTAGCATCCAATCTTTTCTACTTTCGTAAGGATTGTTTTTAATTGCTTCTATAATTTTAATTGATGTAAATTTTTTAAAATCTCTCAAAATATCACTTAACATAAATTCTTCCTTGGCTGACATTATGAAATGAACATGATTACTCATAATTACCCATG
>Ga0210046_1000890_pt1 | contig 25759 bp, 31 predicted proteins | sample CryGeyCG2114_250_FD_185461 | JGI IMG/M metagenome (GOLD analysis project Ga0210046, IMG submission 185461) | Groundwater microbial communities from aquifer - Crystal Geyser CG18_big_fil_WC_8/21/14_2.50 (SPAdes) (version 2) | ecosystem: Environmental > Aquatic > Deep subsurface > Groundwater ...
TCGACGCTGTCACGGCGCATTCGTCAGTCACACATCATGCCGCAGCTCTTCTGTGGCGAATTTGGCCTCAATTAACTGCGCATTTTGAAACCGGCTGAAATTCGACATGTTCGGTCCGGCGGCCACAACGCGCACCCCATGATCGATTTGCGCATCACCACATCCGTCCCAGAGCGGCGGCCCACGTAGAGGAATACGCCGGTTTGAACGGGCCGGTATGGACGAGGCAAATCGCAAATCATCACTACCGCTTTCAGCCTTTAACTGTCATAGCCAGGCAACACTCTGTGCTCACGCCCGCACCACCGCCAGCCCATCCCAATCCGTGGTGTAGCCGGGCGTGCGCCTTTCCTGCTTCATGCTCCACTGCCGCTGCTCACCCGCCAGTCCAGCGCTGGCCAGTGCTAACGTTCCCCGTCCGAACCTCTGATTCACCGCATCCAGTGTCTGCATCAGGCGACTTCCACCAGGGTCAGCCACATCGTCATCGAGTGCCAATTCCTGCTGGACCAAGTCTGCGGGTCGCAGATCAAGCAACATCACACCTGCCTTGGCATAGCGGTATCCAGGTCGGTAAATGGCCTGCAAACCCAGCAGTGCCGCCTGGGTGATGCCCCGACTGTCGTTGGTGGGTCGCCTGAGCGGCACCACCGTTGAGCGGGAATACTGGAAGTCTTGCGTGCGGAATGGGCTGGTTCGGATAAACGTCAGCACTTGTCCGGCATGGCCGTTTTGCAGACGCAACTTCTGCGCAGCCCGGCTGGCAAATTCCGTCACCGCTTCCTGTATGGCGGACAAGTCAAGCACCGCATGGCCAAAGCTGCGGGTGCAGGCAATCTCCTGCTTGGCCGGTGGCTCATGTTCCAGACCGATGCAGTCAGTCCCTTGCAATTCACGCACGGTACGCTCCAGCACCACCGACCAGCGGCGTTTGACCATCACCGAGTCCAGACGCGCCAGATCAAGCACGGTATGGATACCTGCCTCTTTGAGTTGTGCACCGATGCGTCTGCCCACACCCCAGACCTCACCCACCTCCGTGGCCAGCATCAATGCCTCCAGTTCCCTGGGCTGCACATTGCCCAGATTGCACACCTGGGCGTGATGATCGGGGTAGCTGCCCGGTTTGCGTTCTGCGGTTTTGGCAATGTGGTTGGCCAGCTTGGCCAGGGTCTTGGTAGGGCCAATCCCGATGCCGCAGGCAATGCCGATCCAGGTGAGGATGCGATAACGAATTTTTCGGCTGCGTTCGGTCAGGTCACCCCTGATGCCACTCAGGTCAATGAATGACTCGTCAATCGAATACACCTCCTGGCGGTGTCCCAGTCCGGCGGCCAGACTCATCATCCGGTCACTCATGTCGCCATAGAGTGCAAAGTTGGCCGACAACGCCACCAGTCCGTGGGATTCCTCGAAATGGCGAATCTGAAACCAGGGTGCACCCATCTTGATGCCCAGCGCCTTGGCTTCGTTGGACCTGGCAATCGCGCAGCCATCGTTGTTAGACAGCACCACCACTGGCCTGCCGTTCAAGCTGGGGCGGAACACCCGTTCACACGAGACGTAAAAATTGTTGCCATCCACCAGCGCGTACATGGTCTTTTCATTCAGGCTTTGAACTGCTTGATGGAGGCAACCACCACACCCCAAATCTCGACGATCTGCCCGTCAGCGGGATTGATGTCCGGGTAGGTCACGTTGGCCGCTTTCAATTTCATACGCCCGGCGCGCTGCCACAAGGTCTTGCAGACAAACTCGCCGTCCACCATGGCAATCACGACATGACCGGAACGCGCAGGGATAGCCCGGTCCACCAGCACCACATCGTTGTCAAATATGCCAGCGTCTTTCATGGACTCACCGCGCACACGCAGCAAAAAGGTGGCCTGCGGGTGTTTGATCAACTGCGCCATCAGGTCAACACGCTGCACCGCATGGTCTTCAGCCGGAGACGGAAAGCCAGCAGCCACCCGGCACGGCAACACACTGACCAGGGTGGGGATCAGCGAGAGTGCGATGGGTTGGTTGAGAGGGATGGTGGCGAGGCTCATGGAATACTGCATTTATGTACAGTATATGAGAACGACCATACTTGCGTGCTGCCTGCGTTTTAAGCAGATGCCACGCGGCCAAGGTCAATGCGGGTTTGCGGGGTTGTTCAGGTACTTTTCCACAGGCTTGCCCCCGGCTTGGAGGGACAACTTGCCAGCGACAATAGGCAAAAACTGTGGATGTCGAATTGAAGCCTAAATCGCATTGGTCTGTGCGCCTGGGAGCGCTGGAGTGGGCCAAGTACACCTATGCACGCCCAGACGAAGATCCCCTTCGGTTGTTGGGCAGTGCCCGCCGTGGATTGCAAAGTGGGGCGCTGGCCAAACTGGACGATGAATTTGTCTTGGTGGTGGGCGACCATGTGACGCACTTGAGCCATGCCGACAACAAGCAGCTTACCGCCATGACAGCGCATGCCAGGCCGATGGAACCTGAGTTTGTCGTTCAGCCAGCGCCGTTACGAGCCGCGCCCCCAGTAGTGGTTGTCATCAAGCGTCGGCGCGTACCAGTTCTCCCATAAAGCACCTGTTTCGCGATACAACAAGCCTGATCTATCCAATCACCTTTTTTGCTTTTCCATGCCCACTGATACGCTGCTGACCCTCAAACTGCCTGAGGGCTACACCTTTACCGATCTCAAGCTCAGGCGCTGTGAATCCGATGCCATTGACCTGGACATGGACCTGGTGAAACTGATCTGCAAGATCAATGCACTGGACTTTGACAAAGTCTTGCAGCACCCAGGGCCTGTGGTCACCAGCATCCTGACGATCTGGTACAAAACCCACTTGGCGGAAGGTGGCGAGCCCGATGCCTTGATGGAAGCGTTGAAGTCTGGCAGATAGCAATCTTTGGTTTATTCGGCAAAACAAGCCTCGTCAATTGGGACACCATAGCCCACAGCCAGACGGTTGGTCTCGTTGGCCAGACCAATGACAGCCATCAACTCGCTGATCCGCGCAGACAGCACCGAGGTTCGGGAATACCCCAGTGCAGACTGGGCCAGGGCGTTTTACCATGCAGCGATAGGAGCCAATGCATGAAATCAATTCTGACCCATACCCTGCTGGCCGCCAGCCTCTTCGCTACTGCCAGCCTGACCCAGGCCGCAGGCTTTAAGCTGAGCAGTCCAGACATCAAGGCTGGTGGCATGATCGCCAAGAGCTTCGAGTTCAACGGCTTTGGCTGCAGTGGCGAGAACCAGTCACCGGCACTCAAATGGAGCGGCGCGCCGAAAGAGACCAAAGCGTTTGCCGTTACCGTTTATGACCCAGATGCGCCGACCGGTTCCGGTTGGTGGCACTGGATGGTGATCAACATCCCCGCTGACGTGACCGAACTGGCGGCCAACGCTGGTGCCGTTGGCGGCGCCAACTTGCCCCAAGGTGCCACGGCCGCGCGCATTGATTACGGTGTGGCCGGTTGGGGCGGTGTTTGCCCACCACAAGGGGACAAACCGCATCGCTACATTTTTACGGTTCATGCCCTGAAAGATAAGCTGACAGTGCCACCAGATGCCACTGCGGCGCTCACCGGCTACATGATCAACGGCAACAGTTTGGGTAAGGCTAGCTTCAGCGCCAAGTACGGCCGAGCGAAGGCCAAATAGCAGGGCTGGCAGCCTGGATTTGTTTTATCCGATTGGCGGGGTGTCCCTGGATTTTTGCAATCTGACGATCAGGTCATCAAGCCGGCTTGGGTTGCAATCAGGGTAATGAACGCAGCATGAGTAGCGTCGTTTCCCATGAAAACCAGGGGGTGGCTATTTGTCATCAGGCATCGGGCGTGGTTGCTGCATGGCGGCCTCCAATGACTGTTTGACTTGTTGTTGAATTTGCTGGCTTTGCTGTTGCACAGTGACACCAGGAGTGGTGGCAGGCATCGAAATTTGGGTTCCGTCTTGGGGGGTAACGATGATTTCAGCAGTCGACCCCAGTTGCTTTTTGGCCAGAAAGCCAGTGATGGCTACGACGATGAGCAGCCCCAAAATGCTAAAAATTGCTTTCATGTGATGCTACTCATGTTAGTCAAGTTGGAAATGTCGTTTGCGGACGTGCATCGGGAGAGCAGCCCTTGGTCAAGCAGCAGCCTCTTCATGCTCTTGCCCAATCGCCGTTGCAGCTGAGATGTATCTGCCCAAGCAAAACCATCAATTTCGAGCAAAGTATGGCCACTGACCGGGTGCGTGAAATAGCTGGTGCATCGCAGGTCGTCCAGGCGCGTCTCACGGGTTGTCGTCTGCACCCTAAACAGGTGCAAGTCTTTGCCGCGATAGTAGGTGTGCCGACCTAGGTCGGTCAAACGGTCTGGTTCAAATCGGAGTCCGAACTCTTCTCGCGCTTCACGCAGCGCACAGATCAGCGGGGATTCGCCTTCATCGATAAGTCCTTTGGGCAAGTCCCAGATAGAGTTACCAGTGGAGTGCCCAATCAGAAGTTCACCCAACTCGTTCACAACCAACAGAGCACAGGATAGTTTTGTTTCATGCATCGTGTGATGCTAGCGGCTTTGATAGCGAGATTTTCTTGTAAAACAATGGCTACACAGTCAACATGGATGCCCACCAAAGTCGAAGCCTCATGCTGATTTCTGTTGTGTAGCCAAGGGTCGGTGTGCGCAGGTTTCCCTTCGCATCCATCACAACGAACGCCGGAACGGCGTTAAAGCCGAAGGCATGGGTTGTATCGCCGCGATCGTCCACGGTCGTACTCCAGGGAAGTTCCCGTTTTTGGAGGACATTGCGCACATTGTCTGACGACCCTGACTGCATGGCCACAGTCAAAACGGGCCAGTCTTCGGTCAATCGGGTGATGCTGTTTTCTTCTGTGCGGCAAATGGGACACCAGTCAGCCCAGAAATGCAGGGCAACGGGCTGGCCCGGGTGCTGAGCACGCCATTCCTGCAAGGTGATCTTTGAAGACGTGCCGTCCGGTTGTACCAAAAAGACATCGACGTTTGGTGCCTGTCCCCCTGGCACGGCGCGTGTCTGCCAGGCTTGAATGCCAAAAACCACGATTGCTGCGAAAACGGCTGTCTGCAGGTGGCCTTTCCAGCGGTCGCATCCATAAGCGCGCGTGCGGCCAATAAGCCGATCCAGCAGAGTCTCAGCCATGTCGATGCATAAAGGTTTCAGTCCAGCGTGTCATTGGCATTGAGCTTGTTAACGTCAACACCTCTTCCGGTCAGCGCCCCAGTTTGTAGAACTCGTCGTTGGGCCGCATGCTGGTGACATTGGCCATGCGATTGGACAGACCAAAAAAAGCTGCAATACCGGCAATGTCCCACACATCTTCCATGTCAAAGCCGTGCTGACGCAATGTTTCAAAGTCCACGTCGCCAATGGTGTGGGCCTGGAGCGCGACTTTCATGGCAAAGTCCAGCATGGCTGCTTGACGCGGCGTGATGTCGGCCTTGCGGTAGTTGATGGCCACTTGGTCTGCGATGAGCGGGTTCTTGGCTCGGATGCGCAAGATGGCGCCGTGTGCCACCACGCAATATTGGCAGTGGTTGGCATTGCTGGTGGTCACCACAATCATTTCGCGCTCGGCCTTGGTCAGATTGCCCTTCTTTTCCATCAAGGCATCGTGGTATGCAAAAAAGGCACGAAACTCATCGGGCCGATGCGCCAACACCAGAAACACGTTGGGAACGAAGCCGGACTTCTCTTGCACCGCCAGAATGCGCGTGCGGATGTCTTCAGGCAGGTCCTTGAGTTCGGGGACTGGGAAACGACTGATGGCCGGGGCTACTTGAGTCATGAAATCTTCCTTTCAGAGTTGACGGCGTGTAACTGAAAAAGTCTGGTGGTTCTCTGCCACAACGCCTACTTGTTCACATCCACAACGACACGCCCACGAACTTCACCGTTGAGCAACCGTGACGCCATGGGGATGGCCTCAGCCAGGCCAATTTCGCTGCTGATGGCATCGAGTTTTCCAATATCCAAATCCGTTGCCAGCCTGCGCCAGGCCTGGATGCGCTCAGGGCGCGGACACATCACGCTATCTACCCCCACCAGCGTCACACCACGCAGAATGAACGGTGCAACCGTCGCGGGAAAATCCATCCCCGCCGCCAAACCGCATGCTGTCACAACACCTCGGTATTTGGTGGAGGCGCAGATGTTGGCCAGTGTGTGGCTGCCAACAACATCGACAGCACCGGCCCAGCGCTCTTTGGCCAGGGGCTTACCGGGGGCATTGAACTGTGAGCGATCCAGGATTTCAATGGCCCCGAGGCTCTTCAGATAGTCGGCATCCGCCGTGCGACCTGTCACCGCAACCACTTGGTAGCCAAGCTTGCTCAATACGGCAATCGCCACACTGCCAACGCCACCGGCCGCACCGGTGACAACGATCTCACCATCGGACGGTTTCACGCCTTGCTTTTCCAGCGCCATCAAGCACAACATGGCGGTGTAGCCAGCCGTGCCAATTGACATCGCCTGCTGCGGTGTGAACTTGGCTGGCAACGGTATCAACCAATCGCCTTTCAAGCGCGCCTTCTGGGCCAGGCCACCCCAGTGAACCTCACCCACACCCCATCCGTTGAGCAGGACGGAGTCGCCCGCTTTGAAGTCAGGGTGAGAACTTTCATCGACAACACCCACCAGGTCGATACCCGGCACCATGGGGAACTTGCGCACCACCGGGCCTTTGCCGGTGATCGCCAGCCCGTCCTTGTAGTTGAGCGTCGAATGGCTCACCCGAACGGTGACGTCACCGGCTGGCAACAGGGCCTCATCGAGCTCCTGAATGGAAGCACGGTGCCCGTTGTCGTCTTTCTCGATCAAGATTCCTTTGAACATCACAGTCTTTCCTTTTTGAGACCCATCGTCTGGTCAATGGTAAAAAAATCAGCCAGCGGAAAATCCGGCAAAGAAGAATTCGGCAAACAGTTCCAGCGGGGCTGGACTGTGCTCCAGTTTGGCGCGCAGTACAGCACCTTCCCAGCCAATCCAGAAAAAGGCGGCAACCTGGTTCACATCCACTGATTTGGAAAGGGTGCCCGCTTCCTGGGCTTGGGCCAAACAGACGGCAAATCGTGCTTGCCAGTCCTCAAGAACCTCTTTCAACCTGGCGCGAAAGCTCTCGGGTAACGCGCCCATTTCCTGACCCAGATTGCCGATCAGACACCCACGACGGAAATCAAATCGTGCCATTGACGCAATGGCGTCTCCCACAAAGGAACGCAATCGATCAACGGAAGCAAGTTGGGTGTTGTTCAGGTGACGATCGATCTTGCGCGCAAAGAAGTCGGCATAGCGATCAATCAACGCCAGACCGAACGCTTCTTTGCTGTCGAAGTAGTAGTAGAAAGAACCTTTGGGGACACCCACACGCCCGAGAATTTCATCGATGCCGGTGGCCGAGAAACCTTTTTCGGTCAGGACTTCCAGACCGGAACGTAAGAGCAACTCACGTGAATCCACCAGGTTGGCTTGCCGTTTGGGCTGTCGCTTTTTTCGACTTTGCGTCAAAATTTTCTGTTGCATCGGCCCATTCTAGACCGATCGTCTACACAGTCAAAATCCGGCAGATAGAAACCTTGGGTCTATTTAGGCAGGAAGGCCTCATCAATTGGGACGCCGTAACCCACAGCCAGGCGGTTGGTCTCGTTGGCCAGACCAATGACAGCCATCAACTCGCCGAATTGCTCTTCGCTCATGCCTTTGGCCCTTGCACCGGCTGAATGGGAGGCGATGCAGTAGCCACAGTTGTTGGTGATGCTGATGGCCACGTAAATCATTTCCTTGGTCAGGGGATCAAGGGCACCATTACCCATCACCTGCTTGATGTTGTTCCAGATGCGTTGCAGGTTCTCAGGATGATGAGCCAGGACTTTCCAGAAATTGTTCACCCAGTCCGTCTTGCGGGTGGCCATGATGTCGTCATAGATGGTGCGCACGGTGGGTGAGGCTTGTTCATATTCGATGGGGGCTAGATTTGCCATGATTTGTCTGTCTCGGTAGGTCGATCGATGAGAAGTCGGGATTTTGACAAGAATGGTAGACCAGGGTGAGCTCAGCGCTGGTGGGCTCCTCTGATGAAGGCCTCCGAGTTTGGGCGCTACCATGGCTAAATGTGCAGTCACTACCAAGCCATCAAGGAGCGCGAACACTACGCCAGACACTTTGGCGTGGAGCCGCCGACTGACATTGGCAAGCACGATGTCTGGCCCTGCTACCCGGCCACTTTCATACGTAGACCAAAAGAAGCCGATGTGGGTGATGAGGCCGTGGCTGAGCGCGAAGCCGTGCCCGGTTTGTTTGGCCTGATCCCGCATTGGGCCACCGATACCACCATCGGCCGACAAACCTACAACGCACGCAGTGAGACAGTGGCGACCAAACCCAGCTTCAGGGATGCCTGGAAGAACGCTCAGCACTGCATCATCCCGGTGGACGCCATCTTTGAGCCGGATTGGCGCAGCGGCAAGGCCATTCCGTCGTGCATTTCTGCCGCCAACGGCGAGCCTTTAGGCATTGCCGGACTGTGGTCATCGTGGAAATCGCCCAAAGGCGTTGTGCACAGTTTCACGATGCTCACCATCAACGCCGACGGCCATGATCTGATGTGCCAGTTTCACAAGCCCGTGGACGAGAAGCGCATGGTGGTGATCTTGCCGTCAGACAGCTATGACCATTGGTTGAAAGCCACACCGCAGCAGAGCATGGACTTCATGCGGCAGTACCCGGCAGAGCGACTGATTGCGGGTGCAGAGCAACCTATCCAACGAACGCTGCTTGCCTGAACCAGCGAACGAACACAACGCAACTTTCAAAAGGTGAAACGCAATGGCAATGGACATCGTGGATTACGAGATTTTCGGCAACGAAATGCAGTACGTGGAGGTTGAACTCGACCCCGGCGAGGCGGCTGTGGGCGAAGCTGGCGTGATGATGTACATGCAAGAAGGCATTCAGATGGACACCGTTTTTGGCGATGGTGCCCAGCAAGGTGGTCTGTTTGACAAGCTGCTTGGTGCTGGTAAACGCCTGCTCACGGGCGAGAGCTTGTTCACCACCGTATTCCAAAATACCGCGTCCACCAAACAGCGTGTGGCCTTCGCCGCCCCTTACCCCGGCAAGATCGTTCCGATGGATTTGCGTGCTTTAGGGGGTACGCTGATATGCCAGAAGGATTCATTTTTGTGCGCCGCCAAAGGCGTTTCGCTTGGCATCGCTTTTCAGAAGAAACTCGGTGTGGGCCTGTTTGGCGGTGAAGGGTTCATCATGCAAAAGCTCGACGGTGACGGCATGGCATTCGTGCATGCCGGTGGCACGTTGATGAAGCGCAACCTGGCGCACGGTGAAATGCTGCGGGTCGATACCGGCTGTGTGGTGGCTTACCAGCCATCGGTCGATTTCGACATTCAGTACGTCGGCAAGGTCAAATCGGCGCTTTTTGGCGGTGAGGGCCTGTTCTTTGCCACCTTGCGCGGGCCGGGGCGGGTGTGGTTGCAGTCGCTACCGCTGTCGCGTCTTGCCAACCGCATCATTGCCAGCGCACCGGCGGCGGGCGGCAGGTCTGCTGAACAGAGCTCGTTGCTCGGTGGCGGTGTACTTGGCGGCAGTCTGTTGGGTGGCATGATGGGCGGCGAAGACGAGTGACTGGGTGCCAGTCAACCATTTTTAAGACATGATTGAGTGACCACTTTCTGCTCGACTGGGATCACTCATAGAGCGTGGATTCATTGACCGGGGTGCAGCGTTTCCTGACGACTACGAATGGCAGCATCCGGGTGATCCAATTTCAAATATTTACTCGACGCATCAACGTTGCAAACATTGGTTGTGGTCAGGTCTGAGACAGCAGTGCAACGTAGGCTGATGGACACGCTAGAACTGGGCAAAATTGGCTAACCAGATCACAGAAACTTCACATTGATGCAATCCGAATTTGACATGGGCCCTTTGATGCGCAACACTATTACAGCCTGTCTTATGGTTTTTACAACCATATGTTCTCAAGCGACATGGGCGCAAGTCGTTCCTCAAATCGGTGATCAGTGGATATTCGAACTTTCCAATGAGCGCAGGGGCACCTTCACAACTTCCGAGGTCACCCGCAAAGTGGTCGCGTTCGAAAGCGATTTTTACGTTTTTGAAGTCATAACTCGGCATGCTGACACCGTGACAAGTGTGCGTGAAACGCGGGACAGCAACTTGAACATCGTTGAGTCCGGAAATATTCGCTACAAACCAAGCCTCGATTTGTTCCGCTTGCCCTTAGTCGTCGGTAAAAGGAGTTACGCCATTGAAAGACTACAAATTGACAGTGGGCGTGTCGTGAAGATGGCTGGCGAGGTACAAGTATTTCCGCCAACAAAGATGGTAACTGCAGCTGGCGAATTTGAAGTAACGGAGGTTATGGCTAAGGGTCGCTACATTGATCCCAAAACAGACCAATCCAGTCGATACCAAACACGCGCTTGGTTTGCTCCCACAATTGGCTTTTTCGTGAAGCAGGAGTTCTTTGAGCGCAACATTGAAGATACGAAAGATACTATTCGCTTAAAGCTTGAGATAAAGTCCTTCAAGTTGCAGCTGAGGTGAGCAGTGACAACTGAGATGTTGTGAACAAGAAAGTTCAAAACGAAAGGAATATCTGATGAATCCGACCAATTGTTTTGCGGGCTTGGCAGCCGCAGTTCTTTTGCTTGCTGGCTGCGCAACCCCGCCTGCGCCGGGCTCCAAAGACGAAGCGGTGAACAATGCGTGGGAGGCTTTTTGCAAGTCTGGCTACTGCGAAGGGTATCCTGCGGCCATAGTGGGTCGAACCGAAAGTACGTTGACCGTATCAATTAACGGTAACACGCGATACCTCACATACACCGTGTCTGGTGAACCTGGTAAATATGTTGCATCGGTGAATCCAACTGCAGATCGCGGTCGCACCAAACCATAACCAAATTTAGACACAACAGCCTCCGTTTCCAAGGTCAGGAATGGAGCAAGCAATTCATGAGGTCAAATGTCAATTGCTGGTCTTCTGGAGCAAGCCTGCCAACCTTCTCGGAGGCTGATCTTCAAAATTGAACGTCAGCAATTTTGAAATACGTGAACCTGCAATGCGCTCACACCGGTCATACGTTCGGCCTATTTGAAGAAAGAAAAGCTATGCAAACACTCTTGGAAGCTGCAAGTCACATTGCCCAGGAAATTGAGCGCACTCGCCAGCGTCTTGCGAATCTGGAGCAGGCGTTGGATGGTCTGAAACCGCTTATCTCATTCGAGTCGTCAGCAACGGCACTGCCACCCTTTGTGAAGTCCTCTCCAAGCCAAGCAGTGGACGATGTCTTCATCGTGACGCCAGTCGAGTCCGATGTTGCGGTGGTACAGCCAAAGAAGACCGCCAAGGCCAAATCTTCGAAAGCCAAGCCACCAAAAATCGCAATGAGTGCAAAGATTGAAGTGAAGCCAACCAAATCAGCAAATCCAACCAAACCAACTAATCCTGTTGAAATCCCATCAACCGGCGGAAAATTTTGGCTAAGTTGCCTCGGGCGCAAAAAGCTCACTGCCAACGAATTGATTGACACTGCGGTCGTCAAACTTGGCCTCGACCAATCCGCAAGGGTCGTTATTGCCAATCGGGCGCGTGCGTGGCTAAACGCAGCTGCTAAAGCAGGGGTGGTCGTTTCAAACGGTGAGCGCGATGGTCTCAAGGTTTTCGGCAAAGCTATCGCCCAGTAAGCTGAGAAACCTGAATGGCAGAGCGTCTGGATCGTCTTGTGCTTGAGGCGCGACGCAGCGCCGAACAAAGGGAACAGGGCTACCGGGCGCAAGCTTTGAAGCTGTTTCCCTGGGTCTGCGCACGCTGTGCACGCACCTTTGATCATGCCAATCTGCCATTGCTGGAAGTGCACCACAAGAACAGCAACCACGACGACAACCCGTCTGATGGAAGCAATTGGGAACTGCTGTGCACGTACTGTCACGAAAACGAACATTCCAAGCTCAAAGACATGGAGGGACGCAGCGGTAGCGGCAATGTCATCGCGGCCGCGACCTTCAATCCGTTCGCTGATTTGAAGGCCATGTTGACCACGAAAAAATAATCGATGGGACACCCTCACGCTCCTGATGACCACCAAGCGCCAAGTTTCTGAACCAGTGGCCAAATCAACCAAGGCGCGACGCAAGCACTACCACGTCTATGTTGTTGAGTTGTCCGAGGACGTTTTGCTTCATCCCAAGTTCATGCGATCCAACCCCAATTACCGGCCAGGCAAGCCGTGCGTTTACGTTGGCATGACCGGACTGGACCCGGACGTGCGGTTCGATAAACACAAAGCTGGCATTCAGGCCAACCGGTACGTGCAGGACTATGGCCTGCGCCTGTTGCCAGAACTGTATGAGTTGTACAACCCGCTGACCTATGACGAAGCCCGCAGCCTGGAGGTAGAACTGGGCATTGACCTGCGCGAGGGCGGGTTTGGAGTCTGGCAGGCGTAAGTGTCACCACACAACGTCACCAGCAAAAAGCTGACACCATACCGACACCAGACTGATAATTCCAGATCATCGAAGGAGTGAACATGCCCATTTACGAATACGCCTGTAGCGACTGTGGTCACGCGTTTGAGGCGCTGGTGCGCAGTGATACCGTGCCGCAATGTCCCCAATGCCAGTCAACTTCCCTGGAAAAGCAACTCTCGGTGTTTGCAACCACCGCCAGCACCCCTGAGTCCGCACCGATGATGCCAGGACCTTGTGGCTCCTGTCCCAATGCCATGGGGCAGGGTGGCTGTGCCATGCACTGACATGTCCTCAAGATGAGCGTCAAATTCGGCGTGCTGTTTGTGTGCATGGGCAATATCTGCCGCAGCCCAACTGCGCATGGTGTGTTTCGGCACAAAGTGAACCAACTGGGACTGCAAGACAGGATCGCAGTCGATTCAGCCGGAACGCTGGACTACCATGCAGGCAGCCCACCCGATAAGCGCGCGCAGCTTCACGCCAGCCAACGTGGCTACGACTTGTCAGATTTACGGGCACGCCAGATCACGCCCAATGACTTCAACCACTTTGACCTGATCGCCGTGATGGACTGGGACAACCTGTCGTTTGTTCAGGATATGTGCCCACCCAAGTCCAAAGCCAGGGTGCACCGGTTGACCGAGTTTTGCACCCACCACCAAGCCGACGTGGTTCCTGATCCGTATTACGGAGGAAAACAGGGCTTTGATCACGTACTCGATCTGGTGGAGGATGCCTGTGAGGGACTGATCGTGCACATCCAGAAGCAGCCAGCCCTTTGAAGTCGGTTCTCAAGCCAATTAACACGATAAGGTCAAACAGCAATCAGAATTTTTTGACGCCCTACATGTTGAGTTCATGCCGCTTCAGCCACCGTGCGTGTGGATGAACGTGCCTTTCGTGCAGACACCATTTGCACCTGCCCCGTCACCACATCGACATCGACCCGAAAGGACTCCACGGAGAGCTTTGGAATTTTGGCCCGTCCCAAGCCTGGCACTAACTCAAGTACGCCAATGGTTTCAAGCTTTTTGAGGGTTCGACTCAGGTTGGATTCGGCGCGGTTTGTTTTGCCAGCCAGATCAGCCAGTGACGTCACATCCCCTTTTGCAATGATTTGCAAAAGCTGTTGGTTGTCACGCGAAATAAGACGGGTCACACCCGCCAGACTGGTGATGTTCAGGGCAGATGGTTCGGCCCCTGGCTTGGATGCATGGGTGCCATGTCCCTGAATCTTCTGCGCAAATGTGCGTGCCGCCTGGCTGGCATAAGCTGCTCGATCCTTGCGTGCGACAGGCGCACGACGTCCCTGTGCAACCGATTGCATCTCGTCTATGAGACTACGAAAACTCACAATTTGCTTACTCATTGTCCTTACTCCTAGTGGGTGTCACCTCAATCATGTCAGGCGACACATTGACAGTTGCCAGCGCAATTTCAACCTGCTGAAAAAAATCCTCCAGCAACTGACTGATGGAGACAAAGGCGTAGGGCCTGCCTTTGTCTGAACGATCTCGGTGCCAATGATCAGGATAGCGACTGCGTTGAGTGAACTTACCGCTTTTCCATTGAACTGGGTGTGCATTGTCAAAACCCATGATGCGCACCCCGGAGGGCTCATGCAGTACCAGTTCATAACGATAGGGGTGCACCGCAGAACGGAAGGGCAGAGCCGCTCTCCAGAATCTGAAGGTGGCGTGGTAGCCGCGTTCGAACCAAAAGGTGTAGCCGTCGTAGCTCTCGACCAATGCATCGAACTCGCCGAAGTCTTCATCATCAAATGGCATTAGCTAATCATATCCACATCAGATAAGTTTAGCAAGTGACTTGTTTCCTGTTGTTTCATTGCTGGTTGAGAGTGCCTAGATCGCGATAGTTTCTCAGGCTACATTCGTTACGTATCAATGGGCGGATCATGGCGACGATATTTGTCGGTGATTTTCGACAGGTCAGGGGCAAAAAGCGGGAACCGCAATTAATACTGGCAGGGCTGCGCGCAACGCATGAGAGACGATACGTTCTGGGGCAGCATGGCCGGATTCATGGTGCGCAGCCAACTGAGAAAACAGCGCCAAACCTATGCTGTGTGATTGATCGCCAAGTGTTGCAGCAAGGAGCTGCTCATACAGTGCGAATTGGCACTTCTGTGGTCTCTTACGAGAGTTCAAAGACTGTTGTAGGTCGACAAGCTCGCGAGCGTATGAATAAGGCTGGACTTGGCGTACAGGGAATCCTGGTTCGGTCGCCCAAGACACTTCTGGGGAAAGAGAGTGTTTACGTTGGCGGCAACGAACGCAATCCGGTCGACATTGTTAGGGACGTTATGCAGTTTGTTCGGCAGGAGGACACACAACTGACATCCAACGCAGACCCCGATGCCACCAAAAAATTCGGTGACCTGTTTGGCGGTTCGAACTGATGCTAAGAAAATTAAAACAGACAATCTTCTACAACGTTAGATGATCCCGGAATTTAATCAGGAAGGAATAATTTCTGGTGGCTCATTTTCTGGTTTTTTCTTAACTTTATTCTTACGCTTTTTTGCATGGTCATCGCTAGTATCATCCGCATTTTCTTCAGAAAAATCAAGCTCCATACTGTTATTTGACGACTTTGGAAATGGCTTAGCATCAATTATGAAATCAACAGCTATTTTGGATTCAGAATCTAGCCAATCTAGAACGACCTGGATCATTTTATTACAATCTGATATAGGTTGATTTGTAGCCAGGTGCAGCCAATATGGTACCTCCCAGGTTTCTATTCGGCCAACAAGTTTGAGCCCTTTAAGCTGCTTGCATCGCCTCCTTAGTCTGCTGGATCTTAGCCCTCCTGTATCTTCAACAGCTTGCATTGATAACTTAATTAGAAGAGCCAGCGCTTCCCCTTCGAGTGCATGATCCAACTCTAGGTCATCACGCCCGATCTTGGTAATCGCAACCTGAAGAATTATTTGACTCAACAGAATAGAGCATGCAAAAAAGGACATTTTATCGTCCGTTGATGGATACCACTCTCTCATCTTTTTGAAAGTTGTAGCATTGATTGCCTGCATGATATGTGTGAGCTGATTTTCGTCCGCTAGGTGTACTATGTCCATGATTTTATCCTTTGGTTATAAATGGGTTAATGATAATGTAAACACAAGCAAATATTAACCGATAACAAGGATAATAGTGATCTTAATAGTTAAAAATAAGTTTTTTTTATAAAAAATGTTGTTATTTAATCAAGAGGATAAAATTGATCACACTTTCAAATGAAAATTTTCAGTGGTGCAATCAAAAGTTCAGATATAAAACACTATTTAAACGAGTTTGAGAAGTAAACCACTGATCAGAAATTTCCTATGCAATATATTCATGTAAATTGCCGTTAACTATTGCCATGTAAGTGTTTCATGCTACTGTTTTTGAATATTAATAGAGAGAAAGCTTTCAGTAACGGCTTAGGGAGACTCAGTCGGATGTGGCTTAGGCTAGTGAAAGCGATATATAACACCAAAATGATTTGACTAACTGATTTTGGCAAGAAACAGTGTTTTTTTCATTGCTATTGCCAATGAGTCTCCATTTTTATCAACAGGAATGACCCCAAGCCATTCCTGATAGTACTTTGCTTCTTTTGTGTTTTTAGGCCGAATGATCTTGATTTTTGAGGGATGCCAAACAGCATCCAAATTCTCTGCCCACGAAGGCAGTTCGATATTTGATTTGTCCAGGGATCGAAGTAGCCAAGAAAATTGATCAGGTTCAAAGCCAAGAGAACTGAGAAATTTTAGATATCGTCTGATTTCTGTTAAATGCTTGGACCCTCGAAAAAGAACATCACTTACATCATTATTCAGATGATCAAAATGTAAATGTATGCCCTTAAGCAAAAGTAACGGAGCCCGATTTGACATGTCTGAAATTCTTGATTCAAGGTCCATTGAAAATTCGATAGCCTCCGTGCCAACAATTGGTGAGAGAAATTGAATCAAATTTCCATGACTATCTAATTTCAACCCTGCCAATGGTGCAAAAGTCTTTGCATTTTTCAGCAAAGTGAAAACACGGGATTCCTCGATACCAAGTGCACCTGATATATCATGAGACGATGCTTTATCTTCGACTGAAAGCATGAGTACCTCTTGAACCTTTTGCAAAGGTAACCATGATTTCAGCAGATATGAAGGTGTTTTCTGTGGACGCCCGATCTTCTTTTGGGCAATATTTAATCTTGACTCGATGCCGGTGGCAACCACGAAGAAGTTTCGTGATGCTTGGAGTAGATTTTCAACAGAACCAGCAAGATTTTCGAATGCAGCAGATTTTTGAAGGCCGGAGGAACCAAGTAATATTTTCCTTGACATTTTTATAACTTCGCGGCGTGCTATTTCTCCCATTAGTACGTCTGCTATGTGAATATAGTGGCCCAGTGAAACCACTGGGCTTGAATGCCCCATCAGCCTTGAAACCACGTAAGCAAAGGTGCGACTGATTTCAATCCGTCGCCCAACTAATAAGATGCGCAAGCGCATGCCGGTGCGCAATGCATGAATCGTGGCAGGTGAACCAGCGAAATGCCTCGTCAGTTCTGGAAAATCCGGCGCGCGCAGGCGAAGGTAAGTCCAGGTGCCGAAGGCATGGCGCAAATGGTGGAGAAACAACGATTGATCTCCGGTTACTCCGCGCACGGCGGCGCAGACCACGTCCGTCATGTGATGCACCCATGTGTCATATTTTTCCGCCTCAATTTGTGGAAAAATAAAACTGAAAGTGGTGTCGAATGAAGAAGTGGGTGGTGGCAATTCGTTCCTTCGCTGCTCCAGCCAGTCTAAAAGCAGGCACTGTTCCTGTTTGGTCAAGAACGCCCGAAGCGGCAGAATGCGCTGGGAACTTGTGGTCTTGAGTCTGCGCTTGCTGTTTCGACGCACGATACAAGCGAGGCCATCAATGACTTGAATGTCGCGTAGTTGCAAGCCAAAAATTTCCATGCGACGCATGCCCAGTCGGAACGCCATCATCAAAACCAGCTTGGCGATGTGGCGCTCATTTTTGTTCATGCGCTTGCGGTCCAGCCAAAGCTGAGCTGCTAAGTATTCGTCAAAAGTGATGAAGTTGGCATCGACCGGCTTGAGTGAGTTTTCGTCACCGAAGACGTCTGCTTCCTTGCGCATCAATGGTTTTTTGTAGTCCCTGTGCAGGAAGGCGTGAAAATCTCTCAGACCGTTGGCAAGATCTCGAATGGGGACTGCAGGATCGGTGTCAATCGTGAGGTCGCAATAGCAGTCTTCGAGCTCCAGAGTAGTCATCTTTGCAGGATTTAACTCACCCAATATGGCGAGCAAACGCGGTGCCGTCGCTGTGTAACGATGTCGAATAGTTGAAAGAGCCAGTCCCTCTTTACTTGCGCTAAAACCATCCAGAAGTGCAGCAAGCCATTCCAAAAATATATGTGATGTAGAGCCTGTTGATTGATTCTGTATCAACTGCGTAAGTTCGACTTTCATGACAGCGAGATCATTGCCCTGGATGATTTCAAGAGCTACACCCAACCATTGATTTAGCAGCAAAAGATCGTCAAGCTGGATGTCGTCAATGGAAGCTCTAGCCTGGCTTGCTCGCTCGGTTTTGATCGACTGCCGAGGGTCGTAAACATCCCCATGAATACGCGCCCAAGTTCGTTCGTGCACCCCGTGACTGATCAGTGTTCGAGTGGCACAGAGGATGTCCAGAGAGGAGGCGCGCTCGGACCACCACGTCACAGATGTCTTCACAAAATCAGCAGGGTTTTTTGGACTCTGCAACTTTGCCAGCCCGTTTTTTGCAAAGAACGATTGCAATTTTTCCTGCAACGTCAGATCACCTTTTGACTCTGGAAACTTCAAGTAACGCCAGATCAACATTTCAGTGACCGGGTCCAAAAACCACCGTTGGAGATGGTGGTTGCCAAGGCCTTGAAATGGCATACTAAAAACGTAGTTGCTGATCCCGTTCTCATCGGCAGGTGCAACGCGTTTGATGAGTTTGTCCATCAGTTGATTGAGTTTGTTTGTATCGATCAACGCTCCGTGCAAGACGGAACTGATTGCTATTGCTGCCTGCCACTCTGCAGTGCTCGTGCAGGAACTGCTCGTGGTAATCCACTGGTGAAGCACATCGCGCCATTGCTCTACACGCTGCCGCGACTGCATCGCGTCGGGTGAAAACGGACTCCTGATTGGGCGCATGGTGTCTGCCAAGCGAGTTGGGAAAAGATCACAGTCCTCCTTGTTGAATTCGTAAATCAGATCCAGCAGAAGACGCAACCATTCGGTAGCGTCAAGCTTGGTGATCTTGCCCTTTCGAAATTCGCTCACGACCCAGGCTTCCAGAGCCTGTGCACTGGCCTGATCGGAGGGCAATTTGTGGACCCTTCCCACTAGGGCAAAAGCGTGTGGGTTGTCCAAAGTTTGAAGAAACTGGGACAAGGCCTTGGCCGATTTTTGCCTGGCTTGGGGCGAGCGCTTGTAAACCTGCTGCCATTTCTGTTGCGCAGTTGTCATGGCTTCTTCGCTCCCAGACGGACCTTGAAGGGTACAAGTCGACTGCCAATTGGCTCAAGCCCAAGAGCATCGTGTATATCAAGAAGCGCGGAAGTCAGCAGGCGGAAATGCCGGTCGTAATCAAAAGTGGAGCACTTGCCGAAAGGTAGTTCACCAATATTTGCATGGCCTACATGTGCGTCGATGACCTCTATGGGACAGCCACGGATAAACAATTCACTGGCCAAAAAGGCTCGATGAAAATTGACTGGAATATCGAAGCCCGTGAAGTGTTTCAGCGCTTCCTTCAGCCAACGCGTTGTCAATGGTTGTACTTGGTGATTTGCCAGGATCACGAAAAACGGGTGATCCGGCCCAAGTGCAAAAATCCACGGCTCAGACATTGGCAGTTTGCTTGGCAAATATTCGAGGTGGAGCCGAAAGTTCGCAAATTGTTCGGCCAATTGGTCGAGGAGTGGCGCCAAGCGGGCACGGTCTGTATAACGTGAATCCTTGTCAGACAGGCTGCAGTGAATATCCTGTTTTGATTTGGCTGCGTGAGCCCAAGCATGGTAGAGATCGTAGGGCTGGTTGATCGCCCGCATGCTCGACAAAATTGACTGGTAAAGGTGGGTGTAGAGGAGGTATTGCGAGTGGTAACGCCTGACTTCTCGCTCAGTCATGTCTGCTCGGTAGCGCTCGGTCAGCTGATCTTTCAAACGCCCAATAATGTCTTTGACTTCGTCGAAGGTGATGACAAAACGTGCCCCAACGCCCGCAGAAATTAACGGATTCAGGGGAGGGTTGTTCAAAGCGGAAATTGTTCTTTTGCGAAAACGGGGTAGCAGTCGACGGCTCGCATGAACGTAGGCCTGTTCAATTTTCTGCACGGTGCGCCTGTTGTAATGCATCCGCGCCTGACGAGCATTTTGCTGATCGGCCGTGACTATCCAGCCGAGAACTTGGTCACCCGTTTGATCCCTGATGATTGTTTGCAGAGACCTTGATATCTTGTGAGCTGTGATGCGTTCGTTTTTCAAAGGGGCACACAACTGATTCACCGCCGTTGAGATGGTCTGGTTGTGCATCCTGAAGCCATTGAAGTCACTGGCTGACTCAAACTTCAAAAACTGGAGCAATTGAACTCCGACACCAAAAAGATCGGGTAGTAAAAACGATTCAACAGCGTCCTGGTCAATCTCTTCCAAGTTTTCTGGCAGAGCAGTTTTGTACTCTGGCTGGATCGCAGGCAAGCAAAACCCCAGTACAGATGCCTGTTGAAGGTCGCCCACTGAAGGTGCTGATAGTACCAAGGTGATTGCGTTTCTGACAGGCAAGGTCACTGGCGCGTCAGGGATATGCTGGATCCATGCGCAAGAAATGTCACGTGCTATTTCTAGCGGCTGGCCCAGGCACAGCATCAGCCGGATGATCAAGCCGCCAACGGCGTTTTGACGTGCTGGCTTGTCTGTGGGCATTCCTTGAAAATAAGCATTGATGGCCTTGTTGGCCAGTTCATCAACCTTGCTTCTTTCTTCGGTGGTCAGACGCGAATAATCAAACGGCAAAGATTGCGCACTGGACTCTGCAGCAAGTTGACGAAGACGTAATGCGTAGATGCGCCCCTGGAGTTCTGTTGGCGTGTACAGACAAAAAACCTCTTCAAGGGTCTCGTCTGGTGCCAACCCCGATTCTTCAACTGAATTTGGATCGTCGTCATTTTGCGAGTCGACGTTAACGTATATTTTTTGCCCGATTGGGCTGGGTATGTCTGTATCCGAGCAGGGTGCAACTGGATCGTCTAGATAGACCCCTTGCGGGCCAGAGGCCTGGACAAAGCCATGCACTCTTGTGTGTCCACCGCTTCCACCACCCCAGCCCCGACGCAATTTTTGAGGTGGTTGCCAGCCATTCAGCACCCGTTTAAAGCGTTTGAAGTAGCGAAGGATCGCAGCCATATGGCGACTGCCAACTTCGGCAACCTCAAATGACAGTCCTGTCAAACGGAGGTGTAAATCGACGAGGTCGCCAACAAAATCTGTTGTTGAAGCGTTGACAGGTAATTGATTGAGAAGTGGCGAATAGATTTGAAACGACAACTCTCGGACGGCCAAGCCGACAACCCCGGTTCGGGTTGGCGCAATCGGGCGTTCGTCGTCTCCGCTATAGGATTCGTAAAACTCCAGTTTTGACAGCCGAAAGCGGCAATCTATGTACGAGACGAGCAAATGTCCCTGCAGCGCAAAATAGGCATTCGCGCCGTGATCCAGTTGTGACTGTTGTGGCTTTGAAGTTGGACCGGACTCATGTGAAGACCAGATTGCTGAAACCACACCATGGCGATCAACACCTTCACCCACGAGCGGATGTTTGCCATCAACATACCTGTCAAAGCCGGTCAAACCAGGCGTTTGTGCAAGCTTGGTGCGATTAGTCTGCATCCAGTTGCACATTTGGATCCAGCTTGGGATATCAGTTTTCCATTCGCTGGCCCAATTCAGCGACGATTCAGTAAATATCGGAGAAGACAGGAGATTCTGAATGTTCTGAAATATTTGTGCGTGTGCTATTAAATTAGGATGGGCATTGATCAGCCAAAGTAGTCTGCGCAGAGCCATACCGTCAAGCTCATTGTTTTGAACAGCATGAATCAAACCCAGATGGGCTGCTGAAGAGCTTGGCGCAACAAATATCATCTACATATCATGGTAATGGCTCATGGTATTTTGCATGGTTAATTTGCACTGCAGAGTTAATGATTCACCTGGGCCGTGTTAAATTACGCGAGATTGTATAACAGTAAAGTGCTGTTGGCATGAATTCAATTTCAGTTCCATCCAAAGACTTTATCCCAGAGTGGGTGCAAGTTGTTATCAGTGGGAGGCGCCCTAAGGTATGTCTGGTAGCGAAGCTCCGCAGACTTTGCAAATCATTTTTAGATTTCTGTATTTGATCTGACGATTTGATATTTGCTACAAAGAGAGGTTTCTGCGTGCGCTCATCGAGGCCTACCATATCCACCTCCATGTCCTGACGCCCCTCTTTCCAGCGAGCGAAATGTAGACAAGTGCTGGTCTGCGAATGCATCCATTGTGTCCAAACTGCTGTCTTGGTCAGTCCGGTCATGGCGTCGTCGTGTGTTGAAACTCTGCCCAATAGCATTGTTCGCAGGCTTGGATTGCTCAAATATATTTTGAATGTACGTTCACGTACCATTCGTGCTGCGCTTTCATTTACACGGTTCACACGTTTAATCAGCTGAGCAGTTTCCAGGTACTCCAAGTAATCACTTATCCGGGATTTTGGAATCCCGGTTTGTTTACTGAGTTCCTCAATGCCGAATTCCTGCCCGGTTTCCAATGCCAATTTGCATAGAAACTGATTCAGTTCCTGTGTGTTGGAGATTCCATAAAGACTTGCCTGATCATTTAATAGCACCTTGCAGATGATTTCTTCTGAAAAGACTTGTGCTTCATCTGTGCACAAGGTTGAGTTCAGAGCAGCTTCTGGGAAGCAACCGAAGTTAATATAATTGACAAATGCTTCATTTAATCGTTTAATATCACGAGTTTGATAGTTTGGTTTCGATTCGTTTTGAACTGATGACTCAATGATCAGATCATTTTCCTGCCCGGCAAATTGTAGGTATTCATAAAAAGTTAGTGGTGGCAGGACGAAGGGAATGAATTGGCATTTGTCTGAGCCATTACTTGAATTTTGAAGCGCACCGGTTGTCGTACCGCTGGCGACGAATCGTATGTTGGGGTAGTTCTGAACGAGGGAGCTAAGCTGCGATTGCCAGTCCCTTTTGTATTGGAGGTCGTCAATAAACACCCACTGCATCTTGTCGCCCGGTCGATGCAAATCATGAAATTGTTGGACCAGGTTTTGCAGCGAACGCCCGTAGTAGATGGGCGCGGCAAGTTGCAGGTGCAGGACTTGATTCGGATCGATGTCTTCAGTTTGCAGTAGTTGCGAGATCACTTGTCTGATCATGACCGTTTTTCCAACCTGACGTGGACCAGTCAGAACCAAGGCGCTCAGTGATGCGAGCCTTTTTATCAGGTTGAAAAATTCATCAAAATAGGCACGCCGGGGCCACTGGGCCTCGCGCTCGTCAATGTCTTGACGGCCTTGCCACCACGGGTTGTCTAGGGAAAGCCGATGCTGAACCTCGTTCTTGGGAATGCCAAAATCAGAAATCATTTGCGAAGTCCATGGCTTGTTGTATAAATAAGCGTATTGTAAAGTTCTAATTGAACGAAAATGCTGAATTTAAGTATGATTATGTTTTATAAGTTCAATTAAGACAATGATATAGTCTTAATTGAACCTCTGTTTTGCTTGTGAGTGTCCTTGACAAGGTAATGCAATTGCATTATTATTTGACTCAAGTTCTTTGATCCATCGAGGTTTGTATGCCCGCCATTCTTGAAGCCCAGTCCTCACTGACCGAACGCTATCAAACGACCGTACCGGAGTCGGTTCGGCGCAGGCTCAAACTCGGCAAGCGCGACAAAATTCTCTACACCATCCGCCCGGACGGTGATGTGGTGCTGTCGCGCGCTTTGCCAGCAGAGGATCAGGATCCCATCTTGGGGCAATTTCTGGACTTTCTGGCGCGTGACATGGCCAACAACCCTCAGCATTTGCAACCGCTCGATGAAAAATGGCTTGACCGTGTTCGGGCTCTGACCGAGGGTGTGGAAGTTGAGCTGAACACGCCGCTTTCGGCAGAAGATGAATGAGCCCATCAGAGGCAAAGCCAATGGTGCTCAATGGCTGGACAATTTTTGTTCACCCACTTTTTCTTGAGCAACTTGAGCGCTTAACCCGGCAAGTGGCGCTGCTCAAGCAAAAGCATCCTGCTGATTTTCAGAAGAAAAACGCCACCAAACGATTGGCTGCCATCGACAAGTTGGCTTTTGAAGTCATCCCGCAGGATCCCGGTCGGCCAGAATACCGGCAGGGCAACACCCTTGGCGAAGGTCACAAGCATTGGTTTCGTGCCAAATTCTTCCAGCAGTACCGACTGTTTTTCCGGTTTCACGCGCAAAGCAAAGTGATCGTGTATGCATGGGTGAACGACGAAGACACCAAGCGCGCCTACGAAAGTGACGATGATGCCTACCGGATTTTTCGCAAAATGCTTGACAGCGGTCATCCGCCAGATGACTGGAATCAGCTGCTCAAGCAAGCTAAAGACGCATCATTCAGCATGACATCTCCTGGTGCGGATGGTTCGACCGGCCAGCGGCACCATTGAGGAATTTTTGGATGGTTCAAGGAGCCGAAAGAGCCCACGAAGCGAGCCCAATGGTCGAAACTTAGTAAAACGAACGTTTTCGAAATTCCGGCAAAAAACAGACTTTACGGATTTTGTTTGGTTTGGAAAGGGCTAATTTGGCATTGAGAAAAGTTTGTAAGTCATTGTTTTATAACGAATAAAACCTGATTTGCCAAGATGGAGTCTGCTAACACCACTAGCGGGCTACAGTCTCATAACATACGGTGATAAAACAGTTCGTCCAGCTGGGCTGCCTTGGTCCCCAGGGTGCGCACACGGGGTAAATCGCGCTGGTAGCGCTGCAAAGGCGTCAGCCCATCCAGACTGCTGTGAACAGTTTGGTGATAGACCTGCTCAATCCAGGCCCACAGTCTGGCGTTGAGGTCGGCCAGACTGGTGATCAGGCGTTCATCGAGTTCGCTCAGGAATTGATCGCGAAAGGTGCGATGCCAGCGCTCGAGCTTGCCCTTGCCCTCAGGCGAGTAAGGGCGACAAAAGATCAGGGCAATACCCAGACGGGCACACAGACCTTGCAGGGTGGTGGCGCGGTAAGCAGCACCATTGTCAACAATGAACTTGAGGGGCACCCCCCGGCGCAGCAAGGCTTGCTTGAGCACGCCCTCGATGTCCAGAGCCGTCTCGCCCAGACAAAAGGCACTGTGGGCCACCAGGCGTGAGGCATCATCCAGGAGCGAGACCAGGTAGGTTTTGCGCAACTGGCCGTTGATGGGCACGCGTGGGCCGTGCATCACATCGCCGTACCAGATGGTGCCGGCAAACTCGGCACCGAAGCTGCGTTTCTCTTCGGGCAGGCTGCTCGAACCTGTGATGCGCGACAGACCCTGGTGCTGCAGCAGGCGGTGAATGCTTGAGCGTGACAGACTGTCGTGGGCGACTTGACCATCGGCTTCGAGCAGGCGTTTGATCTGGCGCACCGAGCGTCTGGGGTTGTCGCGCTTGGCCGCCAGTATGGCCGCTTGCACGGCTGGGGTGATTTTGGATTGGCCCCGGTCTACGCGGGGCTTGGGCTCCAGCCCGGTAATGCCTTGTTTGCGCCAGGTGTAGTACCAGGCCTGGATGGTCTTCTCGGCCAGCATGCGTCGCTGTGAGTCGGGAATGGCGTATTCACGGGTAGCGAGTTCGCGAATGGTTTTTTGCAGCTCGCCCCGGTGCAGTCGCTCGCGGCTGACCAGTGTGCCCAGCACCGACAGGCGAAACAGGGCCAGGGGATGGATTTCTTTCATGTCAAACACCTCAAAGTGAAGAGGTGTCGATGAAACCGCGAATTCAACTTTGTCGGTAGTGGCTAAAGTGTGTGGGGGCCCCGCCCGGGCGGGGCCATGGCTGTCGCTGCGCGACAAAGAGGCAGCGCATCATGGGACGATTCAGTCAGGGAACGTCCATGTGAGCGTCACAGCAGGCCATGGCT
>Ga0210046_1000891_pt1 | contig 25755 bp, 24 predicted proteins | sample CryGeyCG2114_250_FD_185461 | JGI IMG/M metagenome (GOLD analysis project Ga0210046, IMG submission 185461) | Groundwater microbial communities from aquifer - Crystal Geyser CG18_big_fil_WC_8/21/14_2.50 (SPAdes) (version 2) | ecosystem: Environmental > Aquatic > Deep subsurface > Groundwater ...
CCGGAATATCCAGAAGGCATGTAACTGATATGTATACCACTGGCTTTAGCACTTATGATAGAGGTAATACTTTTATCGTAATCGAAGAATTTGAAAAGCAGGAATTTAGCTCTACTGGTTATACAGCTCTCTTAGAATACGAATTTCTTTTTGGTGAAAGATGGATAATAGGTACACGGGCTTCTTTTCAGAATTATAAAGAAGGTTCAACGGTTCTGTTTCTGGGAATAAATGGCGGTATTAGATTTTAAAATTTTATTTCTGCAATAATTAGTAAAGTATTTAGAAGAACAAACTCCTAACCTGAACTTCATGGCACAAAAATTTTATTCCGGGCCTTATTAGGTGCAATTTATCCAGGTCCTGCCGCCCGACATAAATCACTGATTCAGTATGCCAACCGACCACAAAGCTAAACCGCTGGGAGGTATTTATTAGTAGATGCAACCAATCGGCTCTATTCAGGGTCATAAAAAAAACATGATTTAGAGATTTATATAATTAAGATTAATAGCATGAAAAGACTGATGCTTATACCGTTTTTTGCCATTATAGCCTTGACCAGTTGTGAAAAAGCAAATATTGCGCCGGGAGTTCCGGCGTGTGCTGTGAAGCAAATTAAAGAATTTAAGAAAGAATCATCTTGTGATGATGGGGCTGTCGCCGAGTATAAATTTCAGAATAAAACTGTATATGTTCTTAGTGATGGAAACTGCATTGCTGACGGTGGCTCCCAAGTTATTGATTCTGATTGTAACTATTTGGGATATTTAGGAGGACTTGTGGGTAGCAGAGAAATCAATGGGGTAGACTTTGCTTCTAATGCCACTTTTATATGAACCATTTGGGAAAATTAAGTACAGAAATAAAATTAATCTTATATCAAAACAGATATGAATTATTGACAACCAATAAATTGCAATATTGTAATTTATTACTTCAAACTTCCCGCTTACTCAACATGAAGGGCCACAACAGTTTATTTTATAATACCGCTTTTATCTTATTTTGTCTGGTGCTTTTGTCCTGTAGCGGCCCTACCATTCACTATTTAGGGGAGTCTTACGGGCCGTCAGCTTCCGTAGAGGTATATTATAATGCCAAAGAAGTAAAGAAAGAGTACAAAGTAATGGGGCGGATGACCAATGACAAGTTTATGGAATATGATATAGAATTGATAAAAAAGAAAATGATTGAAAAAGCTAAGTTGGTGGGAGCCGATGCAGTTATATTTTACGACTTATCCGCCGAAGAAATCGAAAGGGTTGGCGACGGAATAAGCGTGAAAGCCCAATTGATAAAATACCTATAAACCAAGATGAACATTCTCCTGCTGCATCAAGCACAATGACCAATACAGAAAAGTAAGAAGTAAATTAAGAATATAAATTTTATTGGGTTATCTCTTACCAAGAAGTACATAAGGAATTACTACCCCAATCAAACCTATAATATTTAAAATGCATTATCATAGCCAATGCCATTATGCAGCATTATAAAAGCTATACATCAAAATAGATTCTTAATAAGTTTGAAATGGTGAAATGAAAAGAATGATTCTATTGATTTTATTTATGATTGGGTTCTATGCAACAGGTTCGGCTCAGGTAAGATATTCAGGAAAGATAGAATCGGCTTATCTGAAATTTCAGAATACAACAATAGATGTAGAACCAGGACCTAATTGGAGAGGGTATTATTTAAATGGGGAACAAAATGGAATAGATATAAACCTGATTAATGGCATCAGCTTTAAAGATAAGTTGTTTGCCGGGATTGGAGTGGGATATCTAAATTTCGAGGGAATAAAGGGAATATCGGTTTTTTCTGATTTTGGTTTCATTCCGCTAAAAAAGAGAATTGCTCCTATGCTGAATGCGAAACTAGGCTATAGTCATATTTGGAATCAATACAAAAATGGAACAGGGTCGGCTTTAATTGAATTGGGCGCGGGATTAAGATTTGGAATAACAGAAAGAATGGGGGTTTATGTGCAATCAGGGATTTTGATGACACAACAATCTGCAATGACTCCCATCAGAATAGGAATAGATTTTTAGATGCTTAAATACAGCTTGATAAAGTTTGTAGAAGATAGTTATTTAAAATTCGAGTAAAATATGCCTCACAATCAAGTTTAGCAGTAAGGCTTGTTCATGCTTCACCTTCTGCTACACCAACCGTTAAGGACAATAAGAAAAGTTTAAAATGATAATATGAAAAAGTTATTAACGTTCGTATTTCTCTTTATTATTGGTATTCAGTTTAGTTTTGGTCAAACCTATTTAGGTCTTAAAGCAGGGGGTAATGTAGCAAACATGAAATTTGTGAATGGATTACTAAAAGTTTCTAACACTGAAAATGAAAACAAAATGGGTTATCAGGTCGGAATAATCGCCCAAGAGCAAATGAGTAATAAGGTATATGTAAGGTCAGAATTATTTTACTCTTTAAAAGGATATAAGCTTGATGATGAACAAGGTACTACAGTAGACTTTCATTACATTAATCTTCCTGTTTTGATTGGTTATAAGCTGTCTTCTGATTTTTCGGCTTTTTTAGGTCCGCAATTAGGATATTTAGCGGCAGTTTATTCAAAAGATGAAAATCGTGAAAGAAGTGACAATTTAAGAAATGTGTATAATGAATATGATTTAGGGATAGGGGTAGGCGTGAGTTATATCTTAACCCCAAGAATCAGTGTTGACCTTCGGTATAATTATGGTTTAACCAACATTCTGGTTACCAATTTTATTGATAGTTCTGGTAATAAAGAAGTATCTGAATTACTAAAAAACAACAGAAGCTTAGAAATTAGTTTTAATTATTTCTTTAGACCTAAACGATAGCTTTATCCCATTTGAGTAACGAAATAAAAGGCATTATTCTAAAGCCGCTAATAAAGATAATATTCTATTGAAGAGCCTTTCTATTTTGATTCTGTTTTTACTAACTACTATAAATTATAGTTATAGCCAAACTACCTTTGGCCCAAAAGCCGGGATGAACGTGGCCAATATTAATAGCAAGGTGTCAGATGCAGACTTTCCTGCTGAATTGAATTATAGGCTAGGTTATTACATAGGTGCTTTCGCTCAAAAACACATTAAACAAGTTCTAATCTTGCGGGCTGAATTATTCTACTCAACTAAAGGAGCCTCATATTCTGCCTTTAATTATAATTATCAGATAAAGGCATCTGAGGATTTGCACTACATTAATTTACCCATATTATTTGGATGCCGGCCCATCAGAAACTTGTCATCTTCATCAGAAAACTTATTCCTCTTTATTGGAGCAGAACTAGGTTATTTTTTTGAAGCCAGAACCATTAATAAAATAGCGCAAAACGGCACTTCAACGGCTGGTTATATTAATTCACGGTATAAGCAATTTGACAAAGCGCTTGCAGTAGGAGTAAGTTATTTGATTAATTATTTCTTAGAAATTGAGGCGCGTTACAATTATGGCTTTAAAAACATCTTTTCAGACTTGGATGCGGGCGCTAATCGGGTATTTCAATTAGGAGTAGCTTATCATTTCTCAAAATCACCGTCTGATACTAATAGTTCTAAGTTACCTAAGTATCAAAAATCTCCCCGGTATTATCATTCAAATTAAAGAGAAATAGAGAAAAAACTGCGTTTTCTTGCTCATAATGACGCGAAAATACCTGCAATTTACATCCTCTTGATTTCTATTTCTGAGATTCATCAGCCCTGGCAATCTGTTATCTTTTATATCGGTTTAAGGCTACATTCCTTTTTCTAAAATTGAATTCAATTAACCTGTTCATGCTAATTGAATTTATATCCTACTTTCGCTTAGAATTAAGTTTTAAATATTGTTTAAAATACTTTCTTTTCCCCGCATTCCATCCGATTTTAAAACTATCGATATCTTATCAAGTAAAAGCAATAATTTTACTTCCGTAATTCTAAATAAATGAAAGTAGATTTCCGCTTAGTTCGATCTTTGTTTCTTAGTTTGGTGCTGAGTTTGTTTTTGCTGAGTGTAGCCTGGGTACTGGTGTACCGGTGGTTGCCGCCGCCGGCTACTTTGCACATGTTTTCGCGCCGGGCCAAGGCGGGTAAAGCAGGTTTGGCCGATAAAAATATAAATTACCGCTACGTTTCTTTAAATGAAGTATCGGAGTATGTTCCGTTAGCCTTAATTGCGGCCGAGGATCAGTTGTTTTTAACCCATAATGGTTTCGATTTAAAGGCCATGGAAGAAGCTTTTAAAACAAACCGGAAAGGCAAAAAGAAGGTAGGCGGTAGTACCATTAGTCAGCAAGTAGCCAAGAACGTGTTTTTGTGGCATGGCCGAAGTTACCTGCGCAAAGCCGTAGAAGCTTACTTTACCGTTCTGATTGAGTTTCTGTGGAGCAAAGCCCGTATTATGGAAGTTTACCTGAACGTAGCCGAAATGGGAGACCGCATATTCGGCATTGATGCCGCCGCGCATCGTTATTTTCAGAAATCGCCCCAAGACTTAACACAACAACAAGCCGCGCTCATTGCCGCCGTATTACCTAACCCAATCCTGTATTCGGTTAAAAAGCCTTCGGGAGCTATTCTGTCTAAACGGCGGCGTATCCAGCTAAATATGCGCCGTTTGGGCGGCAAAGCTTTTGTAAAACCTTTATTTCCGGGTGCTATTTAAAACGATTAGCCGGAGATACCTGCTTTAGACCCGGTTGTTTTTACTGGGTAACGGCCGGGCGCTTATCTTTTTCTTTGTCTTCCTCAATGGCCGGTATGGCCTCAGAAAATATAAGGCCCGTTTTAGCCGCATGTTCGGCGGCGGAAACGGTATTTTCTACCAGCAACATTTTTACTTTATCTTTTTCCAGTTCTTCCGAAACTGCCACGGCAATTTGGGCACGTTCGGGCAGTTGTACATCACGGATATAAATGGCCAGAATGCGGGTGGGATATTTTTTTACTACTTCCCGGTATATTACCGGATCTTCCTGACCGCTGTCGCCGATTAATACAAAGTTTAGCTGCGGATAAGTAATCAGAATATTTTCAATTTCCTTAAATTTATGCCCCATGTGATCGCTCTTGATGAGCTTGTTCGTTTCCATGCCAAAATCTCGGAGTAATAAAGGCCCGGTCGGTATTTCATTTATATCCAGAAAATCGTGGAGCAAATCGTATAAATTCCAGGGGCTGCTGGATACGTAAAAAAATGGATTATTCCGTTTACCGTTGCGGCCCAGCTGCAAAGATTTATAAAAAGCCGAAACCCCGGCAAAAGGTAAACGGGTGCGGGCATTATGCAAAAAAACATTCCCCGACATGGTTATCAGATCGGTCGCATCGGTTTTTATAATGGTATCGTCTATATCGCTGATGATGCCGTATTCCGCATCGGGTGGGGGAACCAAAATTTCGGCTTTGGCCTGTAAACCCGCCGGCACTGCTATAGGCGCATCTATCAATTCTACTATAATATGGTGCCAGATATCATCCAGGTGAAGCGGGTTCTTAGGGGCTAAGTTGATTACAAAATAGCCTTCTTCATCGGTGGTTACCAGATATTCCTGGTCTTCAAATAACAAACGCAGTCGGGCATTCGGAATTTCATCGCTCTGGAAACGCTTATACATATTCAGGATGTTATCCAGAACATTGTCCTGATCCGCGGCCGCGGTAATGTTTTTATCGGCAATAACGCGCCCTTTTACGTAAAGCCGGTTTACCGTGCCGTAGCTCCGGTAAGTAATTATTTGTAAAGGCTGAAACAGATTTAAGCGTTGCCGCAGATCAAAAATTAAATTATCAAATTTACCTTCAATTTGTTTGGCGAGCGCCAGGAGCGTTTCTTTCAATTCAGCCATAATGCTATTTTATTGTTTTGTAGAATATTCCGGATTTTCTTAAAATATTTATTTTACCCGAATTTAGAATAGTAGCTATAATCCGATCCAGATGCTGGTAAGCCGCGGCAAAACGCGGGCCGTTTCTTTCTACTAATTGTTCTTGGGCGCGGTAAGTAGAATCTACTGCGGCAGCTACCAGTAAACCCAGGTTCATGTTTTTATCAATAGATAACAAGAGCCGGTCAACGTTTTTAGCTCTGGCGCAAGAACTTTGAAAAGGCATAAAGAATATAAAACAATATAAGTAAGTGGATAAAAGTAGTTTAAATTAAATGAGCTTGTAAAAAGCTAACAACCAAAAAATTATTCACAAATTCACACATTCATTAATTCCGCCATTGTCCTTAATCGCCACAAACCGGTAGTGAAATCTACTTTCATAAAAATAAGCCTTAGAAGGCATTACAAATATAAACTAAAATGCTGCGCCTGGTTATCAATCTGGCTTCCTACTGACCAGTAACATTATTAAACGAGAAAAATATAGAAGAGATTATATGTTATTTAAATAAAACCTGAAGTTAACGGCAAACAGCATTTAATATTTAAGGAGTATAGTAAAGTTTTACAGGGCGAACATAAGCGGCTTAAACATAACTTTTTTACCTCAACCCGGTTTAATAAGTAAACTAATTTGTAATCTGCAATAAACGAATGGCGCTAATAACATCCGATGATGTACATGCTTTGTACGCCGATCCGGCCCAATCGGCGATAGAAGCCGGGCTGCGGTATTTGCCCGATACCGGCAAGGGAATTACCCGGCAGGATAAAGAAGGAAAATTTGAATATTTTAATTCCAAAGGCGATTTAATAACCGACGAAAAAGTGCTGGAAAGAGTAAGTAAACTTATTATTCCACCGGCCTGGACCGACGTTTGGATTAGTCCTTCGCCCAACGGGCACATACAAGTTACCGGACGCGACCAGAAAGGACGGAAACAATATATTTATCACCCGAAATGGCGCAATGCCCGCAGCGGAACCAAGTTTGGCCGCATGATTGCTTTCGGCGAAAAAATACCCGCCATCAGAAAACAGATAGAAAAAGACTTAGCGCAGCATCAATTAAACAAAAAGAAGATTACGGCCATTGTGGTAAATCTGCTGGATAATTCTTTAATCCGGATTGGTAACCGGTTCTACGCCAAATTAAATAAGTCTTACGGCCTTACTACACTCCGGGATAAGCACGTGCAAATAGAAGGCGAAAATCTCCGGCTAAAATTTGTGGGCAAGAAAGGCGTAGAGCACGAAATTGATATCCACGACCGGCGCCTGGCCAAACTGGTAAAAAAATGTAAAGATATTCCGGGTTACGATTTATTTCAGTACTACGACGAAAACGGAGAACGCCGGGCGCTGGAATCAGGCGATGTGAACGAGTATATACAGGAAGTAAGCGGCGCTGACTTTACGGCTAAAGATTTCCGGACCTGGGGCGGCACCGTTTTAATGGTAGAATGCCTGGAAAACCTGATTGAGGAAAAACCGGAACTGGAAAAAGAGAAAACCGTGAAAGAAGCATTTAAGCAGGTGGCCAAAGGTTTAGGCAATACGCCTGCCGTGTGCAGCAAATATTATGTGCATCCGCAGGTGCTGGATTTTTTTAAAGAAGATAAATTATTCGATTTCCTGAAAGACCATGATGCCAGCAAACCGGCCGAAGAATTTATTTCTCCTTCGGAAAAACTGGTGCTGGAAATGTTGAAAACCGTTAAAAACGAAATTAAGTAAAGTTATTTCTGTATTAGGTCTTTATAGATTATACTTAATCTTAACTTTCTCTCAGAGTTAATAAATTGCATTTTATGGCTTTAATTGGATACCATGTATCGCACGAACAGTTTAAACCCAGTACTTTATTGCAATATGTGCAATTAGCCGAAAAAGCCGGTTTTCAGGCTGCTTTGTCTTCCGACCATTTTCATCCCTGGACGAATAAACAAGGCGAGAGTGGTTTTGCCTGGGCGTGGCTAGGCGCAGCCATGCAGGCAACCAATTTAACTTTTGGGGTAGTAAATGCCCCCGGACAACGGTACCATCCGGCAATTATAGCCCAGGCTGCAGCTACGCTGGGCGAAATGTTTCCGAAACGTTTCTGGATGGCGCAGGGATCGGGTCAAGCTTTAAACGAAATGATAACCGGCGATAAATGGCCCGCTAAAGCCGACCGGAATAAACGTTTGAAAGAATCGGTAGACGTTATCCGGGCCTTGTGGGACGGGGAAACCATAACCCATAAAGGTTTGATAAACGTGGAAGAAGCTACTTTATACACCCGCCCCGAAGTAAAACCTTTAATCATTGGGGCGGCTATTACGGAACAAACCGCCGAATGGGTAGGAAGCTGGGCCGACGGCATGATTACCATTTCAAGACCGGCAGACGAGTTGAAAAAAGTAATAGCAGCTTTTAAAAGAGGTGGCGGCGAAGGCAAACCCATGTTTTTAAAAGTGCAGTTATCCTACGCCGACACAGAAGAAAAAGCCCGGCAGGGTGCCTTTGAGCAGTGGCGCGCCAATATTTTTGATTCGAAATTATTAAGTGATTTGCGGGTACCGGAGCAATTTGAAGCCGCAGGCCAGTTTGTAAACCCGAACGAACTGGATAATTTCGTCCGGATCTCATCGGATGTACAAAGGCACATTGATTGGCTAACCCAGGATATAAAACTTGGCTTTGACCATTTATACCTGCACAATGTGAATTTAGAACACGAACAATTTATTCAAACATTCGGGGAAAAAGTGCTCCCGGCTTTAGCATCCAAATAAACTTAATTAAAACAAAATAACAGGAGCGAGCAGATAAGCATTATGGCATTATCCGCTCGTATTCTTTAATTTCTACTTTATCGGAAGTTTTGTTTTTGCTTTCTGGGCCGAGCTGTAAAGTAGTAGCACTCCGGTTATCGTAAACTACGGTTTTTTTACCCAGGCCTTTCACCTCGGAGGTGTCCGTTATTTTATCTTGCCCTTTATCTCCGTAAATTATCAGTAAAGGACTTTTTCTAGCCTGGCCTTCCACTATAAATTCATCATCCTGGCCTAAACCCCTTAAAGTAATTTCTTTTGTTTCGGAGGCTGAAAATTCCCGTTCGTAAAAAAGTTGGGAGGCTAAAGTATTATCAGAAACAGAAAAGACCTGCACCAATGTTTTTTCATCTGATCGGGTTACCCGGAATAATTCTTTTTCATCGGTACCCGCAATGGTTACTTTCCGGGCTAGCAGGGCATACATTTTAGCGGCTAAAGTGGGTATTTTATCCCGACGCTTTTGCAGCAATTCTAAAGTACTTGCCCCAGCTTTCTTTTGCACCGGTTCCGGAAAGGCGGCAACTGCTTTCATTAATACTTCATCGGTTAAGCTGGCCTGCATGCTGTTGGCGATACGCAGCCATTCGGGTTTGGTAATTTCATTTAACAAACGTTCGTCTAAAAAGCGGGCTTTGTAAATTAAACCGGCTACGTCCTGGCGGTTGTGGCGCAAAATTTTAAAAGGTTGCGTTAGTATTTTGCGGGTGGTGAGCCAGGGAATAAAGCCATCGTAGCGGTAAAAAGCCTGATCGCGGTCTTTGGGTACGGGCTCATAAATAATACCCGGCGTATTTTCGGCAGGCATAGCTGCCCAGTTCCATTGCCCGTCGTGCCGGTCCCAATCCAATATAAGTACATCGAATAAACGGGCTTGGGCAAATGCTAACTGATTTAAACTATAATCAGGGGACGAAAACCGGTTTTGCAGAAAAGTTTCCGTGTTTACCAGATTGGTTGCATTACCAAAATCAAGGGTTAATGATTCTTTTACCGTAAATTTTTCTTCCAGCATTACTACTTTGCCGCCGAAGGGTTCGCTAAATTTTCCTAAACCAGCATTTTGTTTTGGTACATAATATAATTCTGGGTTGGTATGATATAACTGCGCGGCTTCGGCCAGGGTTGGTACCACAAAAGCCGCGTACGGATTAATAGCGGAAGTTTGATCGCGCATTAAATTGGCTAAAAAAGTTTTCCGGAAGAAAGGACTGATGGATTTGGCCGGATCTTTATCCAGGGTACGCATGGTAAATAAGTGTCCTTGTTTATCGCGCAACGAAAGGCTGGTACTTTGTAAACCACCACCTAATTCTACCGGATGCAAACCGCCCTTTATGCTATTTAAATCTATAGCCGGCGCTTTTACCGGGGTTGCCCAAACTTCGCGGTAATGTTTTCCCCAGAATAGCTGGTGTATCTTATTTTTTTTATAATGTTTGCCGGCGGTTACCAGGTAATATTGCGGTGAAGCAATATCTGTTTGGGGAGAAGAAGTTGATGTATATAAAGCGTCCTGCTGAAAATATCCCTGACGGGCACAACTGCAAATAAAAAATAAAGAAATAAGAATATAGTACCTAAAATACATGTAAAAAGAATTAATGCTGTATCGGCAAGTAAAACAAAATGGTAATCTTAATGCTACAGCTAGCATCCCGAAGCATTATTTGCCGTGCTAAATGCTCCTTTTTCTAATTATAGCAACTTGTATTAACGCCTTGTTTTATCAGGTACGTATTTTAAGGAAAATATATTAAATATTTGTTATATTTATTTTAACCAGAATAAAATGATAAGTATAATAATGATTTTTGTCAGGGGTAGAATAGCACTAAATGCATGCAGGTGCTTACCAACTGGTAAAGACAAATTAGTAAGAATGTTGGAAGGCTTGGCTTACTAAAGCATGAAAAGCTTTCCCGTGTGAGTGATGTTACAAGTTTATTAACATAAACCAGGCTACAGGAGAAACCTCTTTGCTTGAAGAACGATTGTTTTGTCTAATAGAGGCAGTTTAAAAGATCAATACTTTGTCTTTGTGTTTGGTGCGTAAATAACCCCGGATTATCTGCTGCACGTCTTTGTTGTCGTTATAAAATTTGATAGCTTCTTTAAAGTCCTGTAAATTATTAGCCGAAAAAGACTCGTCTATAAATCCGAAACCTAAGTAGCGGCCATTTTCAATGCACACCACCGTACGTTCGCCGGCTTCCCGGCCTTTGCCAATTACCACAAAATTTTCGTGTTCAAAACTAAAGGATTCGATGGCAGCATCTACGCGGGCGTTGTAATCTTCCGGCGATTCCAGGCCCAGGCAAGCGCCTTTACATTGGTGTACCTGGTAATCGAAGCAGGCGCCGTTAGATTTATATAAACCGCTTAGCTTCTGGCACAAATTATATTTTTCTACTTTATGAAAAAGAAAGTTTTTAGATTTAAAGTGGTTATCAAGGGCAATCAGCGGCACCCGCTCTGTATTAACTTTATCGAAGGTTAAGCACTTATAGCCATTTTCGTCAACGTACAGGTAAATGCCGGAAGAAAAAACACTGCGGCGTTGTTGCCGGTTATACTGCGGCTTTATTTTTTTTATCTGGTCCGATTCGTACAACAAAGCCACCAGTTCGCTGCCCGTTAATTCGTAAGTAATATCCGCTATCCGGTTTTTAAACTCAATGGATTTATTGCTTTTATAATCGATATTAAAGTGCTGGATAATGCGTTTCCGGATGTTGATACTTTTGCCCACGTAAATGATTTGGCCATCGCTGTCGTAGAAATAATATACGCCGGCCGCATCGGGTAAAGCATTTACCTGTTCTTTTGTAATGGACGGCGGGAGCAAAGACGTTTTTACCGCATTGGAGAGTACCTTTTTACTTTCTTTTTCGGTTTCTTCGGTTGGGGTAATCTCTTTTTGGTTTATTTTCAGCAAGCGATCGAACAACACGGCGGTAGCTTCTGCATCGCCAATGGCGCGGTGCCGCAATTTTAAATCGATGTTAATGCTTTTGCAAAGTTTTCCTAAGCTATAAGAAGGCAAACCGGGCATTAAAGACCGGCTCAGCCGAACTGTACAAAGCGTTTTGCGCTGGTAAGTATAACCCAAATCGGCAAACTCTTTTTTCAGGAAAGAATAATCGAAGCGGACATTATGGGCGACAAAGATTTTGTCTTCGGTAAATTTCACAATGTCGCGGGCTACTTCGTGAAACTTAGGCGCATCCTGCACCATGGCATCGGTAATGCCGGTGAGCTGGGTTATGAAATACGGAATCGGTCGCTCCGGATTGATTAAGGTGTTATATTTATCTACAATCTGGTGGCCGTCGTGAATAAAAATAGCTATTTCGGTTATTCTATCCTGAGAGGGCTGGCCGCCGGTCGTTTCAATGTCGATGATTGCGTACAAAATCGGAAAATTTGAGTAAAAAGACTGCTATTCAGCTAGCCTTATCATAACCAAAAAAATATAAAAACTGTTTCATTTATTTAGTATAACTAATTTAGTTAGTAAAAAACTATAAGGTTTTAAACAGGCTTTCTATAAAATATAAAAGCAACCTTAAAGGCTGCTTTTATGGTAAACAAACACTAAACTTAAATTGTAAAATAAAAAATCAGATAGTTTGTTTTAAAGAAGTAATGTGGTTCTTGGCTTCTAATATTTGCTGATGTTGTTTTTCAATAACATCAATCAAATCGGGGGGCAAAGTTTGTACCGCTAAAGCCTGTTCGTACGTTTTTAAAGCGGCCGCATCACCATTTTCACATTCACTTAATATGGCCTCACTGGTATTGCCAGTTAAAGCAGATTTTAAGTTCATCCAGCCGCGGTGCACCGCGCTGGCGGCATCCATGGCTACTTCTTCCAGGGTATCTTCGTTTTGGGCAGTAAGCCCGTACTGACGGGCGGTACTTTCTAATTCGTTAATAAAAACCGCCCGCTGCTGCGATAAGCGGCTAAATTCCGATTTTAATTCCGGGTTTTCGACTTTACCGGCAGCGGTTTCATAACCTTTCATACCTCCTCTGCAGGTTTCAATCAGGTCGTTAACCGTCCGGGTAGTTTGTTCATCAAAATTAGTATTCATGGGTTTTTAGTTTTGCGTTTATTTACTTATTACCCTCCAAGTATTTCTTTTGCAAGGTTTAAACAAGTAAGTCAAACCTATATACTTTAGGCAAATGGTTTAAGTTACAAAGCCGGCAATTACTTATCTTACCAGAAAAAATCAGGTCGATTTAAAACCAGATTTAATCTTGGTGAGCAGATTAGAAAAGAACCCGGGCCCGGAAGATTCCTTATGATTTACATCGCCCAGTAGATAACCCAAAGGCTTCAGCGGCTCATACGCATCAAATATTACTTTTAAAATAGCAATAATCGGAATAGACAAAATCATGCCGGATGCTCCCCAGATTTCGCCCCCGATTATTAAAGCCAGAATAGCCGCAAATGGGTTAATGCTTACTTTTGATCCGGTTATGTTGGGCGTAATAAAATTGCCTTCTAAAAATTGTACAAAAGTGAAAATACCGATTACCATTATGGCATTAACTATAGAGCCAGTTTGAATGAGTACAAATAAAGCCGGCAGTAAAGCGCCAATCAGGATACCGATGTACGGGATAATGGTCAGGACCGAAGCAAATGCCCCGAAGAAGAAAGCATAAGGTACGCCCATAATTAGCAAACCAATGGTATTCAGAATAGCCACAATTACAATCACGATCATTAGACCGGAAATATAGCTGGCTACTACTTTTTGAATATTATCCATGGTGGTCATAAACGTATCGCGAGTATCGCGGGAAATGCACTGGAAAATGAACCGCCGGAAATGATCGCGGAAATAAAGCATACAGAAAATATATATAGGAATAAGCGTTAGTATACTTAAAGCACCGGTGGTAACCGATATGGTGCTGCCTATAAAATGGGTACCGGTTTCGCGCAGCATCGTCAGGTTTTTGCTGATTAGTTCGTTAGGTTTGGTAGGCTGAATCGCAAATTTCTGAAATAAAAACTGCTGCACCTTGTTTAAAAATACCGTTAGTTTATCCGATATATTCTTTAGTTCCTCGGAGAAACTAATCAGTTGTGAGGATAAGAACCAGATTAAGCCGGCGATAAAAACAATCAGAAATAATAAACATAGCAATGTGGCCAAGGTGCGGGGCATGTGTTTTTCCAGTCTTTCGCTCAGCGGCAGCAAGAGCAACGCAAACAAACACGAAAAACAAAGCGGCACCAGAATAGATTGAAATAACTGCAGAAAATAAATCAGCAGAATCAGGCCTAATAATATAATGGTGTATTTAAAATAAAGGGGTAATTTCAATTCCATAAGTTCGTGTATAATTTTATTTGCCGGATTAAATAAGTGCTTCCGGTATGCAGCATCTGGTTAAAAATTTAGAATAAAATTCAGGTAAATAATGTTCGTTATGGGCGCTGTAAATGCCTGTTTATTGAACCAGTTCTGCTTTAAATTGGTTACATTATTAATGTAAATAATGATATATAGATGCGGTTTGGAGGTGCGATAATCAGCACTTTTTTTCACTTAAACCGGCCCTTTCTATTTTTCCTTCTCAGGATTTTTCCTTATCTTTAATCTGATTTTCTCTGATTATAACCGCTTTTTTTTAGCATGGCAGAACAAAATAACGCTTATACCGAAGACAGTATCCGCTCACTCGACTGGCGCGAACACATCCGTTTACGCCCCGGTATGTACATCGGTAAATTGGGTGACGGCTCTTCTCAGGACGACGGTATTTATATTTTAGTTAAAGAAATAATAGATAATTCCATCGATGAATACGTGATGGGCAATGGCAAAACCATTGAAATAAAAATATCCGATCATAAAGTACAGGTACGCGATTATGGCCGGGGCATTCCGCTGGGCAAAGTAATCGATTGCGTTAGTAAAATTAATACCGGTGGTAAATACGATAGCAAAGCTTTCCAGAAATCGGTTGGTTTAAACGGCGTTGGTACCAAAGCTACCAATGCTTTGGCCAGTCATTTTAAAGTCCAATCGGTGCGCGACGGCCAGATGAAAACCGCTGAGTTTGAACGCGGGGAGCTGACCGTAGATTCACCTTTACAGGAAACTTCGCAGCGCAACGGTACTTTAATTACGTTTGTGCCCGACGATACCATTTTTAAGAATTACCGCTTTATTCCGGAGTACCTGGAAAACCAGATCCGGAATTACGTGTACCTGAATGCCGGTTTAACCATTAATTTCAACGGTCAGAAATTTTATTCCGAACACGGCTTAAAAGATTTACTATCCCACAAAACCGACGAAGAAGCCTTACGCTACCCGATAATTCACCTGAGAGGTGAAGATATCGAAATTGCTTTAACCCACGGCGACGAATACGGCGAAGAATATTATTCTTTCGTGAACGGTCAGTATACTACTCAGGGTGGTACGCACTTGGCTGCTTTCCGGGAAGCCATAGCCAAAACGGTAAAAGAGTTTTTCAAAAAAGACTACGAAGGTTCGGATGTGCGGGCTTCCATTATCGGGGCTATCAGTGTGCGGGTGCAGGAGCCGGTATTCGAATCGCAAACTAAAACCAAGTTAGGTTCTATTCTGATGGGACCGGACAGTCCAACGGTGCGCGGTTACATCAACGATTTTGTAAAGGAACACCTGGATAACTTCCTGCACAAAAATCCGGCGGTAGCCGAGGCCATGAAAAAGCGCATCGAACAAAGTGAACGCGAGCGCAAAGACATGGCCGGTATTAAAAAACTAGCGAACCAGCGGGCTAAAAAAGCGAACCTGCACAACCGCAAACTTCGCGATTGCCGCGTGCACTTTACCGAAGAACAAAACGAAAAGCACTTACTTTCTACTTTGTTTATTACCGAAGGTGATTCGGCCAGTGGTTCTATTACCAAATCGCGCAACGTAGATACCGAAGCCGTATTTAGTTTGCGGGGTAAACCGCTGAACTGCTTTGGGCTGAAGAAAAAAGTAGTGTACGAAAACGAAGAATTTAATCTTTTACAGCACGCTTTAAATATTGAAGAAGGCCTGGATGATTTGCGTTATAACCGCGTGGTAATTGCCACCGATGCCGACGTAGATGGTATGCACATCCGCTTGCTGCTGTTAACTTTCTTTTTGCAGTTTTTCCCGGATTTGGTTAAAAACGGCCATTTGTACATCTTGGAAACGCCTTTATTCCGGGTACGCAACAAAAAAGAAACCATTTACTGCTACAACGAAACCGAGAAGCAGGCCGCTATTAACAAACTAGGCAAGAACCCCGAAATAACCCGGTTCAAAGGCTTAGGCGAAATATCGCCGGAAGAGTTTGGGAAATTTATTGGCGATAATATCCGGTTGGAGCCGGTTATTCTGAATGCCGAAACATCTATCCCGAAAATATTAACTTATTTCATGGGTAAGAATACGCCGGAACGCCAAAACTTTATTATTGATAACCTCAAGGTGGAAAAAGACATCGTGGAGGATGTAGAAGTAGAAGAAGTATATGCATAACGACGATTTGGAAAACGAAGAATTAGAAGGTGCCCCTTTTGAGGGAGACGAAAAAATACACGATATAGTGCCGGTTGACGGTTTATATAAAAACTGGTTCCTGGATTATGCTTCTTATGTAATTCTGGAGCGGGCCGTGCCGGCCATTGAAGACGGCCTGAAACCCGTACAACGCCGCATCCTGCACGCCATGAAGGAAATGGACGATGGCCGCTTTAATAAAGTGGCTAACGTAATCGGGCAAACCATGCAGTACCACCCGCACGGCGATGCTTCTATTGGCGATGCCATAGTTAACCTGGGCCAGAAAGAGTTACTAATCGAGACACAGGGAAACTGGGGTGATGTGCGCACCGGCGATAGCGCAGCGGCAGCGCGTTATATCGAAGCCCGTTTGTCTAAATTTGCGCTGGATGTAGTTTTTAACCCCGATACCACTGTTTGGCAGGCTTCGTACGATGGCCGGAAAAATGAGCCGGTTACATTACCGGTTAAATTTCCGTTGTTATTGGCGCAAGGCGTGGAAGGTATAGCCGTAGGCTTATCTACGAAGATCATGCCTCACAATTTTAAAGAGCTGATTAAAGCTTCTATCGACGTACTAAAAGGCCGGAAAACCCAGATTTACCCGGATTTCCAAACCGGGGGTATGATTGATGTAACGGACTACAAAGGCGGAGCCAGAGGCAGCCGTATTCGCGTAAGAGCAACCATTGAGAAAGTAGACAAAACCTTGCTCATTATCCGGGATGTACCTTACGGTACCACCACTACGGCGCTCATGGACTCCATTGTGAAAGCGTCGGAGAACAACAAGATCAAGATTAAAAAGGTAATTGATAATACGGCGGCCAACGTAGAAATTCACGTGCAGTTACCGCCGGGCGTATCGCCCGATTTAACTATTGATGCACTTTATGCCTTCACCGATTGCGAGATTTCAATATCGCCTAATATCTGCGTTATTATTCAGGATAAACCGGTATTCTTAACGGCTGATGATGTGCTTCAGATATCTACCCATAAAACGGTAGCCTTATTAAAACGCGAACTCGAAATTCGGCAAGCCGAACTGGACCAGAAATGGCACATGTCGTCGCTGGAGAAAATATTTATCGAGAACCGGATTTACCGCAAAATTGAAGAATGCGAAACCTGGGAAGCGGTGCTGGAAGCCATCGACCAGGGATTAGAACCATTTAAATATCTGTTGCGGCGCGAAGTTACCACCGATGATATTGTGCGCCTGACCGAGATAAAGATAAAACGGATTTCCAGATACGATTCGTTTAAGGCGGATGAATACATTAAGAAGCTGGAAGAAGAAATGGCCGAGGTGGCGGATAATTTAGCTAATCTGGTGCGCTTTGCCATTGCGTACTTCGAAAACCTGCTTCGCAAATACGGCAACGGTCGCGATCGCAAAACCCAGATCCGGACCTTTGACGTGGTATCCGCGCAAAAAGTAGCTATTGCGAACCAGAAACTATACGTAAACCGCGCCGATGGTTTTGTGGGCTATGGTCTGAAGAAAGACGAATTTGTTTGCGATTGCTCCGATATGGACGATATTATTGCTATTACCAAAGACGGTAAATTCCGGGTAACCAAAATAGCCGAGAAAACCTTTGTGGGTAAGGATATTATATATGCCGGAATCTACAACAAAAATGACGAGCACATGGTCTACAACATGATTTACGTAGACGGGCAGTCCGGTATTTCCATGGCCAAGCGTTTTTCGGTAAACGGCATTACCCGCGATAAAGAATACGACCTGACCAAAGGCAACAAAGGCTCGAAGGTACACTATTTAACGGCTAACCCCAACAGCGAATCGGAGATTGTAACCATCACATTATCACCTGCGGCGGCGGCACGGGTTAAAGTCCTTGATTATGACTTTGCCGAGCTGATGATTAAAGGAAAAGGTTCGCAGGGCAATACCGTTACCAAACATCCAGTAAAGAAAGTGGTGCAGAAAAGCCTGGGCGATTCTACGCTGGGCGGACGCGAAATATACTACGACGAAGTAATTGGCCGTTTAAATACCGAATCCAGAGGAAATTACCTGGGTAGCTTCAATACCGATGATAATATTCTGGTGTTGTTTAAAGACGGCAGTTACGAACTAACTTCGTTTGATTTAACCAATCATTACGATGTGCCGAATATCGAAATAATTGAAAAGTTTGATCCGGAGAAAGTAATAACGGCTATTCATTACGACGGCAACAACAAAAATTATTACGTGAAGCGTTTCCGTATTGAAACCCGGTCGGCCGGCAAACGCTTTTCTTATTTAAGCGAAGCCAAAGGTTCTAAACTAATTATTGTTTCTACTGCTCCGGAGCCAATGGCTGAAGTTAAATTCCAGCGCGATAAGAAAGGGGATAAGCTAACCGAAATAATTAGCCTGAGTGGATTGATTGATGTGAAAGGCTGGAAAGCCGCCGGTAATAAGCTTAACTATTTTAAAGTGCATGCTATTTCTTTGCTTAAAACCGAAGAAGAAGAAAAGCCGCTGGCGCCGGTTAAAGCCGCGAAGAAGTTACCGAAACCAATTCCGGTAAGTTTACCCGAAAAAGCAGAGGTGATTTTGGAAGTTGGCGCAACCTTTAATTTGGAAGTAAGTAAGGATGAAAGTACGGTTGCCGAGGTTGGTACGGATGAAAAACCCAAAAAGGAGAAGCGGCAACTGAATTTGTTTTAAAAAAATATTTATATTAGCTGGCAAAGTATTTCTTTGATTGATAAATGAATCTGGTTGTTATAAGATTGATATTGGGAGTATTGGTGTGGCTGGCGGTTGCCGGTCGCACCCAAGCTGCTGCAATTGATGATGACGATTTGTTAAAAGAAGCTAATTCTTTACTGGGCCAATATAAAGACAGTGAGGCTTTAGAGAAATTTAAATTGGTTTTGCTCGATAATCCCGATCATTACGAAGCTTTATATAAAGCCAGTTTATTAAACTCTCGTATTGGCGGCCGGTACATCGACGAAACCGAAAAACTACAGTATTTTACTTCGGCTAAAGTATATGCCGAATCGGCTTTACAGGTTCAGCCCAATGGTGCCGACAGCCATTATGCCATGGCATTGGCCATCAATAATTTATCAATGGTGTCGGGTGCCAAAGATCGGCTGATGAGCTTGGCTATTATCAAAGAACACCTGGATAAAGCTTTACGGGCTAATCCGGAGCATGCCGCCGCCTGGCAATTACTGGGCCGGTGGTATTATAAAGCAGCTAATCTTAATTTACTGGAAACCACGGCTTCAAAGTTCCTGACCGGTTCTGCACCGGTTGGTGCCAGTAATTACCGGGCTATTGAAGCGCTGCAAAAATCAATAACCATTAATCCTTTAAATATCAGTGGCTTATACGATCTGGCAATTATTTACCACGATATAAATCAAACCAGACAAAGCATTCAGGTATTACAGGAAGCACTAAAACTAAATTTACTAACTTCCGAAGACCTCGAAATCAGCCGGCGTTGTAAAGCCATGTTGCAGCAAATCGGTGGTGATATGATTATCAAAACAACATCCACGAGCACGGAATCTGCCCGTATTTAACAAATCTGAAAGCACCTATATTGCTTTTAAAATAAAACTTCTCTTTTATCACTTTTTGTATTATCAATTATCTTACTTGTGGTATACTGATGATCAAAAAAGAATTTACCTTAGATAACAGGTCTTGAGATTATTACTCGCCCGGTCTATAGGAGCGTAATAAGTTTTAATCCGGCATTCTAAAATAGTCCACAGTTAAATAGTACTTTTGCGCTTTATTATACTTTTGCTGCCGCTTCATGAATTTTAAAGGCTTTTTCTGGTTAGTCCTATTGTTGGTTATTTTGGGGGGCTGCACTTCCGAGTCGATAAATCAGGAGCAGATGGTTAGCCTGCCGCAGGTAGCAGGTATATCGGAATTAAAGCTAAGCGATTTAAATATTGCTATTCGCCGGAACCGGAACAATGCCGCTTTGTACGCCCGCCGGGCCCGTTATTTTCAGGATGCCAACGAGCACGAAAAAGCATTGCATGATATAAACCTGGCCATTGATTTGGATGCGAATAAAGGCGAATACTATTTTCAGAAAGCTTTAATTTTGCGGCAAGCCGGTAATATCAGTTTGGCGCAAACGGCTGCTACCGATGCCGAAAAGTTGGGATATAAAGGTTCGGAAGTGTATATTTTACAAGGAGAATTATTAATCCGTTTAAAAAGATACGCCGAAGCCATAGAAAAGATAAACGTAGCATTAGCCACCATACCCAACCACGAGTACGCTTTATTTTACCGCGGGGTAGCCCGGGCAGCCTTAGCTGATACGGCATCGGCTATTATTAATTTTCGGCGGGCCATTAAAAGTTCACCGGATTTTGTAAACCCATATTTACAATTAGCCAGTATTTACAACGGCAAAAAAGAATACGATAAGGTTTACTATTATCTGCGACGGGCCGAAAAAATGGATAGCCTGAGCGGTTATTTATGGTACCAAAAAGGCTTACGTTATAATGGCCTGCACCAACTGGATAGTGCCGGATTAAGCTGGAATAAAGCGCTGGCTTTGGACCCGGGCTTATACAAAGCGCATTACCAAATGGGTTTACTAAACTACAAAAGGCAAAATTATCAGCAGGTAGTTTTTCATTTGGAAAAAATAAAAAATGAGTCGGAGCCCTTACCGCAGTTAGAAGAAATATTAGCTGATAGCTACGAAAAAACTGGTCGGTTCCGCTTAGCTTTGCAGCATTATACCAAAGTTTTGCAAAACCAACCCGAGAATATCCGGGCCCAATGGGGCGTTCGGCGGTCTAACTGGGGTTTATATAAAATTAAACGAGATAGCCTGCGTAATTTAGGCCTGCCGGTTTATTACGCAGATACAACTAAAAACACTTATTAACCAATAAGATGATAAAAATTACACTACCGGATGGATCGGTACGGGAATACCCGCAAGGAACTACCGGTTACGAGATAGCGGCCAGCATTAGCGAAGGTTTAGCCCGCAATGTACTGGCGGTAAAAGTAAATAACGAAGTATGGGACCTGAGCCGTCCCATCGAACAAGATGCTGCCGTACAATTATTCACCTGGAACGATCCGGAAGGCAAAGCAACTTACTGGCATTCTTCGGCGCACTTAATGGCCGAAGCTTTGGAAGCACTGTATCCGGGCGTTAAATTTGGAATTGGTCCGGCCATTGAAAACGGATTTTATTACGACATTGATTTAGGCGACAAACAATTATCGCAGGATGATTTTGTAGCCATCGAGCAAAAAATGCTGGAACTTGCGCGTAATAAAAGCGAATATGTACGTCGCCCGGTTCCCAAAGCCGAAGCAGTTGCCTATTTTACCCAAAAAGGCGATCAGTATAAACTGGATTTGCTGGAAGGTTTAGAAGATGGCTCTATTACATTTTACTCGCAGGGTAATTTCGTGGATTTATGCCGCGGGCCTCATATTCCGAATACCGGATTTATTAAAGCCGCAAAGCTCATGAACGTAGCCGGTGCTTACTGGCGGGGAGATGAAAAGCGCGAACAGCTGACCCGGGTTTATGCCATTACTTTCCCGAAACAAAAAGAACTAACTGAATACCTGGAGCGCCTAGAAGAAGCCAAACGCCGCGACCACCGCAAATTAGGGAAAGAGTTAGAGCTATTCGCTTTCTCCGAGAAAGTAGGGATGGGTTTACCATTATGGTTACCAAAAGGCACCATGCTGCGCGAACGGTTGGAAAATTTTATGCGCCGCGCTCAAACCCGAGCCGGTTACCAACAAGTGGTTACGCCGCATATTGCCAGTAAAGAATTATACGTTACTTCCGGGCACTACGAGAAATACGGCGCCGATTCATTTCAGCCTATTCGCACTCCTAACGAAGGGGAGGAGTTCTTTCTGAAACCCATGAACTGCCCGCATCATTGCGAAATCTATAAAACCAAACCGCGCTCGTATCGCGATTTACCTTTGCGCCTAGCCGAATTTGGTACGGTTTACCGTTACGAACAAAGCGGGGAACTGCACGGCTTAACCCGGGTAAGAGGCTTTACCCAGGACGATGCCCATATTTTTTGCCGGCCCGACCAGGTTAAAGAAGAATTTACGAAAGTAATAGACCTGGTTTTATATGTATTTAAAGCTCTGGGTTTTCAGGATTATACCGCTCAGATTTCTTTACGCGATCCGGATAACCGGGCCAAATATATTGGCTCCGATGAGGCCTGGGAAAAAGCCGAAACCGCCATTATTGAAGCGGCGCAGGAAAAAGACTTGCCTACTATAACTGAATACGGCGAAGCCGCGTTTTATGGTCCGAAGCTGGATTTTATGGTTAAAGATGCTTTAGGCCGGAAATGGCAGTTGGGTACCATTCAGGTTGATTATAACCTGCCCGAGCGCTTTCAGTTGGAATATACTGCACCCGATAATACCAAGCAACGGCCGGTAATGCTACACCGGGCGCCTTTTGGTTCGCTGGAGCGTTTTGTAGCGGTACTGATTGAACATTGCGCCGGTAATTTCCCGATCTGGTTAAGTCCGGAGCAATTTGCCATTCTGCCTATTTCGGAAAAGTACCACGACTATGCCCAGGAAGTTTACCAGCATTTGCTCGATGAAGATATCCGGGGGTATGTAGATAACCGGGACGAAAAAATAGGCCGGAAAATACGGGATGCGGAAGTACAGAAAGTGCCTTACATGATTATTGTAGGCGAAAAAGAACAGGAAAATAACACTATATCAGTGCGGAAGCACGGCGAAGGTGACCTGGGGAGTTTAACCGTTGCTGATTTTGTTCAGAATTTTAAAGCTGTTCTGGCAGATATTATGAGTAAAAATTAAATTTTATTTTTAAAATATCTGAATTAGTGCGATATTTGCAGCTTCATTGTAAAAAATGCTTATTTAAGGAGGTAAAATTATAAATACGAATAATAACAGACGCGGCCCGCAGCAACGTGGAGTCGTGGAAGAGCCGTACAAAATAAATAACCGGATTCTGGCCCGGCAGGTAAGATTAGTAGGAGAAAATATAGAGACTGGTGTTTATTCTTTAGATGATGCCTTGCGCATTGCCCGGGAACAAAACCTGGATTTGGTCGAGATTTCGCCTAAAGCTGAACCGCCCGTATGCCGTATTGTAGATTATTCTAAATTTAAATACGACCTTAAAAAGAAGCAGCGGGAAATGAAGGCCAAAACCCAGAAAGTGGTGCAGAAAGAAATCCGCTTCGGCCCGAATACCGATGACCATGACTTTGATTTTAAAGTTAAGCACGCGCGAGTGTTCTTAAGTGAAGGAGCCAAAGTAAAAGCTTACGTGCATTTTGTGGGCCGAACCATTGTTTTTAAAGAACGCGGTGAAGTTTTATTACTCAAATTTGCGCAGGCTTTGGAAGATGTAGCTAAGGTAGAGCAATTACCTAAACTGGAAGGGAAACGGATGTTTTTGTTTTTAACGCCGAAACCAAAAAGTGTAAAATAATTCCGGCTAAGGTTTTAGACCGGAAATAAGTTGAATTAATTTAACTATACATAAAATGCCTAAAGTAAAAACTAAATCAGGTGCAAAAAAGCGGTTTTCCCTGACAGGTACTGGCAAAATTAAGCGTAAACACGCTTTTAAAAGCCACATCCTGACTAAGAAAACCACGAAGCAGAAGAGAGCATTAACCCACGTAGGTCTGGTTAGCGACGCTGATGCCGGCCGCGTGAAAGCTATGCTTAACATCTAAAAATTATTTTCACCCGGGGCCTGGTAAGAAGAATCCACTAGGATCACCATTCCCCAAAAATTAAAAAAAATGCCAAGATCAGTAAACGTCGTAGCCGCCCGACAAAAAAGAAAGCGGATAATGAAACTGGCGAAGGGTTATTTCGGACGTCGTAAAAACGTTTGGACCGTTGCCAAGAATGCGGTAGAAAAAGGTTTACAATACGCGTACCGCGATAGAAAACAAAAGAAAAGAGATTTCCGGGGTCTGTGGATTCAGCGTATTAACGCCGGCGTACGTGAGTACGGTTTGTCTTATTCCCAATTTATGGGTGCCCTGAAAAAAGCGGAAATTAATCTTAACCGTAAAGTTTTAGCCGATTTAGCGATGAACCATCCGGACGCATTCCGGGGCATTGTAGAAAAAGTTAGATAATTCTTCTTCTTATAAATAAAAAAGCTTAGCCTAAACGCTAAGCTTTTTTATTTTATTTATTAGGTATTTAAATCTAAAAACAGATAAGCTATGATGGATAAATTTATGCAAATCGCCATTGACGAAGCCAAAAAAGGGCGTCAGGAAGGTGGCATACCAATCGGATCGGTGTTGGTGAAAGACGGCCAGCTAGTGGCCCAAGGCCATAATAAACGCGTGCAGGAAAATAATCCGATTTTGCACGGCGAAATGGATTGCCTGCATAATGCCGGCCGCGTCGGGTCGTACCGCAATACCGTTATTTATTCTACTCTCATGCCATGTTTTATGTGTGCCGGTACCATTGTGCAGTTTAAAATACCCAAGGTAATTGTCGGTGAGTCGCAAAATTTTAACGGTTCCCGCGAATTTATGGAAAGCCACGGCGTAGAAGTAATTGACCTGAACTTGCCCGAATGCGTGGCGATGATGGAAGATTTCATCCGGGAAAAACCGGAACTCTGGCACGAAGATATAATGGAACTATAAGAGCTTTACCTTTTCCGCCTAAAACAGGTGATTAAAATTTAGCGAAACAGCAGCGTTCTTAAAAATTATTTCCAGCCGAATCAGCTTTGTTTATCCTTCATCAGCCAAATAAATGTTAAAACCCCGGCAGACGTAGAAAGGCTGGTATTAATATTTGTAAAAGACTATATAAGTAGTAACTTGCAAACCGAGTGGAAAAATTGATTTACCGCGGAGGAGTTTAAGAAAATATAAAGGCTCCGGATTATATCCGGAGCCTGAGTAGCGGGGAGGGGATTTGAACCCCTGACCTCAGGGTTATGAATCCTGTGCTCTAACCAACTGAGCTACCCCGCCGTGTTTGGGAGTGCAAATGTATAAATAAGAAATAGAAAACCGCAAGTTTTTAAATAAAAAATTTTGTTTTATCTGGCGCGCTTTGGTGCCTTATCCTTAACTTTCATGCTATGAACAAGCATAAATTTATTAGTGAATACGCGATAAACGCCTCTCCCCGTATGATTTATCCTTATTTAAGCACTCCTTCCGGCCTGGAGCAATGGTTTTGCGACAAAGTTTATATTAATGAAGATAAATTATTTGATTTTGTCTGGGATAACCGAAGTCACCTGGCCGAAATGAACAGCCATCGTACCAATAAATCGGTCCGGTTTGTTTTTTTAGATGATGAACGTAAGCATGGCCCTAATCCCAGCTATATGGATTTTACCATTGAAACAAGCGAGCTGACCCAGGAGCAATTTTTAAGGGTAATAGATTATTCGGAAGAACATGATATGAATGAAATGACCGATTTATG
>Ga0210046_1000892_pt1 | contig 25743 bp, 23 predicted proteins | sample CryGeyCG2114_250_FD_185461 | JGI IMG/M metagenome (GOLD analysis project Ga0210046, IMG submission 185461) | Groundwater microbial communities from aquifer - Crystal Geyser CG18_big_fil_WC_8/21/14_2.50 (SPAdes) (version 2) | ecosystem: Environmental > Aquatic > Deep subsurface > Groundwater ...
TTCAGGTCTTTAAGTTCTTCCAACCCTTTTTTAAGCTCACACTTCATTTGCTTCATTGATTCTTTGAAATCCTCTGCATCAAAATCGATTTTAATGTTTTTCAAACCACTTAATTCAGACTTTAACTGCTTCATGTTGACTTTTAATTCATCCATGTCAACTTCAAAATCAGCCATATCTTCCTGATATTCTTCATATCGTTTATCAACAAAATCTTCATATTCTACAAGTTCATCATCTGTTAAACGAGTTCCATCTTTGTACAATTCAACTAATTTACCTTCTTCAAAATAGGCTTTCCATTTTGCACCGTTTGCATGGAAATTGAATTTTTTGCGTTTGCTTTCAGTTGCATTTTCTATCATCACATTTTCGGAAGACTTTTCTTCCATTTTTGCAATATTCATTTCTAGATTTTCTGAGCTTTCCAATTCATCTGGTTGAGTAAATGATCCAAACTCAGATGGAATATTTAGTTCAGTCTTATTTATATTCTCTGCTGTTGAACAAGCCAAAAGAATAGTAAATAGTAAAAAGGGTATTATTAGTAAAGCCATACCAAGCTGTTTTTGTTTTTGATTTTCCTGTTTCATTCTTTTAATCCTCCCCATTAAAGAATTGTTGTTTCCTATTGCAGACATTGCAATATTTATTTTTGTGTTCCCATTTTCGTGTAAAGTGATTAATGCATTTGCAAGATTTGTTGAATTTCCACAACTCATAATTGCCAAATCGTCACATAAATATTCTCTTTCCTTCCTTATCTGATTTGAGATTAACCAAACTGCTGGATTAAAGAAGAAAAACACTTCTATTATTGATTGCAGAATGTTCAATAAATAATCTGCTCGTTTAATGTGAGCAAGTTCGTGAGCTAAAACAATTTCTAATTGATCTTGCGGAATTCCGGAAAGCAAACCAACCGGCAACAAAATTATTGGCTTAAAATACCCGATTGTTAAAGGTGTTTTAATATATTTAGATTGCATTAAGTCAATCTTTTTTTCAATCTGTAATTTGTTTTTAAGCGACTTTAATTTATCATTCCAAAATTGGCTAACTGGATAAACCTCGCGTTTTTTTAAGCGTTGCGCATAAAGTAATCCTCCCAACAATTTTATGGATAAAGCAAATATTCCTAAAAACCATAAAAAAACAATAGTCTTCATATTTGCAGAAATAAACAATTTAATTGTTGTTAAATATTCAGAAGAAATACTTTCAAAATCAGATGGCACCAATAATAAGCTTGAATTATCACTTTGAACTTCATGTGAATCAATATTTAGCAATTCACTTTTTGCAGAGGTTTGTACAAAATTCAAATTACTGTAACTAAGGTCTGAGTATGTTCTTATTGAAAGTGCAACTAGAACCAATAAAGCGGAATATGATAAAAATGAGCGTACTTGCGAGTTTCTTTTATCGATTAAGGATAAAAGAAACGTAAGCAGTAATGCAATAACAAAACCTTGCCATATTGAGTGGACTAAAGTCCAGCCTAATGTTGTAAATGCCGTTTCTGAAAATAGATCAAACATTTTAAATCTCCTCATTCTCCAAGTCGTTAAGGAATTTTTTAATCTCACTAATCTCTTTTTTGGAAGCTTTGTTTTGTCCAAGCGCTTGCATTACCAATTTACTTGCTGAACCGGCAAAAACTGTCTGCAATACTTTATCCAGAAGCATGTTTTTGGTCTCGTTTTCTTTTATTAGAGGCACATAAGTGTGACTTCGGCCAGAACGCTCACGTCCTAATAATTCTTTTTCAAACATAATCTGCATAGTTTTAAGTGTGGTTGTGTAACCAACAGAACGGAGTTTGTTCAACTCGTCATTTACATTTTTTACCGTTGAATATCCCGATTTCCACAAAATTTGTAGAATCTCTAATTCAGAATCTGTGGGTTTAATATTTTTATCTTTCATAGTTTTTCTCATCGTGTGCCTTTAGGACGAATTTATTTACGAAAGGTTTCGTAGTTAAGAATTAAATCTTATTGTTTTTTATAAAATGGGTTATAAGGAATGAATTTTGAATACAATTCAATTAGGAGGGAAATAATAAAATAATCAGAAGGTATGAATCAGAACTAAAGTTATTTAATCCATTCTCTTTTTAAATCGCAACGAGCTCAATGTTAATACGGTTACCCCAATTAAAAACAACATTAATAACTCAAACCAAACTTCATAAAATCCAACACCTTTTAAGATTATTCCACGAATAATTGTCATAAAATATCTTAGTGGAATTATATACGTAATTGCTTGGATTATTTTTGGCATATTTTCAATTGGAAATGCAAAACCCGAAAGGAAAATCATTGGCATTAAAACCACAAATATTGCAAGCATCATTGCTTGTTGTTGTGTTTTGGAAACAGTTGATACAAACAGACCCAAACCCAAAGTTGAAAGAATATAAAGGAATGTTGAAAGAAAGAGAAATAAAATACTGCCTCGTGGAGTTATTCCAAAAATAAAGGTCATTGCTAAAAGAACAATTATAACAGCCACAAAGCCCAATATTGCAAAGGGAATTAGTTTTCCTAAAATAAGTTGAATTGGTTTTATTGGAGTTACAATAATCTGTTCAAGTGTTCCTATCTCACGCTCTTTAACAATTGCAAGCGATGTTAAAATTAGAGTAATAATTGAAAGCAATAATCCAACAATTCCTGGAATCATATAAACTCTTGTTGATAACTCTGGATTATACCAAGCTCTTATTTCTGGCGTAACTTGTCCAATTGGAATAATATTTTTTCCACTTTTTTGTATTCTGCTTTTTATAATTTTAATGGAATATTCGCCAACAATTTTTTGCAAATATCCCGCTGTGATTGAAGCTTTATTTCCATCTGAACCATCAAATATTGCTTGGATGCTAATTGGCTTATTGTTTAATAGGCTTTCCTCAAAATTGTTTGAAATTACCAAAGCCAATGAAGCAGTTCCATTATCAACATGATTCTGTAAATCGGTATAATTGTCAACATAATCAACAAACTCAAAATATCTATTTCCACTAAGGTTATTCAAAAAATCCCGACTTACAATTGTTTTATCCTGATTAAAAACTACAGTCGCCACTTTTTCAACATCCATATTAACAGCATATCCTAAAAATGTTAATTGAATTACTGGAGCAATTAAAATTATGGCAAACATTTTGGGATCTCGTTTTAGCTGCAATAGTTCTTTAATTATTATATGTAAAATAGTTTTCATTATGCTTTTTTTAGTGACTTGTTATAAATTATTATTGAAAGAATTAGGAAAAATGACGAAAACAAAAGCAAATAAATCCACTGTTCCCAAAAGGCGTTTAAGCCAACTCCTTTTATAATTATTCCACGAAGAACAACTATAAAATACTTTGCTGGAGTAATGTTTGTTATAATTTGGATTATTGGTGGCATTGAGTCAATTGGAAAAATAAATCCCGATAAAATTGTAGACGGCAAAAGCGAAACAAATGTGGCTATTGAAAATGCAACTTGCTGCGAATTTGCAATTACAGAAATAAAAATTCCAATTGAAGTTGATGCAAACAGAAACAGAAAAGTTGAAATAATTAACAATGTGTAACTTCCGTTTACGATAATTCCAAAAAGAATATAGCCCGCCAATAGAATAACAGATGCATTTATAAAAGAAATTACCAAATATGGAACGAGTTTTCCGACAAGAAGTTCTAAAATTCTTACGGAAGAAACATTAATTTGTTCAATTGTGCCACGCTCTTTTTCGCGGACAAATGAAAGCGAAATTGCAATTACCGCTGTTACAATGAGAATCAAAGCTATTAATCCCGGAATAAGATAGATTGTAGTTTGCAGTTCGGGATTAAACCAAAATCGCGTTTGCACATCGATTGGTGTTTCAAAATTAATTCCAATTTTGGAAGTTGCTATTTTATTTAACTTTTTATTGAATGATAAAATGGCTGCTAGTGAGTAATTCTGTATTATTGTAGCGGTATTTCCATCCACGCCATCAAGCAAAATTTGAATTTTTACATCTTTTTTTGCGGAGTAAATATCTTTCTCAAATCCGATTGGTATAATTATAATGCCTTTTGCAATTCCTTCGTTTAAGATGGTATTGGCACGTTTATTATTGTCGTAGTATTCAACAACTTCAAAATAGGACGAACTGGAAATTGTGCTAATTAAATCACGACTTAATGCCGACTTATCGTTATCCCGCACGGCAATTTTAATATTTTCAACATCAAAATTTACGGCATATCCAAAAATTATCAGCAAAAATACAGGAAAGAAAAAAATTACAAACATCATTCTTCTGTCGCGAATGAGTTGCTTAATTTCCTTTTTTGATATGGCAGCAATTCTATTTAACATTTCTTCTCTGTTCCAAAAGGTGAATAAAAACATCTTCTAAAGTTGGAACAATTTTATTTATGCTTTTAACTTTATTGTTTTCCATTATGGAATAAATTTGGTCAAAATCTTCCAAATATTTATTAACGCTTATGTGAATATTATTCCCAAAAATGGACGTTTCTTCAACAAATTTTTGCTTTTCTAATATTTCTAAACCAGCAATAACGTTTTCGCATTCAATTTCCAGAATGTCGTTTTTCAGATATTTCTCTTTCATTTCTTTCGATGAACCACTTGCAATAATATCGCCGGCATCAATTAATATTATGTTGTTACAATATTCAGCTTCTTCGAGATAATGCGTTGTAACCAAAACTGTAATACCTTCGGAAGAAAGATTTTGGATTAATTCCCAAAACAGTCGGCGCGAAATTGGATCAACACCACTTGTTGGTTCATCCAAAAATACAATTTGTGGCTTGTGAATAACAGCTGTTCCGAGTGCCAAACGTTGCTTAATTCCACCAGGCAAAGAGCCAGTTAGAATTTTCTGCTCATTTTTCAAGTTTGCAATTTCAAGAACCCACTCTTTTCTTTTTGCCAATTCTCTTCGCGAAAGTCCGTAAACACCACCAAAAAAATCAATATTTTCACCAACCGATAAATCGTTATAAAGCGAAAAATGTTGTGACATATATCCAATATTGAGTTTTACCTTATTTGGTTCATTTGCAATACTAAATCCACCAATTAAAGCATCACCAGAAGTTGGCTGTAAAATTCCGCACATCATTTTTATGGCGGTTGTTTTCCCAGCACCATTTGCTCCAAGAAAACCAAATATTTCACCCTTTTTAACATTAAAGGAAATACCATTTACGGCAGTAAAATTTCCAAATTCCTTACGCAACTTTTTTACTTCTATCGAAAACATCAATAAATTTTCCTTCCAATTGAATTGTATAATTGCAAGAGACCGAGCTTATAATCAATTTGCGAATTAATTAGCTTAATTTTGGCTTCAGCTAAAAGTGCACTCGCTTCAGTAAGTTCGGTTGAGGTAACAATTTGTGATTCAAATTTGTTTTTTGAAATCCTAAAATTTTCGAAGGCACTTTCAACAATTAGCTTATTTAATTCAATTTTTTTTGCAAAACTTTGCAAATTTAGCAGATTGGAATAAACTTCTAATTGAATTTTTTCTTTTAGCAACTCATTCGCGATTTTAATTTTGTTAAGTTCTTGAATTGCAACATCTGAATTAGAGGAAGTTTTCCACCAATCCCAAATATTCCACTTTGCATTAATGCCAACCATCCAAAAGTTGTTTAAATCATCATTAAGTATACTGGAACCACTAAGCTGCAAGTAATAATATGAACCAAAAGCGTTAATTTGTGGAAACCAAGTTGATTTTGCGATGGTGATTTTTTCGTCGGCACCTTTTATGCGATACTTATTTGCACTTAAATCGTAATTTGATTTTAACGTTTCACTTAAAAGTAAATCAAAATCAAACTCAATTATTTTTTCATCCAAATCTGGTGGAATAATTTGAGTATCGTGATTAATATTTAATCCAATAACACGATTAAAATTTGATTGAGCCAATTTCATTTGGTTTTGAGCTTCAATAATTTTTGATTTTAATTCAGCTTCTTTTACCTTTATTTTGAGTAAATCGTTTTCGGAAGACATTTCATTTTTGTTAAAATTTGAAACATTTTCGACTTGTAAACTAGCAACTTTTAAGTTTTCTTCTAAAATTTCAACCAATTTAATTGCTTTAAAGTAATTCCAAAATGCTGTATTTATTTCAAGTGCTTTGCTATTTTTTACTTTGCTGTTTTCCGAAACCGTTGCCTTTTTAGTATAAAAAGCAACATTTTTTATTGCTAACAATTTGAAACCAGTAAATAACGGCTGTTCAATAGTCGCGTTTGAATACATTGCATTTAATACTTCTCCAGATGAAGCTGGCAAAAATGGTATTTGAAGCTGAATAGGCATTTCTGAAATATGATTATATGTAAATCCCAAAGAAACTTGAGGCAAAAGATTTGACCAAGCATTTGTTAATAATGCGTCAGAAATTAGGGTATCTGAAATTGAAATATTGATTTCCTTGCTGTTTTTTAGTCCAATATCAATACTTTTTTCGAGACTTAAAATATTAGTTTGTGCATTTACTGTTGTTAAGCACAATAAAATTATAAAAATTATCTTTTTCATAGAAATCTCTTTCGTTTTCATTTTAAACTGTGAAAATCACGGCTTTAACTTTTTCATTAAATATATAAACAAATTTTCAAGAGATGGAGTAACTATTCGTTTATCTATTATTTTAATAGAATTGTGTTCTAATAACGCTTCAATTTGCGGATAATCATTATTAAAATCATTAATCACCAAATTAATTCTATCACCAAATAGCTGAACATCAAACAGTTCTTTTAGAATTTTGCCAGCTTTGGGTATATCATTACACAGAATTTCTAAAATTTGACCTTTCATCTTCAATTTTAATTCACTTGGTGTTCCTATATCCATAATTTTTCCCTCATTCATAAATGCAATTCGTGTGCATCTTTCGGCCTCGTCTAAATATGGAGTTGTAAGAACGATAGTTATTCCATCATTTTTCAAATTTGCTAATATTTTCCAAAAATCCCTTCGTGAAACTGGATCGACTCCAGTTGTTGGCTCATCCAAAAAAAGAATTTTAGGCTTGTGGATTAAACTGCAAGCCAATGCTAGTTTTTGTTTCATTCCACCAGAAAGATTATTTGCTAATCTGTTACGAAAAGGAATTAGTTTTGTGAATTCAAGCAATTCATCACGTCGGTTATGATAATCTTTAATATTATGAATATTAGCAAAAAACTCGATATTCTCGTCAACTGTCAAATCGCCATAAAGGCTAAAATTCTGCGACAAGTAACCAATACTTTTTTGAATAGTTGACCTTTCAGATACGGTATTTTTTTCCATTAAAAATGAATTTCCAGACGTTGCATTCAATAATCCGCACAAAATGCGAATAGTTGTTGTTTTTCCAGCTCCATCGGGACCAATAATCCCAAACATTTCGCCCGAACTGATTTGGAGAGAAATGCCTTTTAAAGCTTCTACTTCATTATAATTTTTATAAAGATTATCAATTTTTATCATTTTTTAATCTGCTAAATTAATAACTGCATCAGCAGGCATTCCAGATTTTAGAATTTTATCGGGATTGTCAATTTTTATTTTTGTCGCAAAGACAAGCTTTGTCCTTTCATCCTTTGTTTGAATACTTTTCGGAGTAAACTCAGCTTCTGGTGAAATAAACGAAATAGTTCCAGGAAAGGATTTGTCATCAAAAGCATCAATATTTATGTTTACAGATTGTCCAAGTTGAATAAATGCCAATTCTGTTTCGGGTACATAGATTGTTAATTCGGCTTTGGTTAAGTCAATAATATTAAACAATGATGTCATGTATGTAACAATTTCGCCCTTTTCAATAAATCTATTAACAATTTGTCCTGAAATATTTGAAGTAACATAACAATCGTTTCGTGATTTTTTTAAAAGCGAAATGGATGCGTTTGCTTGTTCTAAGTTTGCGTTTAGTTGCTCAATCTGTTCTGGACGAGATGACTTACTTTTAATAACATTCTGTTTTGCGGAATTATACATCGAATTTGCAATATCATAAGCCAAATTTGCATCGTCCAATTGTTTTTTAGTTATCGATTTTGACTCAAATAAGGAGTTCATTCTATTTCTATTTGCTTTGGCTACTTCATAATTTGCTTCGGCTTGTTTTAGTGATTCATCTGCTAAATTTTTATCTTCTTTTCTTGCCCCAACTTTTAGCATTTTAATTTGAGCCAAAATTGCATTTTTTCCAGCTTCTGCTTGTACTATTTGTAAGTCCAATTTTTCATGTTCAATTATGGCTAATGTATCTCCAATTTTCACAATATCACCTTCATCAGAAAACAGAGCTTCAATTTTTCCCATCGATTGCGAACTTATAATCAAGTTATTGCACTCTATGTTGCCAGAATATTCTAATTTCTCAATTTTGTCGTCATTGCAAGAAATAAGAACGATAGTTATAAATATCAGAGTAAATTTTAATAAATTTTTCATTTTAGTTTCCAATCAAGTTTTTCAAATGCTAGTTTACCTTTTTCTGTAAGTATTCCATTAATAAGGATATAAAAAGTTTCATCAAATGCAGTTTTTATGGTAATGTTATTTTCGGTTAAAAACGTTGGATTTATAATTCCCTTTAAGCTCGATAAAATCATTGTCAAAATTATTTTCTCATTTTTATCAATTATAAAATTTTCTTCCTTGCCTTGTCGGATAATAACTTCCCAAACGTGTTCAATAACGTGTGTTCTAAAATTATCAACAGCATCCCAAAGTTTTAATTCTGTTTTTAAGAAATCTATGAATTTATTTTTGCTCATTTTTATCGAGAATTCAGCAAAATACGAGGCAACTCCAACAAATTTTTCTAAAAAGCACTTTTCACTATCCACAATTTGGTACAATTCTCTTTTAGTCTTTTCTTGTAAAAATGACAAAACTCGTTCCATTAATATAATCTTGGAGGGAAAATATTTATAAATGGTTTTTTTACTAATTTTAAGTCCTTTAGCTAATTCATCCATTGTTGTTTTATATGAGCCTTTATCCAAAAATTGAGTAATTGCGTATTCTAATATTTTTTTTTCGTCAGCGTTCATTTGGAAACTATTTGTTATTTAATAGTTTCCAAAATATGAAATGGAAACTATTTTGTCAAGTAAAGTTTCCAAAATTTTATTTTACTCTAAAATACTTTTCAAGATAAAATTATGTAAAAGCATTTAAATTCATATTAAAAAAACCGATATTAGAACATTGTTTTAATAATTTTGGAGACTTTATAATGTTCAAAAAAGCGAGCATGTTGTTTACTTTACTTTTATTGATATCTTCTATTTCTGCTCAAAAACGAGCATTTACTATCAAGGATTTATATAAAATTAAATCTGTTGGTTCTCAAGTGATTTCAAACGATGGTAGTAAAGTTGTTTTTACCGTTACCGAATCGGACTTGAAAAATGCAAAATCAAATACTGAAATTTATTTGATGAATGTTGATGGCACAAACCAAAAGCAATTGACCAATAATGATGCTGCTGATTTTAATCCAATTTGGAAAACTGACGATAGTGGAATTATTTTTACATCAACACGCAATGGCTCATCACAATTATTTTGCTTACCAATTTCTGGAGGTGAAGCTAAACAAATTACTGATTACGAATTTGGAATAAATTCGGCAAAATTATCAAATGATGGAAATTCTGTTATTTTCCAAGCTAATATTTTTCCAGAATGCGGAATAGATGTAGATTGCAATAGCAAAACCGAAAATGCAATGGCAAAAGGCGCTGTTCAAGCTCATATTGCCGACTCACTTTTTGTCCGCCATTGGACAGAATATTGCGATGGACAGTACACTCATATTTTGAGTTATAATTTTGAAACAGAGCAATATAAAGATTTAACTCCAGGATATTTTAATTCGCCAGCTTTTTCAGCGGGTGGAAGTGATAATTATAATTTTTCACCAGATGGAAGTTTTGTAACATTTGATTCTAAACGTGTAAAAAATCCTGCTGCTTCTACCAATAACGATGTTTTTATTGTTGATATAAATGGCGAAAATCTTATTAATATAACAAAAGAAAACGAAGCTGCTGATTTCAGTCCCAAATACTCTCCCGATGGAAAATATATTGCATATTTAACTCAACTTGTTCCAACTTTTGAATCAGATAGAATTAGATTGGCAATTTATGATGTTAAAAATAAAAGCAATAAAATTTTAACCGATTCTTTTGATAACTGGGTAAATAGTTTTGAATGGAATTCTGATTCAAAATCAATTTATTTTACTGGACATGAAAAAGGTTACCTTCCACTATTTAGCATTAATATCGAAACTCAAAACATTGAAAAAATAATTGATAAAAAAGTTATTTATTCATTTTCAATTTCCCCCAAAAAAGATTTTGTAATCTACACCAACTCGTCTGTTCATAAACCTGTTGAAATGGAGTATTTTAATTTAAGTTCCAAAAGAGAACTTGAGCTAACAAAATTTAACAAGGAGATTACTAATAATATTGAAATGAATCCGGCAGAGCAAGTTTGGGTAAAAGGTGCGGATGGAAAACCAGTTCATGTTTTTATTGTAAAACCATTTAATTTTGACACACAAAAGAAATATCCACTTATAATTAATGTTCATGGTGGACCGCAATATCAATGGATGGATTCATTCCGTGGCGATTGGCAAGTTTATCCAGGTTATGGATATGTTGTGGCATTCCTTAATCCGCACGGATCAATTGGTTATGGACAAGAATATACAAATGCAATTTCTGACGATTGGGACGGAAAAGTTTACGAAGATGTTATGAAAGTTACTGATTATCTTGAAAAACTTGATTACGTGGATGCAAATAAAATGGGTGCAATGGGCTGGAGTTATGGCGGTTATTTTATGAATTTGTTGCAAGCTAAAACTGATAGATTCAAATGCCTTGCTTCCATGATGGGAATTTATGATTTAAAGGAATTCAAAGATGAAACTGAAGAACTTTGGTTTGCCAATTGGGACTTAAAACGAAGCGATTACGAAAAAATGTCGCCAAGTAAATATGAAGATAATTTCAAAACTCCAACTCTTATAATTACTGGCGAAAAGGATTATCGAATTCCTTACACACAATCGTTACGATATTTTACTGTGCTGCAAAATAAAGGAATTGATTCGCGTCTAATTATTTTCAAAAATGATGGACACTGGCCTAGCAGCTTAAAATCAATGCCACTGTATTATAATTCACATTTGGAATGGTTTAACAAATATCTTGGTGGCAAAAAAGCACCTTGGGATAGTAAACAATTATCCAGAAATTTAGTTTTTGATTAATTTAAGTTTAGTTATGGGAATTAAAGAAAATAACATTCCAAGCATCTATAATTATTGCGATAGATGGTGCGAAAAATGTGCCTTTACTTCGCGCTGCCTAAATTATAAATTTGGTGAGAGATTGGAAAATAGTATTGATAACCAAGATGAAATAAATAAACTATTTTGGGAGTTATTTGATGATAATCTCGAAGATACATATAACGTAATTGAAAGAAACGAATCAAAAAGTAACGAATTTATTGAAAAAGTTGATGATGACTCTTCCTTTGGTGACAATTATGATTTTAATATTGAAGATGATGATGAAGATTCTGGCGATGATTTTAGACTAAAGCATTTAATAGCCGAAAGTAACGAAGCTGCAATTCTTTCAAAAGAATATATAAATTTAGTTACTAATTGGTTTAAAAATACAAAAGAAAAAATTGGAGATGAAATAGACGAGTTTATTTTATCGGATGATGCTTTAATAAAATTAAGCGATGCAATTGAGGTAATTCAATGGTATTATTTCTTTATATATCCAAAAGTAATGCGGGCTTTGCAAGGCAAGGATGAGGATTTGTTTGAAGATGAATTTCCAAAAGATTCGGACGGTTCAGCAAAAATTGCTTTAATTGCAGTTGAACGATCAATTAGCGCGTGGGGTTATGTTTATATGAAATTAAATGCTTTTAATGACTCGGTTTATAGCATTATTCAACAATTAGTAAATCTTCAACATGCAATTGAAGCCGAATTTCCAAATGCAAGAAATTTTATTAGACCTGGCTTTGACGAAATTAACAATAAATAATTTTTCCAAAATATTTTTACATAATATTTTGGAACTTAATGTTTTAACTATGAGGAATTTATGAAAAGTATAACAATTAAAAATAGTAACAAAGAAATCACGATTGGCAAAGTGGTTTGTGTTGGAAGAAATTATGCAGATCACGCAAAAGAAATGGGAAACGAAATTCCAGATAAATTTCCACTCGTTTTTATGAAAACAGCCACTTGTATGATAAATAGTGGTGAAAATGTTGTTCATCCCGATTATTCCGAAAATTTGCACCACGAAATTGAACTGGTTTTGCTTGTTGGAAAGACTGTAAAAAACGCAACTTTGGAAGAATCGCAAAGTGCTATTGCTGGTTATGCAGTTGGACTTGATATGACGTTGCGTGATTTGCAATTTAAAGCTAAAGACAAAGGTGAACCTTGGACTTTTGCCAAAATTTTTGATACTTCGGGCGTAATTTCAAATTTTGTTTCGGTTGATGAATATAGTTTGACTGGAAATGAACGAATTTATCTTTCTGTAAATGGCGAATTTAGACAAGAAGCAACAATTGGACTTATGCTTTTCAATGCAACCGAAATTATTAAAAATATTTCGTCAAGAATGACTCTCGAAGCGGGAGATTTAATTTTTACTGGAACTCCAGCCGGCGTTAGTCGCGTTGTAAAAGGTGATAAACTTTCGGGTGGAATTGAAAACATTGGCGAAATTGAAACTGCAATAGTTTGATAACTAATAATATTTTTCAATTTTACAAATATTCTTAGAGGTTTCCCCTAAAGCAATGCTGTCAACTTATGATTATATTTTTGAAAAGTGGCATTCCCATCCCGCCTTGTCGAGATTATCGGGAATCTTTTCGATTAAAAAGATTCCGTGTAAGAACATCACGGAATGACAAAAGCTTTTGTTGACAACATTGTCACCGAAGGGATGACAATGGCAAAAATCTCGAAGGAGCAAAAGATCTGCATTTTAGGAATTGTGACTAAATGATATTCCATTTGAGTAAAAAGACTATTTATTTATTGTTCATTTTGGTCGGAAATATATTTTCTCAAAGCCAAAAAGTGGATTCAATTTCAATTTTTGAGTTCAAATGGTCAAATGATTTTCAATATAAAACAGATCGCTATTTTACAAATGGTTTCGCTTTTGAAATATTTACAGCTAATTTTAGTAATAATCCAATAAATTCCATTCTTTTGCCAACTAAAAAAGGCGATTTTGAGCTTTTTGGAATTTCTTTAACGCAAGATATTTTTACTCCAAAAGATAAATTTACTGTGCAAAATCAGCTAAATGGCGATAGACCTTTTGCGGCTTATCTTTTGGTTGGATTTACAAAAAGTAGCTTTAATCCAAATGATGGAATAGTTTACAATTCACAATTGCAGTTTGGAATTCTCGGACCGCTGGCTTTTGGTGAAGAAACTCAAAATGGAATTCACAGAAATGTTTCAACTTCAGCTCAAGTAATTGGTTGGGAAAATCAAATTAGAAATAGCCTGATGATTAATTATTCCGCGTCAATCGAAAAGAATTTTTACAACAATAATTGGCTCGAACTTTCTGGAATTACGTCGGCAAAAATTGGAGTTCCTTTTACAAAGGCAAATGTTGGATTCAAATCAAGAATAGGCGTTTTTGACTCATTTACGAAGAATTTTGATTTTTTATCAACTCAAAAATGGCAGTTATTTGTTAGTTTATCCTCAAATGTTGGCATAATTGGTTATAACGCAACATTGCAAGGCGGTTTATTTTTTGAAAATATTTATACTTTAAGCGAAATAAACAGATTTGTGGGAAATGCAAGTTTGGGATTTACGGCAATCTACAAGTCGCTTAAATTAGAATATACTCAACACTTTAACACAGCAGAATTTCCAAAAGCAGATAACCACAGCTGGGGATATTTTTTAATTAAATTCGCTTTTTGACAAATAAAGCAATCTTTTTTATAATAATCTTCACCTTTGGGTTTTTCATGTCTTTAGCATTTGATTGAAGTTCAACTTTTCACTTTTTCATGCTTTTAGCATTTACTCAAAGCTCCACTTTTTGCTTGGGCGAACAATTATCATTTAATAATTACTTCCTTTTAAACCTAAGAACGTTTTTATATTTATAAAATGCTTCTCTTTTGAGTATTACAAGTATTTTTCATTTAACCTGGATAATGCAATAGGATTAAAATAAACAATTTTAGAAAAAGAACAATCAATATAGAAGCGAACTTGCCCCGACTTACTTGGTCTTAGCGTTTGTACCCAAAAGGTTAAGTGAACAATAGTACAAACGCTTAGAGCGAGTTAGTCGAATATGCATTAATGCTTTTCTAATGCATATTTGGGGTTGAACTAATAACCAAATAATTAGTTGGAGCAAAATATAAAATCCCTATCCTAAAAACATAAAAGCAATTCACAAGTAGTAGCTGCGGCTTAGCTCAACACCGGATTATACCTCCTGTTTTGTGCGAAAGACACCCAAATTAAAATTCAGAAGACACAGCTTTCATAATATCATTTTGAATATCATTATTTTTTAATTTTATATATTTGGTAATATTATCATCGTTTTGAAAAACGACAACATACATTTTATTAATATGCTCTATTGCTTTTGTAATTGAAATATCAAGTTTGTAGTGATTTAGTGTTCGTTCTAATTCTTTATATACCAAATACGAAGCAAAAGAAATACAAATATGAGCCTCAATTCTTTTGCGTAACCTATGAAAAATTGGTCTAATTTTTAAGTCTGTTTTGGAGATTCTAAATGCCTTTTCTATCTTCCAAAGATTGTTGTAATTTTCAATTACTTCCTGGCCATTAAGAGCAGTATTTGTTAAATAACCTTTTAGCCCATCCCAATTTTTATCTTTTTCAAACTTCTCATAATCTATTTTTATTTTTAGTTCACCATCAATTTGCAAATACTTATTATATCCACGGTTGTTAATATGGCTTTTGGTTAAACGCCCAGTAGATAAATTGTTTTCTAACCTCTTCAATCCGCGGTCTCTATTAAACTTGTCTTTTCTAGCTCTTCTATTAGAATAAGTGATAAAGAGTTTTGTAGTTTCATCTTTCTTAATGAATGCAATTTCTCCATCTTTGAGATTTTGTGCTTCTATCTGATTTTTTATTTGCTTTGATTCATTTTTTATTCTTGCTCCAATTATATATTGGTAATCATTTTCAATGAGTGATTCGATATTTGATCTTGTTAATAAACCAGCATCTGCCACTACTATTGGTTTTGATAATCCAAATCTTTCCTTAAAGCTTTCTAATATTGGGATTAAAGTATGACCCTCAAAAGTATTGCCTTCAAATATTTCATAACCTATTGGATAAGCATTTTTCCCTACTAAAAGGCCTAACAATATTTGTGGGCTTTCGTGTTTACCATCCTTTGAAAAACCAGTTTTTCTTAACTCATCTGGTTGACTACTTTCAAAATATATCGTCGTAATATCATAAAATACTATCCCTATTTGTCCTCCTAGTTGTTTCTTGGTATAGGAGAAGGAAATATCTTCAATCGTTGTTTTGAGCCTTGAATTTAACTTATCCAAGAATCGGTAAATACTGTAAACTGAAATTTCCCCTTTGCCAGTTTGACTTAAATATTCCGATAATTTTAATTTGCTCCCCGGGTGGGTTATTCTTGATATTACTAAATCCTTTAGTAATGGTTCTTTTAGTTTATCAAATCCAATTTTATTGTAAATCGGTTCAAATACTTTCTCTGGACCTATAACGCGCGAATACTATCGTTACTTAATTCTGATATTTGTGGTTCATAGTCCTTATCAAATAGGGTTGGTCCATAATGATTGGGAAGTTCCATTAATGCTTTCTGATATAGTAGCTCTATCTCTGTTATATTGGAGGAACATCCTATTGTTTCTAGTATTTTGTTCTTACGATTTAACTTTTCTACAATTTGGATGCTAACACTTCCACTTTTATTTTTCTTTTTTCTTACAAACATCATCATATATTAATACGAGGCACCCATATTTGCAACTAAATTTTTGATAACATATTTAAATATAACAACTTAACTTTTGGGAATTCTTTAACCGTACAAAACAGGTGTAAAAGATTTTTTAGCATTTATCCCGCTTTTACAATGCAAATATTTTTATCCGTCGAAGACCTAGACATATCAGTAAATTGGAACGCTGTAGAAATCACGATCTGACGGGATGAAATGATTAGCAATGATCTAATTTCTTTTTGCTCATTTCAAGATAAAATTCTTTAAGTTATACATTCAGAGGAGTATTTTGTGGAAAAATATATTTGCTCAAGTTGTAATCGCGAAAAGGAAGGGAAGAATATTGAGTGGTATGATATATTCAATCATGTCAATCATGGGATAAAAATAGATGAAGAATTGATTTGCGTTTGCAAAAATTGTGGAGCAAAAATATGTAAAGATTGTTGAGAACAAATAATTAAGACAAGCGTTTGGCTGGATCTTGTTGCTAGTTTCATTTTTGCAATTACTATTTGCAGCAAAGCATCCTCGTATGGAATTGGTTTTGGAATATTTGTTTGTTCTTTATTTCTTGTACTTGCCAAAATAGCAGAGAATTTTGTTGTAATAAATAACAACACAACGTTCAACAAGCTGTTAGCCTTATTTAAAAAATTAGGAAGAGATGGTTCTAGCTAAATCTTTATTGGATGTTCCAAAGGCTAAAAAAGATCTAATAATTAGATCTAAAGATACTGATGGATCACCAGTTTCTAATTTAGCAATTCTTGATTGGTTTGATTTAATTATTTTAGCCAAATCAACCTGCGTCAATTTACGCATACGATATGTTTATAGTGGTCGCACCATACGACCACTATAAAATTAAAACACGGATAATTTCAACTATAATAAAATATCTTGTGTAGCAAAAAATTATGCTAGAAAAGGTGTTAATTATCTACCACGACGTTGTTCGTTTCTTCCACCGCCTTGACCAGATTTGCCCGCACCAAAACCCCCTCTGCTATTTCCTTGGCTTCCACCACCTTTCCCACTATTAAAGCCACCACGATTTCCACCTTGCCCGCCACCAAAACCACCACTTCTTCCACCACTTCGGTTTTCAGTTTTAGGACGAGCTTCGTTTACAGTAAGTGCTTTGCCTTTTAATGGTGTGCCATTTAATCCTTCAATCGCAGCTTCTGCTTCGGTCTTGGAAGGCATTTCTACAAATGCAAATCCTTTAGACTGACCGCTATATTTATCCTTAATTAGAACTGCAGAGTCAATTTTGCCAAATGGTTCAAAAGCTGCTCGTAAATCAGCTTCTGTAACTTCGCCAGATAAATTGCCTATGAAAATATTCATTAAAATCTCCTTTTGTAAAAATTAATAAAGTTGCCAACTTTAAATAATCTTATCTTAAAATAAGCAATTGACTGTTTGATGATTTAATTTATTTTGATGTTTGTAACCACAAATATTTGTTTAGAATGAAATATAGAATTTATTTTTTGAATTATTGAATCACATACACAAATAATTCTTGTGGATTTAACTTAATTAAAAGTTATTTAATTACAAAGGAAGAAAACGAATGGCGAACAAGAATTTTAGATCTGTTAAATCGCAAATAATTACTGCAAAATTTCTTTTAAAAGTAATTGTTATATTTGTTTTATCAAAAATGTATGAATAGGCTTATGGACAGCATAAATATTATTTCTTTTATTGTTTTAATCGTTTCAATTGCTGCAAACTCAACTGCAACAAAAGGAGGATTAAAAAAAACAGTTACTAAATCTGAAAGATGCCCAATAACTTATTTGCAAAAAACTCCATTAAATATTTCTGCACTTATTTTAATACTTCAAATATTAGGAGTTTTTCAAATTGGTACAATAAACTATAACAATGAATTACAATATATAAGAATTACTGGATTAATTATTTTTATCATTTTTGCTTGGCTGCAAGTTTATTCGTTCAAAAATTTAAAATCTAACTATTCACAGGATATTTCAATTCTTAAAAATCATCAACTAATTACAACTGGAATTCACAGAAAAATTCGGCACCCCCAATATATAAGTCAGGTTCTTTCCGATTTAGGAATGGGTTTTGCATTGCTTGGCTATTTAATAATTCCATTAGTAATTTTTATTGAACTTCCACTTTTTATTTTGCGTGCAAAAAAAGAGGATGAAATGATGAATGAATATTTTGGAAGCAAATTTGAAGAGTACAAGAAAAAAAGTGGTTTTATAATACCATTTATTGGATAAAAAATGAAACTAAGATATATCTATTTTCTGTTATTGATTTTAACAACTTCTGCTTTTTCGCAAAGGTTATTAAAAATTTCTGTTTCGGTTGGAAACGAAAAAATGGTGCTTCCATATCTTGTAAAAAATGGAATTACTTATGTTTCTGCAAAGGAATTTTCAACCATCCTTTCTGGAAATTATTATTATAATCCAACAGCACAAAAAGTGGAAATGAAGTTTAATAATTATATTCTTAAAGTCACTGCAAAAAATCAGTTTTTTGTAATTTCATCAAGAAGTAATTTTGAACAAAAAGTATATCAAATACCAATTTCTACACAATTGATTAATAACGATGTTTTTATTCCAATTGAATATTCATTAAAATATGTTGAATTGGCATATCAAAAAGAAATAAAATATAACGAAAAGGACAAAAATTTAATTGTTACCAACACTCCATTTAACGTGTTCCAAAATTTGGATTCAGAAAAAAAATCAACTCCAATAACAGTTTCCAATAAGAAAAAAAGTGATTCCAAATTTGATATTTATAGAATTGAAATATCAGAAATGACAAATGGAACTTTAATCCGCCTTGAAACAACACGTAAAATTAATATGTTTCGATCTTCCATATTGGATGGAAAACTTTACTTTTTCATATCGGGTGCTTCAATTGACCCAAGTTTTGAAAATAGTTTTAAGCCAGCAGGCGTTGTGAAAAATATGATTATCAAAAATGTAAAAGGTAACAAGCAAATAGAATTTATGCTTAAAAATGGAAAAACCATTACTGATTCCATGCATTCTTCTTCACAAGATATTGGCTCGGATGATATTTTAATTACTATACAAAACGATGCATTAGATAAATATATTAAAGATCTTTCGGAAGAAAAGAAAAAGTGGGATTTCGATGTTATTGTTCTTGACGCTGGTCACGGTGGAAAAGATCCTGGTGCAATAGGTACTACTGGAGTTAAAGAGAAAACAACTAATCTTAAAATTGCTTTAGAGTTAGAGAAGTTGATAAAATCTAAAATGGAAGGCGTTAAAGTTGTATTAACAAGAAGTGATGATAGTTTTGTTGAATTATTTAAACGTGGAAAAATTGCAAACGAGAACAATGGAAAATTATTTATTTCAATTCATGCTAATTCTGTTGCAAAAAAGAATAATGATGCTCGTGGATTTGACGTTTATTTATTAAGACCAGGCAAAACTGAAAAAGCTATTGAAATTGCTGAAATTGAAAATAGTGTTATTAAATATGAAGATAATGCAGAACGATACGAAAAATTAACCGATGAAAATTTTATTTTAGTTTCAATGGCTCATTCGGCTTATATGAGGTATTCAGAAAAATTTAGTGAAATTTTAGATAGAAATTGGAGTTCGTTAGTAAAAGGAATTCCTTCGCGTGGAATTAAACAAGCTGGATTTTTTGTGCTTGTTGGAGCTTCAATGCCGTCGGTTTTAATTGAAACTGGATTTTTATCAAACAAAAAAGACGAAGCATACTTGAATAGCAAAAAAGGGCAACGCGAAATTGCGTTTTCAATTTATAAATCAATTGAGGATTATAAAAAATATTACGACAAACAAATGAAAGAAGATGAATAATTTTCTAACTTTAACTTCTAATTTATAAAAATAATGTAAGGAATATATAATGACAAATGCACAAAAATGGGTTACAGTATTTCTGATACTTTTTGTTTTATTGTTAGCTTTATCAAAGCTTACAAATAAAGATGAAAAAAGCAGCGCGGCTAATTACTCAGAAGAAAATGTAAATCCAAACGAAACCGTTCAAATTAATGCTGAAAAACTGATTTCTCAAAATAAATGTCTTACATGTCATGGTAGAGATTTGGGTGGCTCGGGCATGGGACCATCACTTACAAATTTAAGCGATAATTGGGAAAAAGATGCTTTGATTAACTATTTGAAGGATCCATCATCTTTTCTAAACATTGCAAGAATGGCTGTTCTAAGAGAAAAATATGGTAGTGATATGCCCGCGGTTAAAAATTTATCTAATGATGAAATAAGTGCTATAGCCGAATTTCTTTTAAAATTAAAAAGAGACTAAAATGATTAATCAAGAATTATTAGATATACTTTGTTGTCCGCAAACAAAAGCCGATTTAGTTTTGGACGAAAATTTTTTAGTCTCGGTTGATAAAGTGACAAGAAAGCGCTACAGAATTGAAGACGATATTCCAATAATGCTCATTGAAGAAGCAGAAACTTTATCGATAGAAGAATGGCAAGAAATAATGAAAAAGCATGGTAAAATTATAGAATAATTCATTTATTAAATTTGTATCCTAAATTTATTCACCTTCAAAGTTTCTTATTCTTAATTACCTTTGAAGGTGTTTATTTTTATTAAAATCCAATTAAAAAAATGATAATTAAAAATGATAATTAAAAATGATAATTAAAAATGATAATTAAAAATGATAATTAAAAATGATAATTAAAAATGATAATTAAAAATGATAATTAAAAATGATAATTAAAAATGATAAATCAGAAATATTAGATTTTCTATTAGACGCTGCTAATTATAAGGGTGATTGTGAGGCTGTTTATTTCCCTGAAAACGAATCTGATATTATTGAAATTTTAAGGGAAGCCAATCAGAGTAGGACAACAATAACAATTGCTGGTAATGGAACTGGATTGACTGGGGCAAGAGTTCCAGAAAATGGAATAGTAATTTCAATGAGTAAAATGAATAGAATTCTTGAAATTAATTTCAACGAAAAATATGCAATTCTTCAGCCGGCAGTTATTTTAAGTGATTTTCAAAGAGAAGTAACTGCAAATAGTTTGTTTTATCCTCCAGACCCAACAGAGCAAAATTGTTTTATTGGTGCTACAATTGCCACAAATTCTTCAGGGGCAAAATCGTTTAAGTATGGAGCAACAAGAAATTATGTTTTGGAATTAAGAGTCGTTCTTTCAAATGGTGAAGTGCTAAATTTAAAACGTGATGAAAATATTGCTGTTGGAAATATATTGAATTTGATTTCAGAAAATGGATTTAAAATAGAATTAAAACTGCCAAATTATTTAATGCCGCAAATAAAACATTCGGCGGGCTATTTTGTAAAGCAAGATATGGATGCAATTGATTTATTTATTGGCTCAGAAGGTACTCTTGGAATTATTACAGAAGCAAAACTAAAATTGTTAGAATTTTATCAAAATATGATTTCGGGAATTTTGTTTTTTAATAACGAATCGGATGCTCTTAATTTTGTTGACTATGCACGTGCTAAATCAATAAATAACAGATTAACAAATGATGTAACGGATATTAACGCAAGAGGAATTGAATTTTTTGACTATTTTTCACTCCAGTTTTTGAAAGAAGATTATCAAAAAATTAATGATAATCATAAAGCGGCTATTTGGTTTGAACAAGAAATTACTTCAGAAACGGAAGATGTTATTTTCGATAAATGGATGGAGATAATAGAAAAATTTAACGCAGATATTGAAAACTCATGGTTTGCTGTTGATAATATTGAACGTGAAAAATTCAAAAATTTCCGACATGCAGTTTCTTCCAAAGTATCGGAATTTGTTGCAAAAAAGGGACTTCGAAAAGTTGGCACTGATACTGCAGTTCCAATAGAACAATTTAGAAATTATTACTATTTTATGAAGCAAACAGTTGTTGAAAACAATCTTAACTATATTTGCTACGGACATATTGGCGATTGCCATCTGCACCTAAATATGCTACCTAAAAACGAAGGTGAATTCTTAATTGCAAAAGGGCTTTATGCTAAATTTTGTAAACGTGCATCAGAGCTTGGTGGAACTGTTTCGGCAGAGCACGGAATTGGAAAAATGAAGCGTAATTATCTTCTTGAAATGTTTGGAGAAAAAAACATAATAGAAATGGCGCGTGTAAAAAAGACCCTCGACCCAAATTTGTTGCTTGGAATTGGAAATATTTTTGATAAAAAATTTCTTAATTGTTAGTATCTATAGTTTTATTGGGTTGCTAATTGTAACTGAAATGGAGTGAATATTTAATGATAAAAAAAACGCTTTTCATAGCACTTTTTCCACTCTTGTTAGTTTATTCGCAAACTAATTTGAATAATAAATATAGATTGGCTCAAACTTATGAAAACGCCGGTAAACTTGTAGAAGCTAAAAATATATATGAAGAGCTCGCAAAGCTTGTTCCAAGCAATACTATGTATTCAAATTCATTAAATGACACTTATCTTAAATTGAAAGAATATGAAAATTCAATTTTGTTTTTGACAAACCGAATTAAGCAGAGACCAAATGATATTTCACTATATGGAATGCTTGGTTCAACTTATTTTATAAAGGGCGACAGCCAAAATGCTATGTTATGGTGGGAAAAAGGAATTTCTACAAACAATGTTAATCAAATAAATTATATAATTATTTCAAATTATGCTGTTCAAAATCGTGCTTTTGAAATTGCAATAAAGTTTTTGGAAGAGGGTAAGAACAAAGCAACGGATAAAATTCAATTTTCGTATCAATTAGCTCAAATTTATTCTTACACAATGGAATATGGGAAAGCAGCAGAGGAATATATTTTTGCGCTTTTATTGCAGCCAAACCAACTTGAATATATTGAAAGGCGAATGGAAACTTACCTTTCGGCTGTTGGTGCTACAGAACAAAGTATTAGAGCCGCTGAAAAATATAAAAACGAAAATTTTTCTGTAAAAGAATTACTTTCGTTTCTTTATATAAAAAATAGCCAGTACGAGGATTCCTTTCAATTAGTTAAAGAAATTGATAAAGTAAAAGGCGGTGAAGGAATAATAATTTATAATTTTGCTTCATCCACTTTCCAAAGTTCACAATTTGATGTTTCATCGAAAGCATTTAAGTATTTAATTGACAAATATCCAAACTCCAGATTTATTTCAAACAGTAAAATTGGATTCGCAAAAACGCTAGAATTTAAGTTAGATGAGGAGTGGAATAATAATCAACAGATTTGGAAACCAGTTGTAATTACAAACACAGCAGATTCAAGTAAATATATTCCAATAATTAATACATACAAATCTCTAATAAAAGAGACCAATAGCGATATAGCAAACGAAGCTTTATTCCGAATTGGAAGTATTTATTTTACAAAATTTAATGATTTGGCAAAAGCAGAAATATATTTCAACAAAGTTATTAAAAATGCATCAATGTCAATTTATTTTGGGAAAGCAAATTTAGAGTTGGCAAAAATATCACTTCGATTAAATAATTTAGAAAAAGCCAAACAACAATTAAACAGCATAGTTGGCTCTTCTCAAGCAGAAATTAAAATTAAAAACGAGGCAAAATTTTTTAAGGCTAAAATTGAATTTTATAATGGCAATTTTGATAGAAGTCTTTTAACCATTGTAAATATTAACGAAGATTTATCTAACGATTTATCCAACAATGCAATTGAACTTTCAACAATAATTAATGTTGGAAAAAAAGACTCGCTCAATCTACTTGAATTTGCTAAGGCTGAGTTAAAGTCTGAACAGCTAAATTTTACTGTAGCAGAGGGAAAATATAAACAATTAAGTGAAAACGAGAATCTATTTGCTATTAATAACATCTCAAGAATGAGATATGCCGAAATATTAATTGCTCAAAATAAGTATCCAATTGCTATTGAAGTTTTAAAGGAATTGTCTGAGAGCAAAGAATTGAATATTTTTGCAGATAGAAGTTTTTATTTACTTGCACAAGTTTATGAATTTGGAATTGTTGATTACAAATCAGCAATATCCATATATGAGAAATTCCTTGAATTATTTCCAAACTCATTATACCTTGAAGAAGCGCAAAAAAGCTTAAAAGATTTGAATAATAAAATAAGTGAAGAAAGATGAAAAACAATAAAGAATATGAAAAAGTTAAATGTTCATTTTGTGGAAGGGATGGAAGTGAAGTTACCAGTATGGTTGCTGGACCTGATGTTTACATTTGTAATAACTGCATAAAATCAAGTGTTGATATTTTAAAGGAAAATATTGCTGCTTACAAAAATGAAAAAAGCGAGAATGTTATTCTAACTCCAGATATAATTCACGGAAAATTAAATGAACACATAATAGGGCAAGACCAAGCTAAAAAAGTGCTTTCCGTGGCTGTTTATAATCATTACAAAAGAATAAATGCAAGTTCATCTTTTTTTGATTTGGACGATGTTGAAATTGAAAAAAGCAACATTTTGTTAGCGGGTCCTACTGGTGTTGGAAAAACATTAATTGCACAAACTTTAGCTAAAATACTAGATGTTCCTTTTGCAATTGCCGATGCAACAACGCTTACAGAAGCTGGTTATGTTGGTGACGATGTTGAAACTGTGCTTGTACGTTTGCTTCAAGCTGCTGATTATAATCTTGAAAAAGCTCAAAAAGGAATTGTTTATATTGATGAAATTGATAAAATTGCACGCAAAAGTGAATCAACATCAATTACTCGCGATGTTTCGGGCGAAGGAGTTCAGCAAGCTCTTCTAAAAATTATTGAAGGAACTGTTGCTGGCGTTCCTCCAAAAGGTGGCAGAAAACATCCTGAACAAAATTTAATTAATGTTAACACAAAAAATATTTTATTTGTAGTTGGTGGAGCTTTTGATGGCTTAAATCCTATTATCTCTTCACGTTTAAATCAAAGTGTTATGGGATTTAATGCAGATGACTCAATTGTTAAACATCATTTTTCCGAAGATGAAATTTTGCAGCAAGTTCAACCAGACGATATGGTTAAATTTGGTTTAATTCCAGAATTAGTTGGACGGTTGCCCATGATTGCAGCTCTTAAACCACTTGACGAAAGTGCAATGTTGCGTATTTTAACAGAGCCTAAAAATGCAATTGTTAAGCAATTTAAAAAATTGTTTATTATGGAAGGTGTTGAATTAGAGTTTGAAAAAGAAGCTTTGAAACTTATTGTTAAAAAAGCAATGGAAAGAAATACCGGTGCGCGCGCATTGCGATCAATTGTTGAAACTACTTTGCTTGATATAATGTACGACTTGCCTTCAAAAAGAAACATCGAAAAATGTTTAATAACAAAAAACACCGTAGAAACTGGTGAAGAACCAGTTTATATTGAAAGCGAGAAAATATCAGCATAAAATAATTTAGCCGCAATAAATTTGCTGTTTTTATTGCGGCTTTTCTAATTATATTATTTCTTCTAAATATTTTTATTTAATTATAATGTCATATTTATCCAATAATCCACTTAAGCCAAATTGTGAAAATTTAGCTTTTTTAACTCTATTAATTTCTGGATCAAACGAGTAATTAGTCGCCCCTTAAAAAC
>Ga0210046_1000893_pt1 | contig 25728 bp, 17 predicted proteins | sample CryGeyCG2114_250_FD_185461 | JGI IMG/M metagenome (GOLD analysis project Ga0210046, IMG submission 185461) | Groundwater microbial communities from aquifer - Crystal Geyser CG18_big_fil_WC_8/21/14_2.50 (SPAdes) (version 2) | ecosystem: Environmental > Aquatic > Deep subsurface > Groundwater ...
TTTGGGGAAGAAATCGGGGAAAACCCCCCAAATCATACTTCCGTACAAAAATGCCACGATCAGCGAAAGTGCGGCAAGGCCTTTTACATCCCGGATAATTCCGCTTAAAAACAAAAAGGCCGACAAGCCATAAATCACCCCACTGGCCCCGATGTGCCACGATGGACGACCGCCAAACCAAACCCACATTCCCGAAAGCAGCCAAATTCCAATCAGGACCTTCCATGAAATCTCGCGATAGAAATAAAACAAAGCAGTGGACAAAACCAAAAATGGAACTGTATTGGCCATTAAATGACTCCAACCTCCATGAATAAATGGCATCAGGAGTATGCCCGGCAATCCGTCCAACGACAGCGGATGAACTCCTAAAAATCCCACATCGGTTTTGAAGAGGATTTCAAAAATTTTCACCAACCACATGAAAACGAGCAGATATACCGGAGGTAACAGGGCGGCCACGAATCTTTTTCTTTCAATTTTCATATTTTGTCGCCCGTTCATTTTAAGGCTGATATTTCAGTCCTCAAATAACATGCCCTTTATTCGAATTTAACCTCAAAGTGACATTAACCACTTACATTTGCAAAAAAATACACCATTTCATGAAACCTTTAAACCTTTTGCTCATTTACTTGTCATTAATACTTATTGAAGGTTGTAACACCTGTGAAGTAAAAAATATTGTGGCTACCGTGAATCAAACCACATACCTCGAAAATGTATCCTCTGCGTCAGCTGCCTGGTATCAGGATGGCACCACTTATATCGCCGGCGATGATATCCCATGGCTTTATCAACTCGACAATAGTTACAACATTTTGAATAAAACGCAGTTAAGTCACCTAGACAGCCTGATAAATGGGCGGACTCCGGGAAGCATCAAAGCCGATTTTGAATCGATGGATGTTTTTGAATTGCATGGCCGTGAAATGATGATGGTGGTTTCGAGTGGTTCGAAAAAGGTTACACGCGATACAGCTTATCTTTTCCCTTTGGCAACAAGAGCCCCGATTTATAAAAAAAATGTCCGCGACCTTTTTGATACAATTAGTGCACAGTCAGGCATTAAGTCGGGTGAACTCAATATCGAGGGCCTGGTCGTTGCCAATGAGCATGTTTATTTATTGCAACGTGGCAATGTTACTTCCAACTTTGTCGTTAGCATATCGCACGAGGCCTTTTTTGATTACTTTTTAAACAATACATCCGTACCTGAGATCATGATCTATCGGTTTGAACTTCCCCAATTCGAAGGCGTTTCCGCCGGATTTTCAGGTGCTTGTAGTTCGCCTGACCAAGCCGGATTGTTTTTTACAGCTTCGCTTGAGAACACAAAAACAGCCACAGCCGATGGCGAAGTATTGGGCAGTTACATCGGATACATCCCGTTTTGCGGACTCGAAAAAGGAATTTTCTCCATTTGCAACCTTACATATAAAGATAAACAATTCACAAAAAAACTTGAAAGCATCACCCTAAAAAATACCCTTTCAGAAGGTGTTTATGAGGTGATTGGAGTCGGCGACAATGATGATGGCAGCTCCGACATCATCGAACTGACCCTCAGTTTAAAATAACCTGAAATATGAATAAACTCTTTTGGATTTCTCTTATCCTGTTTTTAATTTTCTACACCTTTACAGCGCAATCCTTTGCTGAAAACATCTCAAAAGGAGTTACCCTGAGCGGACATATTTACGACAAGGAAAATGGGGAATCGCTTCCGGGTGCCACGGTGTATGTTTCCAACACTAAATCAGGTACCTCTTCAAACAACTACGGGTTTTACAGCATGACCTTACCCGTTGGCTCTTACCATGTGGTTTATTCTTTTTTGGGATACAACGATTACATAATTGATATTGAATTACATAACGATACAACACTCACCATCGAAATGGTTTCAACCAGTCAGGATTTAAATGAGGTTGAAGTAACAGGATTTGCCAAAAACGAGAACGTGGTGAATGCGCAGATGAGTGTCAACAGCATTTCGGCCAAAACAATTGCATCCATCCCATCGTTGATGGGCGAGGTAGACCTGATAAAAGCCCTTCAACTTCTGCCCGGGGTAAAATTTGTGGCCGAAGGATCGTCGGGGTTGAGTGTTCGCGGCGGTGGGCCAGACCAGAACCTGATTCTGCTGGATGAAGCCACCATCTACAACGCAGGACACCTGATGGGATTTTTCTCCGTTTTTAATAACGATGCCGTAAAAAGTGTTGACCTGTACAAAGGCGATCTGCCTGCCAAATATGGTGGTCGGTTGGCATCAATGATAGATGTGCGGATGAAAGACGGCAACACAAAAGGTTTCCATGGAAATGGTGGTATCGGACTGATCAGCAGCAGATTGCTGCTCGAAGGACCGGTTGTAAAGGACAAGGTCGCCTTTATGGTGGCGGGCAGGCGATCGTATGCTGATTTATTTCTCCGTTTGTCGCCGGACGAAGACATCAACAGCAACATCCTGTATTTCTACGATTTAAACATGAAGGTCAACTATAACATCAACGGCAATAACCACCTGTATCTATCGGGCTATTTTGGGAAAGATGTGTTTAAAAGCGGATTGTTTGGTATGAATTGGGGAAATGCCACCGGAACGGTGCGGTGGAACCACATCTTCAACAAGAAACTCTTTTCCAATTTAACCTTTGTGGCCAGCCGGTTTAATTATCAGTTGGGGGTATCGGATAATTCCGCCAATGGATTCGACTGGCAATCATCACTGGACGATTATAACCTGAGGCAGGACTTTCAATGGTTTGCCAATCCAAATAACCTGGTGACCTTTGGATATTCAACCTTATATCACAATTTCTTTCCCGGTGTAATTCAGGGAACAAACAAGGATTCGTTTATCACCAAATACCAGCTTAACAACCAGCATGCCCTCGAAAGCGCCGTGTTTATCAGCAATGAACATAAGCTGGGTGCCCTGTTTATCCTGAAATATGGGTTTAGAGTCAGCATGTTCAACAACATCGGGTCAGCTACCAACTATCAATTTGACAGTCAGGGAAATGTTGCTGATTCCACTTCGCATGGAGCAATGGATTTTTATAACAGTTATACCGGTTTTGAGCCGCGGCTGGGCATTGTTTTCCTTGTGAACGAATCCAGTTCGGTAAAAGGCAGTTACAGCAAGAACCACCAGTATATTCAACAAGCACAAAATTCTACGGCCGGATCACCGCTGCACATTTGGTTTCCGAGCAGCCCGAACGTAAAACCCCAAATCGGGCATCAGTTTGCGTTGGGATACTTCAGAAATTTCAGGGAAAATGTATTCGAAACCTCCATCGAGGTGTATTACAAATATTCAAACAGTGCCATCGACTACCGCGATCATGCCGACTTACTGCTGAACAAATATTTTGAAGGAGAACTGCTTTTCGGCAAAAGTTGGGGTTATGGCGCTGAGCTGATGGTGAAAAAAAACAGCGGGAAACTCACAGGTTGGTTGAGTTATACTTTGTCGAAGTCGCTTCGCAAAATCAACGGTATCAACGATGGAAACGAATATCCATCGCCCTACGACCGACCCAACGACATCTCTCTGGTGATGAATTACGATTTGAATACACGTGTAAGCTTCGGATTTACCTGGGTTTATTCTTCAGGGAATCCGGTCACCTTCCCGGTAGGCCGGTTCGATTACGACAATACCACTGTGCCGGTTTATTCAAAACGCAACAGCTACCGCATGCCCGATTATCATCGGCTGGACCTGAGCATTACCTGGCGCGAAAAGTACAAACCCGAGAAAAAATGGCACAGCGAGTTTAACGTTTCCGTGTACAATGCCTACAACCGCAAGAACCCATACGTGATCAATTTTCAGAGCGAACCCGACAACCCAAATGTTACCTATGCCGAATCTACCTATCTGTTTGGCATCATTCCATCCTTTACCTACAACTTTAAATTCTGATCATGAAAAAGAAATTCCAAATTTATATCTCTCTGGTTATGTTGATTTTGGCCATTAGTTCGTGTACCGAACGCATCAACATCGACCTGGATGAAAGTTACGTACGACTTGCCGTTGAAGGGTATATTACGCCTGAAGAAGGGGAACAACATGTAAAGCTCACCAAAACGTCTGATTATTTCTACAACAATCCGCCGCAAGGTGTAACGCAGGCTCAGGTGAAGGTAACAACGGGCGATTCGGCTGTCCTTTTTGTTGAAGACCTTGAAAATCCGGGATATTACAGGGCACCGATCGATTTCAGGGGAATTCCGCAACAGACCTATTCGCTTGAAATCCAACTAAAGGATGCCATCAACAATTCGGTCTATTACCAATCTACCGAAATCATGCCACATCAACCCGCCGTGATCGATTCCATTGAGTTGGAATACAATGCACGATGGGAACGCTGGCTGGTGCATTTATATGCCTGGGAACCACCGTCAGTTAATTATTATCTTTTCAACGGATATGTGAACGGAGAAATCATCACCGACAGTGTTTCGCGAAAGAGTGTAACGGACGACAAGCTCTATAACGGCAATTACACCGGTGGCATAACGGTAATGGTACTTTACAAAGACGAGATTTCTCCGGGAGACACCTTCACCTTGTCGTTATCGAACATCACCAAGAGCTATTATGATTTCATCCTCAATGTGCAGGAAGAAATCCAGCCCAAGAACCCGTTGTTTAGTGGTCCGCCCGCCAATGTCATCAGCAATATCGACAACGATGCCGTGGGATACTTCGCGGCCTTTTCTTCCTCTTATGCCAGCGTGCTGGTTACCGTGCCTGAAGATTGGAAATAGCGGGATTTTGTCTATTACTTCTTTCAGATTTTCGGACCACCTTTCTGAGTGAAAAAGTCATTTGCAGAAAGGCCATTAATAAACTGGCGGATTTCCTGAAATAACTTGCTTTTTTTACCAACCCGGAATAAATTCCGGGGTTACAATGTCGGTCGTGCCCACGGCACTTGGGATAGAGGGGAAGTCCTGCTTATTAGCAACAGGCAATTTTTTTAATCAGTCAACTTTGAAATAATTGTCTGGATTTTATTTTTTGTTGATTTAGCAATCTGTCCCATGATCATTTCAACCATGTCTTTCTCTAGTGTGGCTATCTTATGAATACGAATCACAGAAGGTAATTTAAGCCCTGAATTTTTCCAATCATTATTAATTGTCATAAATTGAGTCCGAGTCAGCATATCCTTTTAAAAATTGACTTTGAGTAGTTTGCTGGAAAATCAAATCATCATATATATCAGAGTCATCTACAAGTACAATAACCCTAACATCCTTTTCGCCATTGGTTCTTAACTCAGATTGTAGCTTTGTCGGAATCAAAATTTGATTATCCTTAATTTTTGATTTAAATTCTAATGCCCTCATTGTAAAAATCTTTATGCAAAGATAATCAATATATTTTTTAAGTTCCAGTGTGTTATAAATGTATGTTTTTCTTGCTCACAACGCCGAATTATCTTCACCTCTCTGGCGCGCGCTTTTTTCGACGCGTGCCTTTACCACTGACCCAACCTATGCCACTTCCGATATCCCAAACTTCAAACTTAGCATAGCCCGTTAGTCATAATTTAACCAGCGCTCGATTTGTTAATATACAAAGTGTTGTGTTAATGGTAGGCGAAACATTCTGATGCAAGAGCGGAGGCTAAGATAGTAATTTATTTTTTTACAATCTTTCCAAAACAGACTTCACGGTCACCTTTAAAATCAGCTATTTTAACAATATAAAGTCCTTTACTAAGACTTGAAATATCTATACTATCATCAGTTTCACCACTTAATTGCTCAATTCCATTTATTAAATAAATACTATATGAGATTTTTCTGGTATGACTTAATTGGACATAATCTACTGCTGGATTGGGATACAAATAATCCTGACTATTCCAATCATCGTTTGCTATAAATGTTGGAATGCAATCCGTTTCAAATGGTGTAAAAGTTACAATTCCAAGTGATGCATCATCATAAGCATCATAAATGGTAAATCCAATTTCAACTTCATTATCTGAACACCAACAATTGTTAGGGATATTAATGGGATAATTTTGCATGTGCTGAAAATTATAGATTGTATTGTTACAAATCACATTGTTATAAATTACTTCTCCTGGCACCTGTACTCTGGAATAATCACATAAAATCCCTATTTCAGTTATGAAACCGGATGGGTAATCGTATCTGGCGATGATCGGGTAATGACTAACAGTAATAATTCCATATTATTCGTCACAAACAAACAATATGTTGTATATTTGTTTGTTGATAAAGAATAATAAATTATTTGTTATGAATAAGGACCGGATTAAAGAAATTTTATTTGATCAAAAAGAAGTTTTTGAGAGCAAAAAAAATCTGATTTTCAGGGATATAAATCTTGATAATTACATCGCTTCCAAACAAATAATTGTAATTACCGGGGTAAGGCGTTGTGGTAAATCTTCCCTGCTGTTTTTGATCAAAGAAAAAATGGGATTGAACGAGGGCGAGTATTGCTATTTTAATTTTGATGACGAACGCGTTGTGGCTGAAACAGATATGCTGGATAAATTGTTAAGTATCCATCGTGAGATATACGGTAAAAACCCTATCCTTTTTTTTGATGAAATCCAAAACGTAAAAAACTGGGAAAAGTTCATAAACCGTGTTTATGAACAAGAAATCAAAGTTTTTATAACCGGCTCAAATGCAAAACTATTAAGTTCCGAAATTTCAACATCCCTTACCGGGCGAAACCTAAACATAGAATTATTGCCGTTTTCGTTTAAAGAGATATTGCTTTTTAAAGACATCAACTATGATTTAAACATACTTACATCTGCTAAAAAATCACAGATTGTTGGCGCTTTTGATCAATACATGAAACAAGGTGGCTTTCCGTTGGTAGTAAAAGAAAATAATATTGATTTGCTAAATCAATATTTTCAGGATATTTTATATAGGGATATTATTGCCCGCTATCGGTTGAGCCAGGTTGACGAACTCCGTCAAATGGCAATTTATTTTTTTGCAAATGCTTCAAAACTATTCTCTTATGCTACCCTGCAAAAAATAACAGGAATAAAGAGCCTTAGTACGATTAAGGATTATCTTGGTTTTTACAATCAATCCTATCTGTTTTTTTACCTTTATAAGTTCGATTTTTCCATAAAAAAGCAAATGATGAATTCCCGCAAAGCGTTTTCAATTGATCCGGGCCTGATTAACAGGATAGGGTTTAATTTTTCGGAAAATAAAGGCAGGATACTCGAAAATATTGTGTTTCTAGAACTTAAACGACGAAAACTTGAATTTTTCTATTACTCAGGGAAAAACGAATGTGATTTTGTTATCATGCAGGGAACCCGGCTTACACAAGCTATACAGGTTTCATATCTGGTTAATTATGAGAATATTGAAAGGGAAACGAATGGATTGCTTGAGGTTAAGGACAAATATAATATAACAGATTTACAGTTGCTTGTGTATGATGACGATTTGCCCATAAATGTTGCCGACGAAATAAAAGTTATGCCGGTATGGAAATGGCTGTTATGGTAAAAACGGGATAAATTATCGCATATAATTAACCCCGACCACGGTTAGTGAGCCTGTCGAATCAAGGTCGGGGAAAATAGATAATCAATACAACATGGGCTTTAGCTCAAACTTTAGGTGCGGTATCGAATACGCAAATTTATCCCGTTTGCAGTATAAAAGATTTTTGATAAAGTCAAATTACAAAAAAAAACGAACATGAAAAACTATCTGAAATTGATTTTTCTGATAGTAGCCTTAGCCGCTGTTAAATTTGCCTATCCGGCACAAATTACTGCAGACGTGGCCCAAACAGCCGGAAAAAACTTCCTCCTTTCAAGAAACATCCCGGCAGTTGACTTTCAATTGGCCGAGACCAAAACCATTGATGGCCAAACCCTATATTACATTTTCAATACCGGCAGTAAAGGATTTGTGGTTGTTTCGGCTGATGATCAGGTTCTTCCGGTATTGGCTTATTCCAATGAATCAGACTGGACAGCTTTTAGTGATACCCTGCATGGGAATAATGTCCGGGGCTGGATGGAAAGTTATGAAAAACAGATACTTGAAGTAAAAACCAATGATATCCCTGCTTCTGAGGATATTGTTTCACAATGGCAGCTGTTATTATCGGGACAGTTTGTGCGCAGCACAACAACTGTTGTCCCCCAACGCTGGCACACGTTTAGCGAAAGCGTAACGCGTGACTAACACCACTTACTTTGCATACAACAACAACAAAACCGGCGCTAATCATAGCTGAACCCGTTTCTAATCGCTTAAAATTTTATATTTTTCAATACAAGTAAGGCACTCGTTTTACTTGTCTGCCGGTTTAGCTGCCTCCATGCCTTCGGCAGATAAATCGGTAGGTGAACCTGCCGTAGGAACGGAGGCATGGAGGAATGGAGGCAACAGACGAGTTCTGGCTGTTATGTTCCGGAATATTTTATAACAACCACACTTACAGATGAAGTAGGCATCCGAAACATTCCCGCTCCAGTGAGGGTGGGTGACTCAATATTATAACTGAAACTATCTTGTTTTGACGGCGCAAGTTATACTTCAGGTATATCATGCGCAGTTTTTTATTCATGCTTTACTTCGATTAAATTTTCAACGGCGAAACCGTTTCTTTTGGCTGTACTCAACAATTTTAAATAGATCGCGCTGTCCAACTCTTTAGTCCTTGAAAGAATCCACAAATATTTTCTTGAAGGTGTTCCCACCAGCACATAATGATAATCCTTATCCAAAGCAATAACGTAATAATCACTCGAAAAAGGCCAGAAGAAGCGCACTTTTAACCTGCCCTGGTTGTTGACATTTGGTAACCAGGCAGTTCCTTTGGCCGATTTATATTCACCCTTATTTACGGAGAATCCTTTGTTCAAAATTGCTATCCTGCCATTTTTTTTAATCGTGTAATTGGCCGTTACACGCTCCAACCCCGCCTCAAAGGAGTTGGGTAACCGGGCAATTTCGTACCAATGCCCGGCATATTTTTCAAAATCAAGGGATTGAACTGTGGGGAGTTCTCTGGTGGATTTACATGACATAAGGCCAGACATGGTCACTATGATGATGGCTAACCTGTTCAAAGTTCTTTTTGATACGATTGAATAGAGTGGCTGCATCCTGAATTATTTTTAGGTTTCTTTCTTTGTGATTTTAAAACCAAATATAATTCAATTCTTTAAATAATGGGGACTCCAATATTAGGAGCACCCACTTTATCAGTATCTGGATATTTCAGGTTAACGATTTCAACAGTGAATCTACCTCCTGTTAATGTTTTAACTCAATGTAATCACCATCGGCAAAATAAGTTGCTGAGGTATTCCATATTTTGGATGAACCGGAAGTTTCAATCTTCCAAAAGATATAATTGGCATTCAAGAGGTCACCTGCCTCGTTAAGTTCGCGCGTGATTCCCAGAAAATTATAAGTACTGCAAATTTCGGGGAGAACACTTTTTATCAATCCGACTTCCTGGTTGTTGGTTGCCAGGTAGCAATTGCCGAAAATACGCACCGCATCATAAGCAGAAAGGGTATTTACATTGGGTTGTAAGCCCGTTGCCAACTGAACCCTTTCGGATAAATTAGCCGCGTTTTTTGGGGTGAAATCGGCTGTTCCCAATCCTACATTTAGGGCGGTAAAATTGACCTGTAAAGCGAAGGCTGCAGAAACCGGATTGCTTGCCATTTCGTTTATTACTGCATTTCCATCACAACCATACCACTTAACAGTACCCAGATCCGACTGAGCAGAAGCATCTTCAAACAGCATGGTCGTTTCATCGAAACCGAAACAACAAATCCCAACATTTTCAGACCCATATTGTGATTTGGCCGCAATAATCTGTGAATTCAATTCAGAAGTTAATGATGAGAATTCAGTAGTACTGATGTCATAAGGAATGGAATTTATTAAGGTTCCTCCTGCCACAACGTAATCTGTTGCAAACGCTTCGCTAAGACCTTGTCCATAGTTGTCATGACGCCAAACCACAATGACTGCGGAAATTCCATCAAAATTCAAATATTTACTAATGGCTTTCGATTGTTTGGTGTCATCGGTAACTAAACGAAAAATATTGTCATCTATAATGGCAAGTGAGGGAGCCGTACTATAAGCATTTAGCATGAGCATTTGATGGACGTTGATATAATCCATTATCGCACCAAGTTCCATGCTTGAGCTGGGTCCCCCTGCCAACAACCTGACTCCCTGAGCATAAAGCTCCTCAACTGCCTGAATTGTCGTAGATGAATCCGATTCGGTGTCGGCTATCACCAATTTAAAACGGTCGGGAGAACCTGCTTTTATCAAAAATGCATTAAAGTCATCTACTGCATATTGCATTGTGGCTTTTCCAAGAATTCCTTCGTCGTAAGTGGACATCGGAAGCAGGGCACCAATGAGTATTTCATTTTAGGCGGGATTGCTATTGGAAGATTTATTGTTACAACCGAAAAAAATAATCTGGGTGGCAATAAGTAGCAATCCGAGAGAGCGTAAGGATAAGAATAGTTTCATGATAGAGCGTATTTTCATAGTTAGTATATTTAGTAAATGCAAATATATTCTTTAAGTTGAATACCAACTATTTTTTGATAATGAAGGGTTGAATCATCATTTCATTGTCAAGGAAAAGTGCAACAACCACGATGTAAAAGCCATCGAGTATTTCGTAAAAGATAACCAATGTCTGGGAATTTGGTGATTCTGGCTTTTCCATTAAAATAATATTTATCGCCCTCTCGCTCCCCCGCCCCCTCGTCCCTACTCACATAACCGTTCTTTCGTTAAGGTATAAATCCGTTTCCCCGCATAAGCCGCACCCAGCGCCAGCAATATCCCCAATCCCGAGCCAATAGGCGCTCCCCCTGCCGGTTGGTTGGTGTCGTCGCCGTGGCCTCCCGGTGGCGGTGGTGGTGGGTCTTGCGCGGGAAGTGCCAACAAAAGGCCTATGTTAAAAATCAATGCAATTAAAACCTTTTTGATGGTATTTTTCATGACCTATGTATTTTAAATTTAATGGATTATCTGTTTACAAGCACTATTTAATAAACAACTTCTTAGATACCGCCTTGCCATCGCCAAGCAACATGAGGATGAACAGTCCTGTTTGCTGTGGTTCCTTGATTGACTGCAGGTTATCTCCCGTAAGGGTGATGCGTTGCAGCAGTCGTCCCTGCAAGTCGAACAACCCGGCTTCATAGTAGTTTTCAGCACCTTTGAGGTAGATTTGGTTGTTTTGTAACCAGATCAATATCAGCTGGTTGGGAGTTGTTTCTTCAACGCCTACCACACCGCAATGCAACCTGAACCTTTCATCAATACTTCCTTGTTCCGCAGTAAACTGATAAGGCTGATCACTCAATTTGTGGAAAGTGCCCATGAGGCGGTCTTCGAGATAGAGGCCGTTAACCGCCAGGATTTCGTCTGTTTGTTGCAGGGTCAGGGTAAATAAGCCTTCTTCGGGAAGCAACATGCCCAAAGCAAGAGGTTCACCTGCCTGCGCAAGCGGAATGCTGTTTACTGCCAGCGACACCATATCGGACGACTGGCTATAAAGCTGTGGCACAGCCGAATTGAAGCTGAATAACTTTAGCGCATCCTGCCGGTCGCGCGTGTGCTCACTTTCATCGCGCAAGCGGATAGTGGCTTCATTGTACCAGTTTTTGTGACTCAGTCTCACAATCAATCCTTCTGTAGCCGATTGGTCTTTCAAAAAAATGCCGCCATGATCGCGGATGGCATTGGTAAAGGTAAAGTTTTGATTGTTTGATGCAATTGCAGCTACGACCATGAACCCCTGAAATGGAGCAATATAAGCACTAGCCGATCCGCCATCAACAGAAATATAGCCCTCACCGCCATCTTTGTTCGGGTCGTAGATATAGGCATAGTTATCCACAAATAAAGACCTGTCAGCATCATTCCAATCGATGGACGAGGGATAGGGGTTGCCCAACAGGTTCCATCCACTGGTATAGGTCCAGCTTTTTGATCCGCTGTTTTTAAGGGTGAACGCAACATCACCTGTGTTGGGTGTTCCGACGATCGACTTTGCCGGACTGAGAGAATTGTAAGCCACCATATATCCATTTCCGGCAACAAAATTATCGCTTCCGTTTACCTCTGAAAATGTGGGTGATGTAGTAGTATTTTTATAGTTTACCCATGTTCCCGGATCGGTTTCTTTCCAAACATAAAAATCGTCGTTATCGCCCGGGTTCCAGCCATTATCACTGATATCGGCCACCGCCGGACCACTTACCATGTGCCATGCCTGAACCGCGCCTGTTAAAGTTTGTTGCATGGTGATGGTGCCGTTGTTGGTGATATCACCCGCTGTGATTAATGATCCGCCGCTTTCAATAGTAAGGCTCGCATCGGTTTCCACAATCAGATTGTTACAATCGGCGGTAGCATCACTTCCAATATCCAGGTGGTTGACTACCGGGGCAACCACCACGTATTTAGTTGCATCCGGGATAGTTCCCTCGCTCCAGTTGCCTGCCGTACTCCAGTCGGTGGAACTGATCCCCAGCCATATGTGGGCGGATACCATTCCCTGCCAACGCAAATAGGGATACCCGTTGTTATAGGAATCGTTCATGGCCCAGGTAGCGCCACTCAGGGTGAAGTCCCAGCTCTCCGCCAGATAGGTTCCGGCTTCCTGCATTAGGCCTGTGTAAGAACCTGTACCTCCTCCTGAACTGCTGCCCTGGGTTGAGGTAATGATATTCCAGAAAGAACTGCTTACCATGCCAAAGTTATTAAAGCCAACCAGTCCTCCAGGATTCGTGTTTCCGCTTACTGTCCCTGTGTTGAAGCATTTACTGATATTCCCCATCCCATTATTGTACCCGGCAATCCCCCCCACATTAAACTGTCCGGTAACTGTTGAATGACTATAGGAATTATTAAGGGAGCTATTATTCAGCCCTGCAATGCCACCAATGTTACTAACGCCATAAACAGAGCCTCCTCCGGTTATATCAGTATAGCATTTGGAAATTGAATTTTCATTCTGGCCGGCAAGACCCCCTACATATTCATTTCCAGTGATATCTCCACCCATAACTGCACAGTTACTAATGGTTCCCTCAGATAAACCTGCAATGCCGCCAACCCAGTCATTGCCATGTACGGTAGGTGATAACTGTAGGTTGTAAACACTTCCGGCACCTCCGATAAAACCAAACAGACCGGCATAGTTCGTACCAGAGTTAACATGTATACTGCTAATAAGGTTGCCATTGCCATCATAAGACCCGGTGAATTGAATAAATTGGCTTCCAATGGGTGGAAATCCAGCACCGCTGAACCAGGTATAAGTTGTGGAAGCATCAATAAATGTAATTTGCAGGTAATGTGCAGCCCACCTGCCCGACTGAGGAGGATCAGGAACTACTATATCTGAGGCTGCAATCCAATACAGGTTTTCCAGGCTGTTAATCAGGTAAGGAAATTGAACTGTTCCGCTACCCAAAGGTTGCGTTGCTGTTTGAGTATAAGCTGCTGTTGAAAGCAATAATACAAGGCATGTTGTCGATGCTATTAATAGATTTTTCACAGTCAATAGATTTTTAATTAGCTACAATCATTCTCATCGATTCTTTTCCATATTTCGTTGTGAGCATGTAAACATAAATACCCGGATTGAGAACAGCCGTATTCAGTTTCAATTCATAATATCCCTGACTTATTGCCTGATCGGCCAGTGTTGCAATTTTCAGACCTCCGGAATTGAACACCTCAAGTTTTATTTGCAATTTTTCGGGCAGTTCAAATCCTATTGTGGTTTGATAAATGCAGGGATTTGGATAATTTTGAAACAATTTGACTTTATTTTCAGGGGTTTGAAACTCATCAACTGAGGTAAAAAACCCGCCTTCCTCTATATTTTCAACTTCAAGGTTGTTGATTTTAAAACTTCTCAGAACCAGGTTCATGTAGGGGTCTCCGAACATTACTCCGTTTAGTGGGATGAATTTACTGTTCGAAGCAGTCATCGGGTATTCATTGCTAAGCATTAGCAGGCTGTCGGAACCGATAAATGTTAGTTCAATTCCCGATACCGCTTTCGTTGTGTCACATACATATTCACTTAATGGTAAATGATTCCACGAGTTTGTATCGGCACCGGGATCGTGATAAAAAATATCAACTTGCGATATCCTGCTGGTACTGTCTTTGGGTATGATCTCTTCCCTTTTTATTGCAATACATGCTTCATCTTCCGGCCCAAAAGCAATTCTGGGATATTGCAAATGGAAGATCGTATCCGTGAGGAGGACTTTGGAAGAAGCCGTGTTCAATAAATCGTTTTCCTGTTCCCAAGGGATAAAACACAGGGATTCGTAAGTTGTTGTATCCGGTTTGGAAACATAAGAAGTAATAGCAAGTCCTCCGGAATTTTCCTCAATAAATATATCGAAATAGTTATAGTATGCGTATTCTTCATCCAACAGTATTTCGGGCTCCAGCCATTCCTCTCCATTGAAAGTTGATTGCATGATACAGTTGTGAGCAGGCTGGCCATAGGAAGTGTTCAGCCACACCAGCAATGCCTTGTCATCCTGCGGGGAACACACCCTCAGATCAGACTGAATTCCCTGATATTCTGACAATACCTGTGGCTCATCTGCCATCCACGATCCATTTGTTTTTGTCAGCAAGCAATACCAGATATGAGAGCTGTGGTTCACCATATCTGAAACCTGCCAAACAATCAAAGCCTTCTGATCCGATAAATTGGTAATAATTGGGTTGCCCCTGCCGATTCCTGATTTCACACCAACCCCGGGGGTGAGCATTTCCATTTGAATAAGGCTGTCGTTTTCAAGATCGTAGCAGGCAAACCAGATATCCTGTGATTCAAAGAATGTTTTCAGGACATTTTCCGGTTTTATTTTCAGGAAACTTTCATTGGTATAGCTGGTTTGAGCCCAACAGATCAAGGCCTCGTTTGCACTGATAGCATCAGATAACGGACTGTTAATGGCATGTTTATTTATTTCTATCGTTGCCAGAGGTGAAAAAAGTTTTTCGTTCCTTTTCATCATCCTGGATCTGATTTTCCGTTCTCCGTAGCTACTTCCTTTTTCCAGCCATGTAAAGACTTTATAATCATGCGATGATGCGATGTTGGCTTCAGGCCAAGCCAAAGGGATTTTATTGAACCGGGCAACCGGAATAATTTCACCGGCCAGTTCAGGAAAATCTGAGTTTGCTATAATACCAATCTTGTCATTATTTTTCCCGATATCGGGAAAGCAATCCGACATGTCATCTCCCCATATTGTAGTGGAATAAAACATTTTTGGTCCCCAGACGGTTTTTTCATACCATCCCCAAAACACCTTGGCGACAATTTTTCCGTAGGTCCTGAAACCGAAGGATTTCAGGAAACGATCATCGAAGTGTGGGATACTTCTGTACGATTGGCCAAATCCCAGGGGGAAATCGGCATCGAGGCTAAAATCAACTTCAGCCAGCCCGCTCAGTAATTTAGCCTCTATGGTAAAATCCATACCCAGTGCCCCGCTGTAAAAGTGATAGGAAGCACTTTTGTTATAGTTTGGATTGTTGGGGTTTGCAGTTACATTAAGATCACCAAAGGAACCCCACTTTCCGGTCAAACTGTCGGTAATTAAATTCAGTCTGCCGGAAAATTTGTAACTACCTGTAAACCCTATATCAACAGAAGGCTGTATCAGCGATCCCACATCAATTTCTTCGGCAATCGCAAGAATTTCCTGTATTCTATTTAGAATATCAAAAATCTGATCGTATTTTGAATGTATGCTCCCCGACCAGCTCATATTCTGGGCTGCTATGATATTGTTGGTTCCGGGTTGAAGATAAAACTGGCTATTGCTAGTATCGAATTCAGTACTCAGCAGCTTGGAGGATTTGGTGCCCAGGTTGAAGATTTTTTGGTTGAAAACCGGTTTACCCATGAGCTTTAATTTGTATTCCGATTTGGTATATTTCAGGGAGGTTTGTATTTCACCAGCCTCTATACTGGCCGATGCACCGCCAAAGAAAGGTACTGAAGAGGGTATACTTAACTCCGAAACAACATCCTGAAAATTGTCTTCAATTTGTGTAGTGATGCCAAAAGTGACCTGGTCGCCCTCTTCGCTAATGTTATGAAAGTTTTTATTGGGAACGAAATCAAACCATTTTGGCCGGGTGCGGTGAATGGTGATGTGATAAGGCCCTTGCGTAAGGGCGGGATCAACATCATTACCCAGGTAGTAACCGATATTCATATTTACACCCGGGGGCGGCAGTGTGGCCATATTGTAAACAATATGCCAGGTGGTATCATTAAGTTTATGGCCGGTAGTATCGGCCACCAGTTTTCCGTTCCCGTCGAAGAACAAAGCTTTAATCGTATTCAGGTCGTCATAATCTTCGGTAGTAATATAAAAGGTATCCAACTGCGTCATGGTACCCGGTGCAATCCACTGATCGAAAGGGCCAAAATTTCCGCTTATCTTCGGGGGAAGGATCGTGCGGGTAAAAAGTGGGATTACATCAATATTATCAACGTGGCTACCAGAATCATCATTATACTCATATACAATATAGAGGTAACTACCGGTAATAATCTCGCCCATATCAAAATCATGGAAGAAACTAATGGTGCCGCTATGGTAACTAATTGAAAAATTATCAAGGGTGCCGCCATGCGGATCAAACAAATATATATAAACCACATTGTAATGCCAGTTTGGTAAGCCCTGCCGGGTATAGTTGGTCCAGAAATTAAATCTGTTGGTCACTTTAGTGCCTTCATCAAAATAGCCCAAGCCCTCTTCAAAATTGTAGCTTACCTTAAATCCTTCCATTGGGTCTTTGATATTTATCCTTCCAAGAGGATAACAAATGCCGGTATCGCTGACATCTTCCGTAAAAACCCTGGCAAAGAAATCATATTCACCGGGCTCATATCCCAGCACATTGCCATTCCAGGTAACACAGGAAAGTTGGTTCTCATATGACCAGTTCTGAGAGCTGCCTTTGAGGTGGGCATGAAAACCCCAATCTTCTGAATCGTGAACAATATCGCCGGTACGCTCGTTTAGTTTGTAGTAGAAAAAGTTGTATCCCTCCATTTTTTTTATGGGTTTATACATCTGCTTATTGATGCTTTTGTGGTTCAGCATTTTATTCCATAATACAAATTCTGAGAAGTTTCCCTGAAAGTACTCGGCAACGCGTTCCTTGCCATTTTTATTCTCGAAGTTTTTACCCATATAAAACTTACTCAGAAAATTTTCAACGTGTCCAATCTGCTTCTGATCTGTCAATGTGCCGTCTATATATAGCTTTGCTGATCCGCCACCCTGTTCCTCGTAGCATGCGGCCAGGTGATGCCATTTTCCGTCGTTAAATTTATTGGCAGCAATAAGGGTAGCCATGGAATCGGCCACCGGGAGATTAAATTCAACAGATCCGTCGTTTTTCATCTTTATATTTGGGCCATGGGTTGCCTTGTTGCCGCTATTTTTTGAACCCGATGCAAAACCTGCCATCCCGCCACCTTTGCCGGTGGTGGTTTTAAACCAGAACGTCAGGCTGAAAACCCCATGCGGGCTTTGAACTTGTTGATCTGATTCAATATAATTATCGGTGCCGTTTAGCGTGAGCGAATGTGCACGCGGAATGGAGCTTGATGTGAAACTCACGGTATCAAACACATTCCCGTTACTTTCCCATCCTAAAGTTACTTTTTGGGTTTGCGGAGGAAGGCTGCTTACGCTTACCGGATTGAATAGCATACCTGTATCGGTAGAAGGAATTCCCTCAGGTGCACTGGCGTAATAGTTGTTCCATCCTATCCCGGGAGTGGCAATGGGTTTTGGAGGATAAATTTTTAAAGGGTAATCGTTCGGATAAGGAATTTCTTGTCCGTTAACCATCTCTATAATGCGCATCCTGTCAGCAGTAACAGGCAATGACGCCACATCAAAGGTGGGATAGCTAACACCGTTCGACGGATAAGCAATGCCCGAATCTAAAACATTGTTGTTAAGGTCAATAAAATAGTATTTTTGGGGAAATGTGTTCTTATTGCTGCTAATGATCGTAAACTGGTCAATGGTTTGTTGTATGCCCGGGTATTGTGGGATAAGTAATGCGCCGTTAACCAAGATAGCCTTATTGCATTGGTAGCTAATGTCGGAAACTACATTACCACCGCAGTTCAGGTCATCAAAATTCCAATAACCTATAAGATCGGGCTGCTGCAATACAGGCTGGTTGTAAATATTATGGATTTCCTCGGCGGTGAGTGCTGTATTCCAAAGTCTGACTTCATCAATGGCATTTACAAGAGTCGGGTCATCGGAGCTGCTTGCTGAAGTTGCATTGCAGCCGCCAATAAGAAAGGGTTTGGTTTTACAGGCTTGCAATACCTGGTTGATGTTATTGGCCAGATAGGCAATATTTTGTTCGTTAATGTCGGTAGAAACTGCTGCCCCGTTCATGTAGAATAGCTTATCCATTACATCGCTACTTGTAAAAGTTATGTGGTGCCATTCCGAATCCGTTAGGGTACTGTATTGTACGCTGAAAGAGGCAACTTCCCACATAATATCATTGAACAATGAATAGAGGCCGAACCTGATCATGGGCATATCGTTTCCAGTAATTGCCATTGCCCATACCGAATCAACCTTCATAAAGGTCATTTCACCGCCCTGGCCATCGATCAGTTTCTGCATGTCGGGTTTTAACCAGGCTTCTATACTGTATTGTTTAAATACCAGATCGAAACTATAGGCCCCCTGTTTATTGTAAATGATGGGTTCAGGAAAATTGGTGGTGGCAGCATATTTCACACTGTCGACAAGCAAGGCATGGCCGCCAAGCTGGTTCTGTATGGCTGGTTTTATGGAGTCGGTAAGGCTTATTCCATCATCGCCAGTGCATTTTAAAATGGGCTTTTGTGTCCTGGCAGTGAGGGTAACAAAATTTGACCAACCTTTTTCAGGCCCTCCGTTACATTTTACATTTACTTTAAGAAAACCAGTGAAAAGTGACAATTCATCCATTCTTACATTGGCATATAAAGCCGAATCAAGGTATTGCCCGTCTTTTGAGGTGACAATCAGTGAGTCAACAGCAGTTGAATCGAGTAAGCACATATAAAAAGCGACCTCGCTGGTACGGGGAGGGAGGTTTTTCACGGTGAAAGAATTGTTTAATTCTGGCACAGGATTCCACAAACTATCATTCAGGTTGTAATTGTTGGTGATAAACGGGCCCCATCCCTCCGAAGCTGTGATCTGTAGGGTATCGGGATACACAATATAAGGTATGAAATAGTTGGCCACACTGTCGTTAGTGTATTGCACGCCAATATGCAGACGTGAAGAAAGTGGCAGTTGCAGTTCTTGCATAGAGGCGCTCCAGTAGGCATAAAATAACGATTGGCCTACTACCACATGTTCCTCCCCAACCTGCACGCTGTCGACATCAATAAACCTGAAAGTAACCTTGTTTGTATTTTCAGGCAAACTGTCGATTACAAACAAGTTATCCTGCTCAGCACCTGCAATATATGGCCCAAATCCATTTTGCGAAGCAATGTTTACCTGTGGTAGGTAAACCGAACTTTCCCGGATATTTCCAAAACCAGAAGGTTCATCAGCTATTTGGGCAAAAAAACTGCCCGGCCATCCAAGCATAAAAATAAATGACAATGTCATAATAAAGCATCTCGTAGTTTTCATTTGCTGAAATTTTTGATGATTAGAATTTATTTTATCGAATTAATAATTCTGAAATCCTGGTAATTAATCCAAACCTCCGGTTTTTCCACTTTGATGGATTTTTCCTGTTTTTCAGTCAGGATGGTTATCCATTTCATAAAACTTTCGATGTCCCCGCTGTTTCCTTCAATCAAAATCTGGGTTTGGTTTTCGGCTTGTTTTTTTACGGATCCTCTCAGTTGTAAATCAATGGCTTTGCGATAGACCTCGAACAGGATATTTACATTTGGGGAAAATGCCCCGGATAAGTTGATCCTGACATGGTCTCTGGTGTTGGTAAAACTTGCCGGTGAGGGAAGCTTTTTCATAGACATTGCAGATTGGATGCACTTACAATTAAACCACAGCAAACATACACACCTACAAGGGCTTTATGCAAATTTTGGGGTTGGACAAAGGTTGGACAGGTTGATTATTTATTGAGATACAATAACCTTGAAATATGAAAACCTAAGTTTCAAATTACAGGGTAAAATTCGCGTGAAATAGTTAATTGGTGATTGCTTTTTCTAAATGGAGTAAAATCAAAAAGTGCTCATAAAATCGGAAATTTCGATTTCGGAGGGAATGTTCATTTTTTTTCTCAGGCGATGACGGCCTTTTTGTATGGCGGCATTGGTAACGTTTAAAAGTCGGGCGATTTCCTTGGTGTCGAGGTTAATGCGGTAATAGGCGCAAACTTTTAGTTCGCTTTGCGTAAGCGTGGGACATTTTTCGTGCAGGTTATAAAAGAATCCGGGATTTACCTCTTCGAAATGGAGCTTAAACTGATCCCACTCTTTATCGAAGTTGATATTTTCATTCACAATCCTCCTGACTTTTCCATAGCACCCTTCAATTTCGTTGTTACCCGATTGCTGAAGTTGTTCAATTTCGCCGAGTATCTTGTTCATTGCCTCATTCTTGTTGATAGCGTGTAGGATGCGTGTGGAAAGCTCCCGGTTTTGCTGTTCGAGTTTTTCTGTTTGTAACTTATTGATTTCCTGCTCTGCAAACAGCTGATCTTCGATACGCGATTTTTCGAGTTCCTTCAATTGTCCTTCTTGTTCGAGGAGCAGGGTTTTCTGCCGAAGGGTTTTGTTTTTGAAATGGTAATAATAGTAAAGCATCACCGAAAAAAGAGTCACAAGAGTAAGACCAATAATGAGGAGCCACAAATTCCGGTATTGTAGCTGGTTTTTTTGTTTTAGAATCTGGTTTTCTTTTTCCTTTTTAACATTTTCAAAACGGGCTTCCATCTCGGCTATTTGTTTTGATTTTTCCAGGTTAAAGATGCTGTCTTTAACTTGCATAAAATCCTTAAAGGCCATCAGCGCCTGATCACTTTTCCCCATTTTTTCGTAAATCAGGGAAAGTGTTTCATAGTTCTTGAGCAGGTAGCGTTGGTCGTTGCTTCTTTCGGCCTCATCAATACCCATTTTTACAAAATAAAGGGCACTGTCGGGTTTGTTGAGTTGTGAATAAATTTTTGCAATGTTTGCGCTGCTGCTTGTGATTATTATCGAGAATCCAATACGCCTGCTTATGTTGTTTGCCTGTTGATAATAAGACAATGCTTCGGAGTATTTTTCCATTCTTTCCATTGCCAGCCCCAGGTTGTTGTAACTGTAGCTTATGCCGATGCTGTCGTTCATGCCTGCGTTTATTTCCAACACTTCCTGATAGGTTGCCATGGCCTCCTGGTATTGTTGTTTGTCAATCTGAATTACGCCAATATTGTTCAGGGTTATCCCGATGTTCTCCTGGTCTTTGGTTTCACGCGCCTGGCGAAGGGCATCGTTTAAAATATCCAGGGCTTTGCCGGCATCGCCAAGGCTGTAGTGAACGGTTGCCGTGTTGTTTTGAATCACGATGTACTGCAACACATATTCTGTATTTTCGGGGTGGAGTTTTATCAACGTATCAGCAATGTTGGAAGCCTTGTAAAGCATTTGCAACGACTTGCTGTAATTCCCCAAGGCGCCATAACAACTTGATGTAATGGATAACATGGATTTTAGGCGTTCCAACACAATAAGGCTGTCGGGATACTTTTGTTGTGCCATTTCCATAACATCAACTGCTTTTAGCGAATATTCGAGGGCTTTGGCATTATTCCCCAACAAATAATTAACGATGGCAACTCCGTTCAAAACACTTGAAAACAACAAAGGGTCGTTCAGGTTTTCAGCAACGGTCATCGCTTCTTCAACAAGGCCGATGCTTAGATTTGGGTTGGTGTTGCTGTATAGTTTAGCCTGAGACATCAGTTGGCTGACTTTATCCCTGTCATTTTTGTATGAAAGGGAATTTATCAGGCTATCGGCATCTTGAGCAAATATGCAGCCAACAAGTAAGAGAAAAAATACAACAATGCCCGGCTTTTTCATAAAGCGGCTTTTTTGTAATTATCCTGCAATATAGTGTTTTCTGACCTAAGTAATGACAAATCACGAAATAATTGGTAACTTTTTCCTGAATCGGCTCACTCAATAATGCTCCGATGATGGAAGATCAAAAAATGACCCGGTGGAGAAACCAAAAACAGGTAATAGATTGGGCCAATCATTTAAATCAGGATGATAAACTTATTCTGATAACGCACTCATGACCACCAATTGATTTCTGGTTCACCAGATCAATCCAACAGATAAGGTTCCCCATTATTTCCTATTTTTGCTAAAAATTAACACCATGGAACTCTCACCCCTCACAGCTATTTCCCCCATCGATGGAAGATACCACGATAAAACCCGTGAATTGTCGAGGTATTACTCCGAAGAGGCCTTGTTTAAATACCGTGTACAGGTTGAAATAGAGTACTTTATTGCCTTGTGCAGGCTTCCGCTTCTGGGACTCAAAGAAGTAAGTCACCAGCATTTTGAAAAGCTCAGGGATATATACAAGAACTTTGGTGTTGAAAATGCCGCTGCCATCAAACAAATTGAAAAAACCACCAACCACGATGTAAAAGCCACCGAGTATTTCGTAAAAGAAAACCTGGAGAAAATAGGATTGGGCAAATACAAGGAGTTTGTACATTTTGGACTTACCTCACAGGATATCAACAATACCGCCCTCCCACTCATGATGAAGGATGCGCACCGCGAGCTGTTGCTTCCTGCCTTGGAGGAGTTGACGGACGAACTCAACACCAGGAGTTACAAGTGGCGCGACATCAGCATGTTGGCCCGCACACACGGACAGCCTGCTTCGCCCACGAAACTTGGCAAAGAGATTTTTGTGTTTTGCGAACGCCTCGAAAACCAACTCAACATGTTAAAGGAGGTTCCTTTTTCAGGGAAATTTGGCGGTGCCACAGGTGCCATGAATGCCCATGTGGTGGCTTATCCCGACGTCGATTGGGAAAATTTTGCTAACAATTTTGTAAAAAAATCACTTAAAATACACCGTCAGAAAACGACTACACAGATAGAACATTACGACTATCTGGCGGCTTATTTTCATGGATTGATGCGCATCAACACCATCCTCATCGACCTTTGTCGCGACATATGGGCTTATGTATCAATGGATTATTTCAAGCAAAAAATAAAAGCCGGTGAGGTGGGATCTTCGGCGATGCCGCATAAGGTAAACCCCATTGATTTTGAAAATGCAGAGGGCAACCTGGGCATGGCCAATGCAATTTTGCACCATTTGTCGGATAAGCTTCCTGTATCGCGCCTGCAACGCGACCTGACCGATTCTACCGTTACCCGCAATGTGGGCACTCCCATTGCACACATGATGATTTCGATGGCTTCGATACGAAAAGGGCTGGATAAACTTTTGTTGAATGAGGATAAAATCGCTGCCGATCTGGAAGCCAACTGGGCCGTGGTAGCCGAAGGAATTCAAACCATCCTGCGCCGCGAGAACTATCCCAATCCTTATGAAGCATTGAAGGCTCTCACTCGCACCAATAAAAAAATTACCGAAACCTCTATGAGGAATTTCATTCTCGGTCTGGAAGTGTCAGATAAAATTAAAGAGGAATTGCTGGCCATCAGACCTGAAAATTACACCGGATTGACGTTGATTTAGGAAATTTCATTTCACTCGTTTATTCTCTTTTTGTGATGGATGTTTCTTCCTGAGACTGGTGATTCGGCGTCGTTGTGGCAGTTAAAAACTTTTGTGTTGAAATTGGAGCAAAAACGTTATTTTTGCATAAATTTTTTTGTTTTATGGATTTAAGTAAAATCTTATCTGTTACCGGGAAGCCCGGATTATATCGTATGGTTGGCGAAGCAAAAAACAACCTGATTATTGAGTCACTCATTGATGGTAAAAAGATGCCCTCGTTCGCACACGACCGTGTGAGCTCTCTAAAAGAAATCAGCATTTATACAGAGGGCGAAGATGTTGCACTTGAGATAGTGCTTAAAAAGATTTTCGATCACCAGGAAGGAAAGCTGATTACCGACCCTAAAAAAATATCATCGGCAGAAATAAAAGTCCTTTTTGAAGCCATTCTGCCAGATTATGAAAAAGAGTCCGTTTATGTCTCTGACATGAAAAAAATCTTCTCATGGTACAACCTACTTCTGGAGAAAGAAATGCTCGACTTCACCGAAACCGTTGAAGAAGTGAAAGAAGCCGTTGAACCTGATCAGGAAAAAGCTGAATAAGAGAAATAATGCATTACTTTTGCAAAGCATTGTAATATTGTTGTTTAACAACTATCCTCCAATATTGGAATTTTAAAAGAATCTCATTTTTAAAGAATGTACAAACACCTGATACGGCCTCTTTTCTTCTTAGTTGATCCGGAAAAAGTTCATCATCAGGTAGTTTCGCTTTTAAAATTCGGAATGGCCATTCCAGGCATCAAACAGCTGGTGCGCTGTTCTGCGAGCATAAACGACACCAGCCTTCATAAGGAATTGTTTGGTTTGCACTTTGATAATCCTGTGGGTATCGCTGCCGGGTTTGACAAAAACGCCGAATGTTACAATGAATTAGCCGATCTGGGATTTGGTTTTATCGAAATAGGAACCGTTACACCCAAAGGACAACAAGGGAATCCCATCACCAGACTTTTCAGACTCCCGGTGGATCATGCCCTGATAAACCGCATGGGATTTAACAACCACGGACTTGAGGCTGCCGTGCGAAATTTAAAAAAGCGCCGTACCAAAGCCATCATCGGAGGAAATCTGGGTAAAAACACCTTAACGCCAAATGCAGAAGCGGTAAATGACTATGTAGCCGTTTTTAACGGATTGTTTGATTACGTGGATTATTTTGTGGTAAATGTGAGTTGCCCCAATATCACCGACCTGCGCGAACTCCAGGATCAGGAGGCGCTGATCAACATCCTGGAAAAAATACAACAACTCAACCGGGCCAAAACCAACCCCAAACCTGTGCTGCTCAAGGTGAGCCCCGATTTAAACGAAGCCCAACTGGATGAGGTCATCGATTTGGCGAAAAATAAGTTGATTGATGGTGTGGTGGCAGTAAACACCACCATCACCCGCAGTGGGTTAACCTCTTCTGAATCAACCATAAAATCCATTGGAAAAGGTGGATTGAGCGGTCGTCCGCTTAAAAACCGGTCTACCGAAGTGATACGGTACCTTTCCGAAAAATCGAGAAAAGCCTTCCCCATCATCGGGGTGGGAGGTATTGAAACTCCTGAAGACGCCATCGAAAAGTTGGAAGCTGGAGCTGACCTGATACAGGTTTATACCGGATTTATTTATGAAGGCCCCTTCATCGCAAAAAAAATTAACCGGGCAATCGTCCGGCATCAAAACAAGAACATTTGATAACAAAATCTAAAGATGAACTTTAAAGAACTAGGCCTGAACGATCAGATGCTTGAAACCATCTCGTTTATGGGTTACGAAAAAGCAACCCCCATACAGGAAATGGCCATTCCTGAAATACTAAACGGAAAGGA
>Ga0210046_1000896_pt1 | contig 25660 bp, 20 predicted proteins | sample CryGeyCG2114_250_FD_185461 | JGI IMG/M metagenome (GOLD analysis project Ga0210046, IMG submission 185461) | Groundwater microbial communities from aquifer - Crystal Geyser CG18_big_fil_WC_8/21/14_2.50 (SPAdes) (version 2) | ecosystem: Environmental > Aquatic > Deep subsurface > Groundwater ...
TCTGGGAAAATAGTTATGGGAATGACCGCTGCGATGCCCGCGATGCCATTTTAATGCCTGATGGAGGACTGCTTATGATGGGCAGGATTATGGAGGCAGGTGGAGATGTAAGCACTTACTACGGGAGCAATGACCTCTGGTTATGCAAGATTGATTCCATTGGAAACCTGGAATGGGAAAAAACTATTGGAAATGAGGGGTTGGAAAATGCTACTAAAATTAAACTTACTGCTGAAAATACACTGCTAATAACTGGGAGTTTTACCGAAATTGGTGGTATGATTACAAGTGACTACCATGGTTCTGCTGATGTATGGATAGTTGAACTTGATTTACAGGGTACTATTCTGCAACAATTCGGCTTTGGAGGTAGTCATATCGACCAGGGATGGGATATCATCAAGACGGAAGATGGATATGTGTTTGCCGCCAGTACCAATTCCAATGATGGGGATGTTACTGGCTTTCATGGGGAATCTGGAGATGATCAGCCCTATGACCTGTGGGTTTGCAAAATAGATTTTGAGGGAAATCTGGTATGGCAAAAGTGTCTGGGTGGAAGTGGACATGAACGGCCTTATTATCTAACCCAAACGCAGGCTGGAGGTTATATCGTAATTGGATTAACCAATTCTGATGATGGAGACGTAAGCGGAATCCATGATGACCTTATTACATACAATGTCAATGACGTTTGGATGGTAAAACTTAGCAGTGAAGGTGAACTGGAGTGGCAGCATTGCTATGGCACTTATGATCGGGAATCTTTTTCGAGACATTCTATCCTAAAACTTAGCGATGATAATTTTGTTATTGGGGTACAAACTCAACCTTCTGTTGGAGGAGATAAAACCTGTTATAGAGATTACTCACCTGGTCTTCAGTATTGGCCACGCATGGCCTGGCTCTTCAACCTCAAAAACTGCTCCAACTACCAACCCGCCACACCCCAAGCCCCCACCGGGCCGGATACCCTGTGCCACACAACAGACACAACCTCTGTATATACCCTTACCCCCGCTACCGGAGCTTGGGGCTATATATGGCAACTACAACCCGAAGAAGCAGGTACGCTGGTACAAGACAGCCTGTCGGCCACCATCACCTGGAACACCGGCTATCAGGGTGAGGTGCAAATTTCTGCTTCCAGCTACAACGACTGTGGGCAGTCGGCGTTTTCAGAAGTAAAAACCACCTTTGTTTATACTTGTGTGGGGTTGGAAGAAAATGCGGCCAACGGGTTTGGGTTGAGGGTGTATCCCAATCCGGCTAAGGATTTTGTTACTTTTGAAACCACCGGCAACAAACCCACGCTTATTATCGTCTATAACCACACCGGGCAGTTGGTGGAAATGTTGGAGCTGAATGCATCACGCACAAACTGGCATGTGGGTAGCCTACCGCGAGGCTTGTATTTCTATCGAGCTGAGCAGGATGGGAAATTGGTGGTGGGGAAATTGGTGGTGAGTGGAGAATAGACTACAGGTGACGCGGATTAGGCGGATGATCACGGATTTGTTGTCAATAGAAGATGAGGTAGATTTAATGACCCCCGCGCCCCAGTCCCCCACGATGGTTGGGGCCATCGGGATAGGCACGACTGATCTTGTATCCCCGGAATTTATTCCAGGGGATTTTGAAAATTGAACAAAAAAAATTGATCCACAATAATGGTGTGCTCACAAGCACAGGAGCAAAGTAAGGCACGCGAAACATTCGCGCGCCAGAGGTGAGAGTTTGGAAAAGTTTTATCTTAAACCTGAAATTTCAATTGTGTTGTCTTTCAAATATCAACTCAGGTAAAATAATCTTCGATTCCTGTGTCGAATCTTCTTTTTTCCAGTAAACAATGAAGTTCACTTTTGCATGTTTCAAGTGAAAACCTTTTTGCTTTTGTGTTTCAATTGTATTGAGAAACTGCCTCGAAAATTTCAAAACAGGTTGTCCTTTGGCGTTCGTGCATTCATCACCGTTTATTGTTAAAATATCTCCGCTGGTCAGTTGCGAAATAAGGTGTTGCCTTGTGATAAAATAATCTAACCAAACATCCCTGAACGACAAGTGCATGGCCATTTCATGCGGAGGTAAATGCGTGTCTCTATCTTCAACTCGCTCCAGATTTTCTGCTGTGATGTTGTCAAGAAAATTTCCGCTTAAGTGTATTGTCAGGTTTCTTTTTGCCCTTGTCATGGCAACATACAACTGGCGTTTGGCTTCATCAGTTGCAACGTTGAAATCTTCGAGCATAATGAAAACATTTTCAAACTCTTTTCCTTTGGCTTTGTGAATGGTAGAAACAAAAATGGTCTCTCCGTTTCCACTGTAGAAATCTTCAAGTTTTGATTCTCTGACGAAAACTTCAAAATCGGATTTGTACTTTTTTTGGGAATTGCTTTCTTCAAACAGTTTAATGAGGTTGTTGCACACTTCCAACTTTGAACTCATTTGAAATTTTTTTCTCGTTTCTTTTTTTGCACTTTCCCAAACTTCATCACTCACCATTTTCACATCATCACCCACGCTGATTTCATCCAGCAGAAAACGAACTTCTGCCAGGTTCTGTAAACCAAAACCATCGTTGCTTTGAATCAACTTTGTCTGCATTCCGTTTTTTAATAATAACCCTGTGATTTGTAATGCTTCATCGTTTGTTTTTGTGAGCACACAGGTAGTTCCGGCAAGTCCTGTCGAAAGGATGTCTTGTACCAATGCTGAAATGAGATTTCCGTTTTGGTAATGCACTAATTTTATATGTCCGTTGTCGGTTTGTTTTGCTGCAATGGGAGTTTCCTTCAAACGGTGACGAATCTTTTTTACAAACCCGTTTGTAAATTCAACCAGGTTGTTTTTGCTTCTGTAATTTTCGATAAGTTCATGCCTGGCGGCCTTGCTTTCTGTCATAAACTGCTTCAAATATCCTGAACTTGACCCTCTGAACTCGTAAATATTCTGGTCATCATCTCCCACCGCAATCACCCTCATCTCTTCGTTCTGTTCCATCAAAGTAGTTATCAGGGCAAATTCATCGGCATTCATGTCTTGTGCCTCATCAATTACCAAAACCGTTTTCGTAATTCGGTTTGCCTCCACTTCGCCGTTCTTTATTTTTTCAATGGTGGTTTTCAAAATGGTGTCCGATTTATCCAAACTTCCAACTTTGCCCAACAAATCAAAACAGTAGGAATGAAACGTTTTTATTTCGATGTAGTGGGCCGCATTGCCGATGAGTGCCAGCAATCTCTTTTTAAATTCGGTTGCTGCGGCTCTCGAAAAGGTCAGCATTAACAATTGCTCATGCTTTACATCTTCCATTAAAAGCAGTGATGCCAATTTATGAACCAACACCCTTGTTTTTCCACTCCCTGGTCCGGCCAAAACGGCCATGTTTTTGGTTTCATTGTCTTTGATGATTTCTAATTGCGTTGGCGATAAGGAACCAAACAACTGCCGGAACTTTGCAGGAGTTAAATTTCTTTTGATTTCATTTTGTCGGCTACCCTTGAAATATTTATTTAAAAACGAAGTATAGTTCAACTGGAAATAATCGTCAACAAACTGCAATGCTCCTTTGTAGTCGCCAATCATTTTTTTGGCATACTCTCCCACGATATGAATTTGTTGCACCTTGTTTTCGTAAAACTGATTTAGCTTTTGGTAATCGTCATTCTTGTATCTCCGCTTGTTGTCTGGCTCAACTCTGTCGATGGTTAAGCGATTGTACACCACCAAAAATCCACCTTCTATTTTTATGGCATCAATTCTTGAAAGATAAAAAAGGGTGTCTTCAATGTCTTCAATTGAAACGTTCATTTGAAAAAGTTTCAGGCTTTTTTCATAGGCGTCTTTCAGTTCGTGAACCGAAAACTCAACCAACACTTCTTCTTTTTCCTTCTCACCTTCAGTCTTGTTCAGGTTGCTTTTCTCATAAAGCAATTCCACAATAAACCTGGCCAATTCATGTCGCTTTTCCAGCTTTTCTTTCAACGATTCTTTGGGTTGAACACAAAGAATCACCACATGATTCCTCGAATACTCTTCGTTGTGTCGCTTAATCCAATTCTTGATGGCCCAAAAATTGATGATGGTCTTTATCTTGCCCGGTGTAACCTCTTTGCAACCGTTCTCCTCAGCCCCTTCGTTCAATTCCTTTAAGTGAAAAGTTTTTTCTTTCTCCTCAAACAAGGGCAAAAGAAAATTTTCAATCTGACTGTATGTTTCAACAATCTTCAATGAACGGTTTATATGCTCACCTTTTTTTATGAATGCCGTCAAATCTTTTGCGTCAGCCAGAATTTTTTCTTCACGGAGAAGGTTCACAATGTTGATGACTTCTTCTTTTACAATTCCCAAATGGTCGCTGATGTAGTCTATTCTTGATTCTGCCACCTCATCGTTTGATTGCTTCCGGCTCTTGCTCGAAAAAAGCTTCTTGATGATTCTGATTCCCTGTACTTTTTGCTTCTCCTCAAAGCGATAGGAAGCATTTATTTTTTCGATGGCTTCCTGTGCATTTTTCGAAAGAATGCTGTTTGCAAAAACCCTTGGCATGTTTTGCCCCCTTTTCAAATAACCTGCATCTTCGAGGGCTGCAATAGCGGTGGTAACCCTGGTTTCAATCTCAACTACATTGTCGTCCCAGCCTGCTTTCCGGGCAATCTCCAAAGCTGAATTTGAAACCGATGAACGAAATCTGGTGATGTCTTTTATCGCTTTCCAAACCTGTTGAATTTCCTTGATTGATAGTTTAGTTTGATTCAGCAAAATGAAATGTTTGCCGAGGTCTTCTTCGTTGAACAACACAAAACAATCGGCGGTGAGGTTTTCATCCCGGCCTGCCCGGCCTGCTTCCTGAATGTAATTCTCCAACGAATCGGAAATCTCATAGTGAATCACCATTCCTATGTCTTTTTTGTCGACTCCCATCCCGAAAGCTGAAGTTGCAACCATAATCTGAACCTCTCCATGGATAAAAGCATCCTGATTGGCTGTTTTTTCTTTCACCTCCATTTTGCCATGATAGGGTTTTGCATTGAAGCCATCTTCGGTTAACCTCGCAGCAAGTGAATATGCTTTTTTCGTTCTTGACACATAAATGATGGTAGGGCAATTTTTTTCTTCAATCAAATCCCTGACTGAATTGTACTTTTGTTCTTCATCGCTTTTTTCAAAAACTTTGTATTGCAGGTTTGTTCTGGTGGCACTTGAGCTGAAAATTTCCAAATCAAGAGCAAGTTTTACTTTGAAGTAGGTACAAATATCTTCAATCACTTTTTTCTTGGCTGTCGCGGTAAAGCAGGAAACGGGAATGGTTTCTTCCAGGTTTTTCTTCTCCTGAATTTGTTTGATGAAATCACCGATATATAAATAATCGACCCTGAAATCCTGTCCCCACGATGAAAAGCAGTGCGCTTCATCAATTACAAACCTGACAATTTTTCTTCCCAGCAAGAGTCGTTCAATGGTTTTTGAACGCAATGATTCGGGTGAGATGTACAGGATGGATGCAGAACCATCTTCGACCCTTTCGAAGGATTTTCCTCTTTCAATCGGATCAAGCAAACCGTTGATGGTAACTGCCTCCGTGATCCCGATCTTTTCAAGGTTATCAACCTGGTCTTTCATCAGCGATTGCAAGGGAGAGATTACAACCGTCAATCCTTTTGTTGCAAGGCCACTCATGAAAGCCGGAACCTGAAATGTAATGGATTTGCCTCCACCGGTAGGGAAAACGGCCAAAAGCGATTTATTGTCGATGGCTGCTTTTACCGCGTTCTCTTGCAACGGCTCACCTGCGTATGTTCTGTAAAAATCGAAACCGAAATAGGTTTTCAGTCCTTTGTGGATGTCCAATGCCTGATTGCAATACCCACAACCCGGTAAGCACGGTTTGTTTCGTAAGGCAATCATCACACTTTCGGTTTCAGGATAAGTCTTTAGCACCCAGGGCGGTGTAATTGAATAGCGATTGCGGCAATTGATTAAAGCCAGGCAGTAAGCCAATTCGATCGGATGTTCTGAAATTATTTTTGTGAGATCGGCGTGTTCGCAAATTTCATCATGAAATTTTTCACGAATCAGATTTTCAAGGTTTGTATTGCTGCTTGTGTACCCGATGAAAAGAAAAAAGGAACGGAATTCCTTTTGGTCATTCAACAACAAATACAAAATTTGTTGAAGTGATTCGGCTGTTTGATGGAAGGCTGCCACTTCATCAAAGAACAGGTCTTTGGCTTTTATTGAATCGTTCAGCGGGTTGTTGTTGTCTTCTGATTGAAGTTTATCGTCCTTCAACAAGGCATGATATGGCTTTGCCGGAAATAGTAAGGGCGAAAGAAATAAAGTGTCGATGATGTTTGAAGGTATTAAGTCCGCATCATGAACGGCTTTCTGAATGTATTTTAAATCATGATTAAAGATGTTATGTCCGCAGATGAACTGTGTGCCTGAAAGAAAAGCAATAAAGCCGGTTACTGAACCGGAATGAAAGAAATGGCCGTCACCCTTGACACTTCCAATGTCAAGAATCATTTGGCTTTTCGGTTCAATCTCTGTATCTATAAACGCAATCGACTTCATTTTATATTTTCAAATCATAAAGATACAGATAGAATCATACACTCGATTGGTAGTGGTGTTTTTTCTGGTTGTGTTTATCGGGCTGTATACGCTTTGTGCCGGAATTTCAAATATAAATCTTTCTGTTCACGATGATTTATATTTCATGCCTCCATGCCTGCCCTGCCTCCATGCCTGCCCTGCCTGCCAGCAGGCAGGCGGCAGGCAGGCAGGCAGGCAGCTGACAAGTGGAACTAATATGTTGTATTTCAAACCGTAAACAACCATAAAGTATGATGCAATGCTAAAACCAGTTACTTTTTTATTATCATCTTTATTATACTATTTCTTTTCGTGATTAACTTCATGTAATATACACCATTGCACAAGTCTGTTATGTTGATTCTGTTTTCCAAAAGTTGTAAGTCAAATCGTTTAATTTGTTGTCCATTGGAGTTATAGAGTTCAACAACAATTGGATCAGGGTCAAATTTTTCGATAATAAGTTCTCCATTTGTTGGATTCGGGTATATTCTAAAATCTGGTTTTATAACTCGTTTACTTCTGTTAAATAATCACATGTCGTTTCAGTTGGGTTATATGTTTCAAAAGTATCATCAACATAGCATCTAAAAGTCAACATGTCATATTCTATAACTGCCTCTGGGCAATTTTGATAGCCGGGAAATGGGCCCAAACTATTATCTAGATTGAGATTCGGTTCATTTCCAAATTTTTCAACACAAGTCCCTGTTAAACCAATTGCACTACTTGATATTGTTGTCAAGGTGATAGTCCTTAATTCTTGGTTGTTAATACTAATAGTTCCAGTTTGTGTTACTTGCACTATTGCTGTATCTTCACATGGGAAATTTTCATTGACTGCAATAACCCATTTGTCTCCTATAGATGCTGAGAAATCATAAAGTAAATAGAAACTACCCTCATAGAAGTGGAAAACTGAATCACCTGATGAATAAGTATAATGCGTTTCACCAGGAATTATACTTGAATGAATATCTCCGTTTTGATCTTCCCAATACCGGTATTTTATTGTTTCTATTGCTTCACATTCATTTCCGAGTAGAATTGTATCATTTGTATAAGTAAATGTGTAGGTTCCCCACTCACCAACATTCCAGTAGTCGAATGTCCATTTTGCATTGTAGTCAATCCAAGTCTGGCTATAAAGACTTATGTTTAGTAGGATAAAAATGGATGAAAATAATATTCCTTTCATGGTCGTTTTCTATGTAATTGGTTATAAAAATTCGTATTCCGACAATTGTCACTATGCTTATTATATAGGCTTTATGTTAATATTCCTTCTACTATTCATTTAATCTCATTATCACTATATTATCCATTTTCAACCGTTTATAATTTGTCAAATCGATTTCTTTCTACTTCATTCTTAATGGATCAACAAGTGTTTGGTGGGGTAAATCTAGGGATTTATTTTAATGGTTTGATTTTTAGCTTCATTATTTTGGTGATTTATTTCAGCATTGGATTTTTTTTTAAACGCCCAAGATTGATCGCATACCGGATGCTGCCTTCGGATATCCTTTCCTCTTTGGCGATAGAATAGGAACTTTGCCCTTGATCAAGCTTCACCTATATGCGATCCAATACAGTGGGCAATAATTTATGGCTGCGGCCATGACGTGACTCCTCCTTAAAAAAAGCCACATCCCCTTCTTCCAAAAGTTTTTTCTTCCAGCGGCGAACACTATCTGTTGATACATGAAACGCATCAGCAATTTCCTGGTTAGTGCAACGCCCTTGCAAAATAAGGTTAGACGTTATAAAACGGAACCTGCTCAAATCATCCTGTAAATGTGAGAAAATTGGCACCCCGCTATGTAGATAAAATATTGTGCCATCGTGTTCACGTACCCCAAGGGTCATGTTTATCATGCGGGTATCTCTTGGAAATATTGGTAGTAATATTTGTCCCATGGCCACGAAGATAAGGATTATTATTTTACGCTTAAAGTACATTTATATACTGATAATCAGACATAGGTATTGGAAGTCTGAACCTACAAACTACCTGTGTCATGGAGGCTACTGGCTATTATCACCTTCAATTGGCTTATTTTCTTGTTGAAAAACATTTTAAGGTTTCCATCGTGAACCCCTTGTCGGTAAAGCGTTTCATTCAAATGAAACTTTCAAAAATAAAGACCGATAAGTCTGATGCCCGAATGATCAGGTTGTACGCTCAAGACAATGAAGTTAAATTATGGCAGGGTCAATCCAAAAATCAAATAGAAGCCCTACAAATAGCCCGACTTCAAGATCAATACACCCAACAGTCAACCGCATTAAAAAACAAAATTCATGGCGAAAAAACACTGGGCAATCCATGTAAGATTGTGCCTAATTCGTTGAAGAAAAGCTTGATGCAAATAAAAAAGGGAACAGGCCAAACTTGATGAAAGATTGGTGGATTTAGTACGGGTTGAGAACCGGCAACTCCTGACTAACCTGGAATCTATCCCCGGTATGGGACGAAAAACAGCGACCATGCTTGTTATACATACAGATGGTTTTAAACGCTTCGACTCTACAGCAGCTTTATGCTCTTATTGTGGAACAACCCCAATAATCAGGAAATCCGGTTCGTCGGTTAATGGCCGAAGCAGGATTAGCAAAATGGGAAATCAAAAACTGCGCAATTTGCTGTTTCTTTGTAGCTTCACGGCCAGCATTCATAACAGGGCCTGTAGGGATATTTACAACAGGATTGTCAACAAAGGTAAAAGTAAAAAACTGGTGCTAATAGCGGTTTCTAACAAGCTTCTTAAACAATCCTTTGCCATTGCGCAATCTGGCATCCCATATGATGAAAACTACAAATCCGTTTCGATCATGGTTTAGGTATTTTAAAACGGTCTTCATTTACTCAGTGAGGAATAAAGTGAAAAAGTATTGAAAATTTTGTTGTTTTTTAGCTCAGTTCTTTGTTACCTTGCGTATTTATTTTATATTTCTTCTGGTCAAGTCTCTAGCAGTATGATGAATGGTCAAAATGTCAATTTGATTTCTGGAAACAATCTTGTAAATAATTCTGTATCTTCCTTCAATCAATTCACGTATATTTTCTCTGTCGATTTCAGATACAATTTTGCCAAGGTGAGTCTGAGATTTTAATAAGGATGTTTTGTTTCTAATTCTTAATACTTGCAGTTTCGCATATCTTTTTGAGTCTCGAGAAATATACTCAGCAATACTCTTTAAATCGTCTTTCGCTTGAAATGTCCAATTTACTCGAACCATTTTTCAATTTCTTTGTCCAATTCGGTGTCTGTGATTATTTCACCTTTTTCTGACTGCATATTTCCACATTCAATCTTTTCAATTAAAATAAGCTTTTCAATTAACTCATCAATTGAAAATTGTTCAGGAAATTTTTCAATTTGTTCTTTTAGTCCTGTCTTTGTCAACATTTTAGATTCATTTAATAATTAGTCCAAATGTACAATTAATATTTTTGTCATTGAGTTGAAGTAATGTTTTTTATATGCAAGGTAACGTTTGCATACCGCCAATTGTCTCTATGCCTATTATATAGCCTCTGTTGTTAAAATTCATTCAGATATTCAATTAATTGCATTATCAATATATTATACAATCAGAACCGTTTATAATTTGTCAAATCGGTTTCTCTCTACTTCATTCTTAATGGATCATCAATTGTTTGGTCGGGTAAATCCAGGGATTTATTTTAATGGTTTGATTTTTAGCTTCATTATATTGGTGATTTATTTTGGTGCCGCAGGTTTACCTGCCTACGGTAGGTTTACCTGCCTACGGTAGGTTTACCTGCCTACGGTAGGTTTACCTACCGGTAGATAGTTGAACCAGCCGAAGGCATGGAGGCATAGAGGAGGATCATCATCCCACGACTAAGTAAGGAAGGTGTTAACTCGTTTGCTATAAGCTGATCGGTTTTTTTTGTATCAATCAGAAAACCTCCGGAAAGTTGGATTAAACCACTAATTTGTCAACGATTTTTCCTAACCCGGACAAGCCGGAAAAGTTTCACGCAAAGTGCGCTAAGTTTATAGTATGCAAAATGTGCCAAGATGTTTTGTATCACAAATCTTTCATCATAAAAAAAGACCCCTGAAATTCAAGGGTCTTGTTGCCTGACTAGGGGTCGAACCTAGACTCTTCTGATTCAGAGTCAGACGTGTTGCCAGTTACACCATCAGGCAATGATGGGCGCAAAGGTAAAGTTTTTGCTCAATACCGGTCAAGTTAACGACTGATTTTTTCAGAAAAAGTTCAATGTTTTTACCGACCGGAATATGAGCATTATGCATTGCTCTTTGCCCAGTTGTCGCGCAATCCAACGGTACGGTTAAAGATTAAATGTCCGGGGGTGCTGCTCTTGTCGGCGCAGAAATATCCAAGACGCTGAAACTGGAATTTGTCACCAGCCATGGCTTTTTGCAGCCAGGGTTCCAGTTTGGCCTTTGGAATCACCCTGAGTGAATCGGGATTGATAAATTCCTTAAAGTCTACTTCCTTATGTCCGGCAGGATCTTCGTCTACGAAAAGACGGTCGTACAGCCTGACCTCAGCATCTACCGCATGAGGCGCCGAAACCCAATGCAGGGTTCCTTTTACCTTGCGTTGTGAGCCTGCTTCCCCGCTCTTCGATTCAGGGTCGTAGGTGCAATAGATTTCGGTAATGCGTCCGTTGTCATCCTTCTTAAAATCTTCGCATTTGATGATGTAAGCACCTTTCAACCGGACTTCCCGGTCAGGAGCAAGACGGAAAAATTTCTTGGGGGCATCTTCCATAAAATCGTCTTGTTCGATGTAAATCTGCCGGCTAAAGGGCACTTCATGGCTGGCACTATCCGGGTTTTCAGGATTGTCTACCAGCATCATATTTTCTGTTTTGCCTTCGGGATAGTTGGTGATGATCACCTTTAAGGGGTCGAGCACGGCCATCACCCGATCGGTTATTCTGTTGAGGTGTTCGCGCACGGTGAATTCCAACAAACCCATGTCAATCACATTGTCGCGTTTAGCCACACCAATGCGTTCCGAAAAGTTTCGCAACGACTCAGGTGTGTAACCTCTGCGACGCAGACCTGAGATGGTGGGCATTCGCGGGTCGTCCCATCCATTTACAAGCCCCATCTGTACCAGCTCGAGAAGTTTGCGCTTGCTCATCACCGTATAACTCAGATTCAGCCGTGCAAATTCAATCTGTCGCGGGCGGTAGCTGCTGTCGGTAATCTGATCCAGAAACCAGTCGTATAAAGGGCGGTGGATTTCAAATTCAAGCGTGCACACCGAGTGGGTAATGCCTTCGATGTAGTCGGATTGTCCGTGGGCATAATCGTACATGGGATAGATGCACCAATCGTTTCCGGTGCGGTGGTGTTCCTGGTGCAGGATGCGGTACATAATCGGGTCGCGCAGGTGCATGTTGGGTGAACTCATGTCAATTTTTGCACGGAGGATCATCTGTCCGTTTTTGAACTCCCCGGCACGCATGCGGCGGAACAGATCCAGGCTTTCGGCTATAGGTCGGTTCCGGTAAGGACTTTCCGTTCCGGGTCGTGTAGGAACGCCCCGTTGTTGACTGATCAATTCCTGTGGTTGTTCATCCACGTATGCTTTTCCCTGCTCTATCAGCATTTCGGCCCACTTGTAGAGTTGCTCAAAATAATCGGAAGCAAAATAAGGGTTTTGATCCCAGCTAAAACCAAGCCACTCGATGTCTTCTTTAATCGAATCAACGTATTCTACATCTTCCTTTTCGGGATTGGTGTCATCGAAGCGAAGGTTACAAAGACCATGATAATCTTGTGCCAGACCAAAGTTAAGGCAGATAGATTTGGCATGGCCAATGTGCAGGTATCCATTTGGTTCGGGCGGAAAGCGAAGGTGAACGCGTCCTTCATTCTTGTTGTTCTGCAAATCTTCCTCAATGATAGATTCGATAAAATTCAATGACTTTTTTTCGTTTTCAGGAAATTCCATGGTTGTGATAGCTAGCGGTTGAAAAACAGCTGCAAACTTAGTGAGAAAATAAATAGGAGCCTTCTTTTTGATGTATCAACCCGACTTGAAATAATTTGAGGTCGCAATGGAAAAAGTACCTGTGTTTATGGATTTCAATTAACGGAAATGTAGTTTTCAGTAATTGTGCAGGATTTTCCGTTTCTAAACGTTAATAAAATTTTAACTATATGAATATCAAATTTATATGCACTGTCCACAACTGTACAAAACCCGTTCAGCGATGTACAATTTTTAATTGAAAAATAGGAAGCAGGTGGGTGCTGTATGGACATAACTATCATCAAATCAGTTAATAAATATCCCTGGCATATGTTTGGTACATTTGATATCGCAACCATTAATGTAAATTAAAAAACACAAGTCATGAAATCAAGAATCGCCACCTTACTTATGCTGTGTGTGCTGTTTTCGGCCACAGTTTTTGCTATCGAACCTATCCCCGCCTCCAAAGCCACCAGAGATTCTGTGGTTGATATGGTTAAGAAAAGCCTGAAATATCCTGAATTTGCTATCAAGAATAAATTGGAATGTTGTGTTTTGGTAAGTATGATTATCCAGGATGACGGTACGTTAAAAGTAGATGCCTCAAACAGTCTATCTCCCCAATTGCAGGATTATGTAATCAATACCATTGAAAACATAAAGAATGATCATCTGGCTAAATCAAGCGGTCAAAGGGTATTGGTTAAGGTAAAATTTGAATTGATTGCCTAGGCCACATTGCTTAACCACTTCCCTTCTGACTTCTGACATGGTAAAATTCGACTGCACTACGGGGGGATTTTTTTGTTTGGGATTTTAGGTAGTTCCTAATCCATTATAAAATCGGGGTTTCAAATTTTCCCGTTTATAAATAGGACGGTGCTCTGCACCTTATGGTAATCATGTTCCTTTCAATAAGGCAACATCCATTGCCATGCGGCTTTAGCCCGTGGCTCTGAGCAAGTTCTCCTCAGTATATCAAATACATTTCCTCAATGAGACAGTGATTTCAGAAATAAGATGAACAGGAATTCCAAAGCCGAATTGATTTATCACATTGACCAAGACCAGAATGAGCTCATATTCGCAAAAAATGAACTTTAAATCAGTTAATTGATCCCGATCGTACAATCCTATTTCGGACACTTTATTTAAATGTTAAATATTCATTAACATATTGTAAATCAAAAATATATAAGATGTTCGTATGTGTACAGGTCTGTTTCGGTGCCGTACAGTTTTTTAATGAAATCATGAGTCAAATGAAAGGAAAAGGTTTTTAAAAATTTATGTATCAACTACAAACAAACTTTGGCACAGGATTAGTAAAGTGGTTAGTGCAACCATTAATGTAAACTTAAAAAAATTAAAGTCATGAAATCAAGAATTGCAACCATCCTCACCCTGTGTTTGTTTATTACAGCCACAGCCATTGCCAGCGAACCCGTTCCAGCTTCCAAAGCCGTCAGGGCTTCGGTAGTTGATTTAGTTAAAAAGAACATTAACTATCCTGAATTTGCTATTAAATCCAAAACGCAATGTTGCGTGGTCGTCAGCATGGTTATCCAGGATAACGGTACGTTAAAAGTAGATGCTTCTAACAGTATTTCACCGCAATTGCAAACTTATGTGGTAAGCTCCATTGAAAAAGTACAGGATAAAAACCTGGTCAATTACGCCGGACAAAAAGTACTGATCAAGGTGAAATTTGAATTGATTTCCTAGCAGGCAATCATAACTCCACATACTTTCAGGGCTTCGGCCTGTGTTTTAAAAAACCGCTTTTATAAGGCGGTTTTTTTAATGGAGAAAAAGATGTTTGTCAGCATGATCTTTCTTGTTAAATCAGAGCATCATGAAATCCTCTCCGTACAAAAACTCATCCTATTGTATATCGCCTTAACCGAATGAGCCAAATCAAGAGATTCATTGGTAAAACATCCCATCGGTAGAAAAAAGCAGTAATTTCGTGAAAATATTTCTTTGCTGTCATGAATAAATTTAAATATATACTGTTTTTGCTATTATTTACCTGGATTTCGGTTTCGGCTCAGATTCCGCTTCAGGTGCTTGAACTTCCGCAGGGAGATACGCCAACTGGGTACGATGAAGACACCTTGAGAAGTTGGGTGCTGAACCGATTGCATGGAGGTGGTGGGATTATTGATACCAACAGCATCAAATTTATTGGCGACCACCAGGCATGTGGTTTGTTTTGGAATGGAATTGATATTGGTTTAAATGCGGGTTTGGTGCTCTCCAATGGAAAAGTAACCAGTGCCGCTACCCCAAATACAGGTGGTTTTAAAAGCGATGTTTTGGGTACTCCAGGCGACCAGGATTTGTTAAATATGTACAATTTATTGTTTGGTGCCATGAATCTTAAAGATACCGCCATGCAATACACGGGTGACGCCGCTGTTATTGAGTTTACATACAAACCTTATGGCGAAGAAATTGTAATGGATTATGTATTTGCTTCTGAGGAATATCCCTGGAATAAACAACCGGATATTGACCTGACCGGATTCCCCGTGTCAAATAGCCAGGCTTTTGACCTTTTTGCCATTTCCATCGAACGTCCCAATCAATTTGAAAATTCGGCCATACTCCCCGAAACAGCTCCACCACCGGGTACTCCAAAACCAAGAAGATGGGTAAGTGTTGGTACCGTAAATGCCAATACGCTGTTTTCAGGTCATTTTGTTTCCAACCCAACACCTCCTCCAAATTCGCAACCACTTGGAACCCAATTTGACGGATTTACAAAAAGAGCTGGAAACCAAGACCCAATCTATATTCGGAAAAGGGATGTTATTCCATGCACTAACTATAAAGTTAAAATTGCCATTGAAGATTTTTATATGGATTCGGCAACCTATGCTCCGTTATACGGGTTTACGGTTAATTCGGCTGTTTTTCTAAAGGCCAATAGCCTAAAAGGTGGGATGGACCATCCCGGTTGGGAAGCTGGTTATCACTTTACCAATCCTGCATTCAACGGATTTCTGATCGAAGGGGGGTGCAATAATATTGAGGTCACTTTTACTTTGGATGAACCGGCACCGGGTGACTACTATATTCCATTCAGGGTGCTTGCCGATGCCAACCGCAATAAAATCCGGGTGAGCAATCTGGCCACAGGGATGGTTATCACAGAAGATTCCATTCGCTTTATACAAGACGAAACCGAAATCACCATTTTACTGGAAGCCATCAATCTATCAGTGGACGTCCCCAATGTAACTTTTCAATACGCTACCAATCCTTGCGAAGGCCGACCAACTCCATTTGGTGGTCCAATATATTCCGGACGCATTCCCATGACCCTCCGCAACAATGAGCCTTTTACTTTTACTCAAAATCCAAAAACCTACCAGGCTTACTGCAAAGAAACGCTTGATATTACCATTACCGATATAACTCAGGGAGGCGTTACCCCAATTAATTTCCTGTGGAACGGGCAGTTGCCAGCCATGGATACCTTAACTTATCAGGTGAATGCAAGTCCTGATTTTGTTAACGTTAATGTGGGCGATGGATGTGGTAACGATTCAACAATACAAGTGAAGATCATTAACAAACCCATTGTGCTGGAACCGGTTTTAGATGCTTTTTTGTGCGGACCCGGGCAATCGATCGTGATTCAAATAAACGCTGAAACGCCCTCTTTTTCCGATTACACCATCGATCATGTGCGTTGGTACAAATTGCCGGGCAATACGCCTATTGACGATCAAAATGGGAATGAAATCACGGTGGTATATGATGACGTAGTGGGCGCTGATATCTGGATCTGCGGTTTTGAAATCACCGATGTTTGTGGAGGAACACAAACCGGGAGTTTCCTGGTCAACCAATCGGAACTTACACTGGGTAGCGACGTTTGGATTTGCAATGGTGAATCACAAACTTTGACTGCCAATGCGCAAGCCCAACAATTCGAATGGTATGCCACCAATAATCCGGGAGTTATTTTGTCGACTACCAACAATGTTACTGTCAGCCCTACGGTTACCACAGAATACGCGCTGCGTATCCTGGATTTATGCAATCACATTCAAACGGCCACCATTACCGTGAATGTCGATTTATTTGTCCCTGCCATTACCATCGATCCGGCCAGTGCCGAAATTTGCCCCGGAACAACCATTACCCTTACAGCCAACGATGCTGAATCCTGGGAATGGCAACCCGGTGGACAAACCACACAAACCATTATACTCAACCCTGTTACGCCTGACACTTACACGTATACCTTAAACGCCTCTTCATTGTACTGTATTGATAAAGAGGCTACTCAGAGTTTTACCGTATTTCCAATACCCTCTGCCAACTTCTTATTTACACCACCAACGGAAGCTTGCACTGGTGAAAATATCACGTTTACGTATAGTGACGATCCTGCCGGGAAAGATTTTGCCTGGGATTTTGGGGATTTAACCACCAGTAATCTTCCAAACCCAACACATACTTATCAGAATGCTGGTACTTATACCATCAGCCTGCATGTGGATCAATATATCTGTTTCAACGACTTTACGGATGCGATGACCATCAGCCCCTTACCTGTTCCTGATTTTCAGGCCGATTTGCTGGAGGGGTGTTTGCCTGTGACGGTTCAGTTTACTGATTTTACTTTAGATGCATTTCCCAATGCCACCTATGTTTGGGATTTTGGCGACGGAAGCAGTTCTTCTTTAAAAAACCCACAACATGAATATACTACCGCCGGGTTATTTTCGGTTAGTTTAAGTGTAAACAACACCGATCGCTGTGCCGGAAGCGTACTCCAATCCAACCTGATTCAGGTAAATCCCAACCCGGAAGCCAATGCCTCCGCCGATCCTTACCTGACCACGCTCGACACACCCGAAATCAACTTTTTCAACCAAAGTATCAGCGATTCTACCATTCAATACTATATTTGGACTTTTGGAGACGGCGACACCAGCCACCTGGAGAATCCTTCACATATTTATCAGGCAGCAGGCGATTATACGGTTCAATTATTCATCGAAACAGTGAATGGTTGTTTGGGCGACACTACCCTGTATGTAGCCTTAACCGAGGAAGTCAGGTTGTTTATACCCAACGCGTTTACACCCAATGGAGATGGATTAAACGATGTTTTCGAAATCAAGGGAACGCCGGTTGCCGATTTCAACCTCTATATCTTCGACCGTTGGGGAGGCCAGATTTTTAGCACGCACAACTACGAAGAAAAGTGGGACGGTAACAATACTGCCGGCGATCCGGTGCCTGCAGGAACGTACGTGTATCAAATTTCAGGAACAGATTACTTGTTGAGGCCTCTCAGCTTTAAGGGAACGGTAACCGTGGTGCGCTAATCGCGGAATTCTTTTGGTTTTTTCAATACGAAGTTCCTGGAGATATTAAATCCAAAATGGATGTCGCCATTTAACCATTTTCCGGTGGTTTTTGGTATGAAATGCTCTTCAATAATGCCCTGAGAATTGGTGAAGAATAACTGAAAAACATGGCCTCCTGTTTCAATATCAAACCCAAAGGTCAGCGAATTGTTGTAATCTTTGGCTGTTTGGGCCGACAACACGTAATAATATTCCACATTTAAACTGACGCGGTTGTTGAGTTTTACCCTGCCACCTGCACCCAAGGCAAGCACATCGTTGTCATCGGTGGTTTTTTCAACCAGATTGCGGTGAATATAGGTAGGGCTTAACTGAATTGATAGTGCATTACTCAGTTTCCGTGCAATGAGTACCTGACTGGCATACGACAACCTGGACGAAAAATAATTAGTCCTCACAGGGTCGGCCCATTTAAGGGTACTCAATGCAGCGTCTCCGAAATAACTGACAGAAACTGGACTGTTTACTTCGCCGGTGCTTTGTCTCAGCAATTTTATTTTTACCCATCCATTCACCGTTTTTTCAAGTGTCGATCGGCCAATCCCAACGGCTAACCAATCGGTAATCCCATATTGAAGTCCAAGCCGCGTGATGGCCTGGTCGAGGCCGAAAAAGTCATTGAACCCAATATTTGCCGGACCAAAATGATGTTGGACATCGAAAATTAAATTCCCTTCCGGCGGATTTTCCACCGATTGTCCCAGTGAAATACGCGTTGATTTGAAGGTGGCATAGGTGTATTCAGTAGTGGGTTTGGTATCGCCAATGAGGTCCATCAAATCTTCTTGTCCGGTCAAACGGAATGAACTTACAAGAAAGGTGAGCAAGAGTACGGCAACAGTCGTTTTCATTATTTTGGGATGGTTTGGGTTGGAGAAAAGCATGATCGAACTGGTTAAAATTTAAGAGGGTCGAGACGAACATCCACCTTGATTTCAATTTCTTCAGCAATTTTTCCGGCAACGGCCCCCGGGATACTGATGTTGTAGTCGGCCAATTTTATTTTAAATACCGATTTGCCATTAATTGCTTCAGTAGAAACTTGAAATGTGCCCTGTTCATTCACCGGTTTTGTTACCCCGTGGATGGTTAGTTTGCCTTCTACGATGGCATCATAAGTGCCGGGTTTGGTAAAATCGATGGCTTCCAGGTTGGTAATTTTCCCTACAAAGGTAGCATTGGGAAACTGATCGCTTTCGACGTAATTTTCATTGAAATGCTCCTGCATAAGGGCTTTCTCAAAGAGAAACGACTTCATCAGTACTTTGATTACAAAGTCGCCCGTTTTTGTGTCAAGGACAGCATTTACCTGACTGTTAAAAGCCTCGATTTTTTCGAGGGGGCCGTCAGAAAAAAAAGAAATTTGTCCATTTTTAGTGAGATATCGCTGTGCATTTCCATATTGGAAAAAGGAGAGCGAAAGTACAAAAAGCAACACGAGTTTTTTCATGTTTAGTTATGATTAGTTAATGATTGAACATTGTTCCAGAATGATGTCCGTACCATTATAACCGGAACAAAAGCCTTTTATGGTAATGGGTTGATCAGGGTTTAAATCGGGAACGTTTTTGTTGTGACTTGGTAACAGAGTACATCGGATGCCTTCATCGCCAAACATCCCCTCGTTAAACACAAAAACAAGCACTTTCAACGAATCGACAGATTCTATTTTGGTAACTTTCCCCGTAAACCGGATGACAGCACCATCATAGTTCTTCGTTTCTGTATTTAAACCATTGGCGTAATGCGCATATAAATTTTCTGCCGTTTCTGTATAATCTGGTATCGCTTTTTCGATGTCGCGGTGGGGTTTGTTATACACGAAGAACCAAACATAGGCTCCGGCAACAATTCCCATTGCCAATGCTAATATCAAGAATTTTTTCCACTTATTCATAACCCGAAATGATTAGTTGTTTGGGGTGCCATTGGCTACCCATATTTCCAATTTTCTGATGGTACAATCGTCAAGTTGACCTGTGTTTTGTGGCATTGGCGACCAACCTGATTCATGTCTGATGGCTCCCAACAAGCTCCCATTAGATACAGCTGATACTATATGTTCGTAACTGTCGAGCTGAACATTTCCATTGGCAACGAACCCTGAATGACATCCGACACATTGTGCCGAAAGAATGGGGAAAACGGTTGTAGAATAACTTACATTGGTTGTGTCGCAGAGGCTATTTTGGGGATAAAGCGCTTCTTCGCTGTCGTAATAACATGCATTCATTAAAACCAGGGTAATAAATGCGATGGTCAGGGTGATTGTTCTTTTCATTTTAGTTAGTTGGTGTACCGTTTTCAATCCAAATTTCAATGGTTCTGATTTCACAGCGGGTAAGGGGATCGCTGCCTTTTGGCATGGGGTAATAACCGGGTTCGCGATTAATTGCACCCACCAAAACCCCATTCTCAATAAAGGCGGAGAGCTGTGCAAAATTACTCAGGTCCAGGTAATAAGAGGGATTTGGACCACTATGGCAAGGGTAACAGTATTTTTCAAAAATGGGCAGTACACTTGCTGTATAGGTTATATTTGTCGTATCGCAGTAAGGCAGATTTAAGCATTTATTATTCTTTGCCCCTTGCGAAATCCAGGTGAGGAGCAGGTTTTTTTGCAAGTCAGTCCATTGAGGCTTGGGCGAAGGAGGCATGCGCTCGTCCGAGCCATTCACTGCCTCATAAATATCGCTTGATGCGGGATTGCCCGGGTTGATCCCTCCTGTTCGCATAACCGATAGGTAGTCAATTAGCACAACGCCTTTTTTTGCTGTACCTATATTATGACATCCGGCGGTTCCACAAGTGGACGAAAGCATGGGCAGAATGTCGTTTTGAAAATACACCGTATCTTCGTAACACACATCACTTATGATAATGGTATCATCAATGATAGGATCAGGATCGTTTTTACAACCTACTGCAAAAAAGATAATCAAAGCCATAATGAAAAATTCCCCTGACTTTTTTGCTACTTCCTTCATAAATTTTAGAATGATTATAAATTACATGCAAATTAACGGCATAAAAATATACATGTTGCAACAAGAATAATATTAACAAAATATTAACATCATGTAATCTTTTTCCGAATTTATAACCCATTCATAAAAAGTTTACAAATCGGGGAATGTTTGTAACAATAGGAATGTCTAAACTGAAAATCTTAAAACTTTGAAATATGAATAAGCGAATTTTTTGGGTAACCACGTTGATGTTACTTTTCTCTACCCTGCTGATCGGGCAGAATGCTCAAAGACAACAAACACGCGAAGAAGTTAAAAAATATTTTGATGAACAGGTGAAACCCTTGCTTATGGAGCAACAAAATATTTATGTACAATCGCTGTCTGCAAAGGAGAAGTCCCGGTTAGAGGAAATACAAACGACCTCTGGTAATGGTAATTTCTCACAGAATGGTAAACGTGGCAGAAACGGGAATTGGGGTACCTATAATTGTGTTGCCCGGGCCGAAGAAATTACGGCCAACCATCCCGATCAAAACAAAGCGTATAGGCAATTTATCGACGACCACAAATCCAAATGGGGGGATGATATAAAAGCCATCCATGAAAAAAACGGGATTACTCAAATGAAAAATGCGGATGGGAATACAGGTCCTGAATTTTGGATCGACCGGCTAGAAAATCCTGAGACCTTGTTGCTGATGAATGCTGACAGGCCCTTCCCAGGAGTGGGACAGGGTGCCCGACGTGGCATGGGCAGCAATGGAAACAGGGGAAATGGCACTTGCCGTAACATGGGTTATGGAATGCAGTCGGGCGTTAATCCGATGATTAACAAGGAAATGATTCCTATTGTTGCCAAAGAACGGCTAGCTTTCGACAGCAACCTTTCCAATGCAGAAAAAGAAACCATTGATCTGGCTCGCCAAAAGATACAGGTTCGCAGGGCGATGTTTAAAGCCTGGAGGGAAAGCGAAGATTTTGTACCCGGATCACGTCGCGACGATCCCAACTTTGATGCCTTGCGGGCCGATATGCAGGAAAGTATGCAGGCCGTAAGGGATATCGCTTTGAATCACAGCAGCGAAATCAGACAATCGCTTGACGAAATCAGAGGCCTGAATCCTGATTTGATTGATTGCCCAAAATACCGAATGAACAACCACCGCAAAGGCAGCCGTTTTAAAGGAAACCAACCCGGACATGGCAACAAATGGAATACGCCCATGGGATTTCTGCTTTTTGATCCTGCAAACGCAGAGGAATCAGCTTCAACAGGTTTGGAAAATGAAGCGTTGATTTCGGTTTTCCCCAATCCTGTGAAGGAAACAGGAACAGTGAAAATTGGAAATGCCAATGGCAAAAATATAGAGGTGTTGCTGTTAAACCAGGATGGGAGCCAACGCGAAAAACTATTTAGCGGTCAGGTAAACGACGATTTATATGAAGTAGCTATTCAGGCTTCCGATTTGGACGAAGGCATTTATTTTGTTCAGGTTATTCTGGACGGTAAAACGACCACAAAAAAGATGGTTGTAAAAAGATAGTTTTTTGTTGATTTGATTAATAGGTTGATAATGACCAGGTGGCTTTCGTTGAGAGCCACCTTTTTTAGTGTTCATCCCCGTAGATTTTTACTTCAGCTTTTTTTTCAGAAGTGATAGTTCCTCTGTACATGCCGGCTGTGTTAAACGGCATGGATATATTTCCCAATGTATCGAGCGCAATCACGCCCCCCTCTCCTCCGATAGGTTTTAATACTTCAAAAATCATGTGCCGGGCTGCTTCATCCAGCGACAGGTGTTTGTATTTCATCAAAGCATCTATTTGAAAGGCCACCACATTGCGAATAAAGAATTCTCCATGTCCGGTGGCTGATATGGCGCAACCGTTGTTGTCGGCATAAGTCCCTGCTCCGATAATGGGAGAATCGCCTACACGTCCTTTCATTTTGTAGGTCATACCCCCGGTGGAGGTTCCTGCAGCCAGGTTTCCGTGCTTGTCAAGCGCCACGGCTCCGCAGGTTCCGAATTTTTCTTTGGTAGCTTTTTCGCGTGCTTTTAAATAACTGTTCCACCGGGTTTCGGTAAAGAAGTAGCTGCTGTCGAAAAGTTCGATGCCCTGTTCTTCAGCGAATTTCTCGGCACCATCACCCATGAGCATCACATGGGGACTTTTTTCCATCACCGCCCGGGCGGCCAAAATAGGGTTCTTGATGTGTTTTACACCGGCCACGGCACCGGCCATCAGGTTCTCCCCATTCATAATGGAAGCATCCATTTCGTTTACGCCTTCGGCTGTAAAAACAGCCCCTTTTCCGGCGTTGAAAAGCGGAGAGTCTTCCATCACATTAATGGCTGCGCAAACCGCATCCAGGCTGGTGCCGCCGTTTTTTAGGATTCCCGATCCTGCCTGCAGGGCTTCGCCCAGTTTTTCCTGATATTGTTGCTCCAGTTCGGGAGTCATACTTTCTTTTGTGATGGTGCCGGCACCTCCATGGATGGCCAATGCCCAGGAGGGATGTTTTGGGGCAGGGGAAGGAGTACAGCCAAATAGAATCAAGGCAAGAAAGAGGAAAGATAATTTCTTCATGTGGGGAGTATTAAACCCCAAAAGTAGGAAAAAGCATCTAATCGGATCATTTTCCGACAGCAAAGCAATACGACTTTACCTATGATGGCGCTAACCGCTTATTGACCTCAACATTTGCCGATGCCGGAAAATACAATACCCAATATTCGTATGACAAGAATGGGAACATCAAGACATTGAACCGAATGGGGCAACTCGGAGGTTCGAGCAGTTTTGATTTTATTGATAACCTTGCATACGCCTATACCGGCAACCAGTTAAAATATGTAAACGACCATACAGATTTAGATCATCAGGACAACGGATTTACCGACAATGGATCATTTCTTACCACAAATGAGTATTTTTACGACTTAAACGGTAATTTAACCCAGGACTTGAATAAGCAGATTGACCATATCGGCTATAACCACCTCAACCTGCCGCAGCATATTGCCATAGGAACAAGTGCTTTCAACACCATCGACTTTCTGTACACCGCCAATGGGGTGAAGCTACAAAAATCCATTGCTGGTAGCGGTGCCCGAAGCGCCCCGACTGACTATCTGGGCAGTATAGTTTACCCCGGCGATGCAGACGCTTTTATTTTCACCCCCGAAGGCCGTGCCCTGCGCAACGACCAGGGCAAGTTTGATTACGAGTACTTCCTAAAAGACCATCTGGGCAACACCCGTGTCTCCTTCAACCAAAAAGGAACCATCCTGCAAGACAACAGCTACTATCCGTTTGGCATGGACCTGGGAGAAGCACTCACCTACGTGGATAACACCGCTATTGAAAATAAATACAAATACAATGGCAAGGAGTTACAGGATGATTTTGGGCTGGGGTGGTATGATTATGGGGCGAGGTTTTATGATGCGCAGTTAGGGAGGTTTCATACGATAGATCCAAGAGCAGAAGTGTATTTTTCATGGTCCCCATATAATTATGTTGGGGGTAACCCAATTAGACGCATTGATGAGAATGGGGAATTTTGGAATTATGCATTTGGTGCTGTTATTGGAGGTGTAGTAGAAGCTGGAGCTCAAATAGCAATTAATATGGCAACAGGAGATAATTTCAGTAGTGCCGTAGGAAAAGTTGATTTAGCCGATGTTGGTGTTGCGATGGTGGAAGGTGCAATGACATCTGGAGGAAGTGCTTTAAAAACTATTGCAAGAAAAGGTGTTGTATTAGCAGTATCAGAAGGTGTAAAAGCCACAACAGATATCTCCTTTGATGAAGGTTTAGCAACCACAGGAGGAGTTGTAGGAGAATCAAAGAGTATTTCAAAGACATTTATTGATTTTAGTACTGGATTTGCAGGAGGAAAAGCAAGTAGTTCAATTGTTGAGGGAAGTTCAAAAATGACAGGTGATGCTCTTGAGTCAGGTATCCATGCAACTTTAACAAAATCAGATAAAGCTACAGCACGAGTTGTAGATAATGTAGTAAATAGTGTAGGCTATAATGCTACAGTAGATGGAGCAACTAACATGGCTGAGAATGCTTCATCTGCATTAATCAATAATGTAACATCGATGCCGACAATTAACAGTTCTTCAAATGCAGTATATACTCCCGTTAGTGATAATACTAGGGTTGTAAATAATAAATATTTAGAATTGCAATAGTTTTATAAAATTTATTTTATGTCGAAACATAGTCTAAAGTGGTATCATCCCAAAATAATTATTACAATTATAGGTGGAATAGCACTTATCTGGCTTTTTTTATTTGGAATTTTGAATAAGGAAAGCAAACAGGAATTATTAGAAAAATATGGGAGATATGAAATAGCTACTATTCAAAAAAAGATTAGAATGAACAGAGGAAAAGAGAAAGTGTTATATCTATTTTATGTTGATGGCAAGGAATATAAGGGCAGTCGACTATACTATAAGTCTTACGGGTCTGTAGAGCCTGGATATCAGTTTCAAATAATATATTTTCCTAAGGATCCAACTATTAACCAGTTATTATATGACAAAAGGGTTAAGGATTGATCTGCCCCCCACCCTCGTCCTCGTTTGAGCGCAGCGGTAACGAGGATGCCAACATAACGAAAGATGCCATGAATTAAAACCCCCCACCCTCGTCCTCGTTTGAGCGCAGCGGTAACGAGGATGCCAA
>Ga0210046_1000900_pt1 | contig 25512 bp, 26 predicted proteins | sample CryGeyCG2114_250_FD_185461 | JGI IMG/M metagenome (GOLD analysis project Ga0210046, IMG submission 185461) | Groundwater microbial communities from aquifer - Crystal Geyser CG18_big_fil_WC_8/21/14_2.50 (SPAdes) (version 2) | ecosystem: Environmental > Aquatic > Deep subsurface > Groundwater ...
TATTACTTTCTGGCGCCGCTTCGGTATAAACACTACATGATATTTACAGTCCCACCGGGTATGACTCAAACTCTGATATTCTTTCATTGCGAATCTCCATTCTTTTAGTCGAGAAAGAAGATTCACAGCGATCGACGTATAGGTCAAACCTTGGTGAGTCCCCCGGCATAGCCGGGGGTTTACCTTGTTAAATTACAAGGATATGTAGGTCAGGCTTCAGCCTGCCAGAAGTAGGCGCCTCTAGCAGCCTGTCTGACTTGAAGGAAATCGGCTGCAAATCCGCCTGGGCGGTCCATATTTCGCCGCTTTTTTGGTCAATAGAACGACTATTGACCTGCAAAACCGGCAAAATCTGTCCTCGCCCAGCCGAATTTTCGCTTCGATTCTTCAAGTCAGACAGGCTGCTAGGCGACATGTTGGCATGAATGCCGACCTACAGTTCAGCAAATCCGAGGCAACTGCTCCCCCGTCAGCCAATCCACGATGCGCCGCCCTCCGAAGGCGGTTTCCATCTGCACGAAGCGGTGATCGTCCTCGACCACCTCGCCGATTGCCGCCGCATCCTGCCCCAGCGGGTGGGCGTGCATCGCAGCCAGCAGCGCATCCGCATCCTCTTGCCGACAAAAAGCGACCAGCTTGCCTTCGTTGGCGGAATACAGCGGATCGAGACCCAAAAACTCGCACGCAGCCCTGACCTCGGTGCGGATAGGCAAGTCAGTTTCGCGCAGCATCATGCCAACACCCGACTGGCGGGCGATTTCATTAAGGGTGGTAGCAAGCCCTCCGCGGGTGGGATCGCGCAGCGCGTGGATGCCGGGCACCGCCGCGACCATGGCCGCGACCAGTCCATGCAGGGCGGCGGTGTCCGACTGGATTGAAGTGCCGAAGCTCAAATTCTCCCGCACGGAAAGAATCGCCACACCGTGGTCGCCGACCATCCCGCTGACGATGATCGTATCCCCCGGTCGCGCCCGGTCGCCGGAAATATCGACCCCATGCGGCACTATTCCCACCCCGGTGGTCGTGATGAATACGCCGTCGCCCTTGTTGCGCTCCACCACCTTGGTGTCGCCGGTAACGATGGGCACGCCGGCCTCGCGGGAAGCCTTCGCCATGGACTCGACGATACGCGCCAGATCGGCAAGCGGAAATCCTTCCTCCAGGATGAAACTGGCGGAAAGATAAAGCGGCACGGCGCCCGCCATAGCCACGTCGTTGATGGTGCCATGCACCGACAGGCAGCCGATGTCGCCGCCAGGGAAGAATAGCGGCGAGACCACATGGCTGTCGGTGGCCATCACCATGCGCCCCGCCGGAATCTGGAAGCTCGCCTGGTCGTTCATCTGGCGCAGGAATTCGTTGTCGAAAGCGGCCAGGAAAAGCTCCTCGATCAACTGCGCCATGGCGCGACCGCCGCTGCCGTGGGTCATGTCGACACGGCCGTTTTTCAGATCGAGGGGGTGGATGTAGCCGGTTCTGGGTTTGGTCATGACTGAATCCTTTTCGCTGAGGTTCGGTTTTTGTCGTTATAGCGTCCGTAAGTGTAATAAGCCGCACAGGCCCCTTCCGACGACACCATGCACGAGCCGATGGGATTGTCCGGCGTGCACACCGTGCCGAACACCTTGCAGTCGAGCGGTTTCTTCACGCCGCGGATGATGGCGCTGCATTCGCATGCAGGGTGGTCGGCTACCGACCGATAGGGCAATTCGAAACGCTTTTCCGCATCGTAAGCCGCGTATTTTTCCCGGATTTGCAGGCCGCTGTCCGGCACCCAGCCGAGGCCGCGCCATTCGAAGGTCTTGCGCAACTCGAACACCTCAGCCACCAGGCTCTGCGCCTTGATGTTGCCTTCACGGGTAACGGCGCGGGAAAACTCGTTTTCCACCTCGGCGCGGCCTTCGTTGAGCTGCCGCACCAGCATCAGGATCGCCTGCATCACGTCCAGCGGCTCGAAACCAGCGATCACCACCGGTATATGATACTGCGCGGCAAATGGCTCGTAGGGCCGGCTGCCAATCACGGTGGAAACGTGCGCAGGGCCGACCACACCATCCACCCGCGCCTCCCCGCTCCCCATGATGGCAGTGATGGCGGCGGGGGTGAGGACGTGGTTGGAGAACACGGAAAAATTCTTCAACCCCATCTCCCCTGCTCGCAGGATCGCCACCGCCGTGGGCGGCGTGGTAGTTTCGAAGCCGATGGCGAAGAACACCACCTCCTTGTCCGGGTTTTCCTGCGCGATTTTCAGCGCATCGGCGCTGGAGTAGATCATGCGCACGTCCGCACCGCCCGCCTTGGCCTTGAGCAGGCTCATCCGGTTCGAGCCGGGTACCCGCAGCATGTCGCCGTAGGAACACAGGATTACGTCGGGCCTGCGCGCCAGCTCGATGGCGCTGTCCACCCTGCCGATCGGCAGCACGCACACCGGGCAACCGGGGCCGTGGATCATGTGGATGTTGTCGGGCAGCAGGCCCTGGACACCATAACGAAAGATGGCGTGGGTGTGGCCGCCGCAAAACTCCATCAGGCCGTAAGTCCGGTCAGGCTGAGCCTCGCGCCGGATATCGGCGGCCAGCTTGCGCGCCAGCGCGCCGTCGCGAAATTCGTCGATGTATTTCATTCCGCCTGCAACCCGATTTCGGCAAACAGCTGGAGCGTCTTTTCCGCCTCCTCCGGGTCGAGCCGGCTTAGCGCATAGCCAACGTGGACGATGACGTAATCGCCCACTACCACGCCGTCCACCAGCGCCAGCGAGATTTCCTTGCGCACGCCGCCCAGTTCGACCACGGCGCCGTCGTTATCGAGGAGTTCCACCACTTGGGTGGGAATGGCCAGGCACATTTATTTCTCCAATGCAGCTGTTCAGAAGTGTCAAAACTCAGTACGCTTCACGGCCTGCTAGGCCGCCTCTAGCTCAATCCGCAGTTTTTTTCCAAGCACGGATGCTGCACTGGATAGGGTGGTGAGGGTAAGACTGGTGTCCGACGCATCGAGTAGGCGATTAAGCGCGGCCCGGCTGGTGTGCATCTTCTTAGCCATTGAGGATTTAGTGAGCTTCTGTGCTTTCATTTCCTGGTCGATTTGCCAAGCAATAACCCGTTTAACGGCCACCGCTGTGGCCTCGTCCAAGATGGCTTCTTCCGCCAGAAAAGCATCGAAGCTGCTACCTATGTTTTTTGCCTTCATCATTCGCCCCTCATTCTGTCTTTTGCCAATTTTAGGTCGGGCTTCGGTGTTGCCTTAGATTTCTTGATAAACCCATGTAGCAAAACTATCTTGCCATCCGATACCGTAAACAACACTCGCGCAATGCGACCTTCCAAATGGATGCGCACTTCCCATATATCTTGGCTCTTTTCGCAAACCGTGTTGTTATCGGCAACCGACCCGGCACAACACCAATAACCATCTATGTTTCCAGGCAGTCGCAAGGTGTCCCTATCGATATGCTTGAAAGCCCCACAGGGTGATCCTTCGGATCAGACGCCAACACGATTTGCGAAAAGAGCCTATATCTTTGTCCATCTTGCGCACCAATGGCATACCAAGTGGCCAGCCAAACTGCACCGTCTTGATGTCTTCACCTATCGTTTTTCGGTCGATAGCCGACAATTCGCGCAACCAATCGCGCACAGGTTCAGTGCCGCCATCGGTCTTGAAGAATCTGACTTCGAGAGTGGGCTTGTTCATTTTTTGACTGTATCAAAATAAATACACTCTCGCAAGAGTGAGTAAAGGGGGCGCCAGGCATCCCTTTAGAGGGGTTGAAGCCTCCTATTGACGTAGCCTAAAATTTTCACCGCCGATAGATTGCATCGCCACCCACGCCTGCCCCAAACTCAGCCCGCCGTCGTTGGGGGGTATCTGGCGCGCCTGGTAGACGCTGGCGCCCGACGCCTCCAGGCGGGCGGCGAGATCCGCGCTCAGCAGCCGGTTGAGGAAACAGCCGCCGCCGAACACCACGTCATTCAGCCCGGTTCCCGCCATATTCGCGACCACCCATTCGGCCAGCGCCTCGGCCAGGGTGGCGTGAAATAGCGCCGCGCCAAGACCGGCATCGCGGGTTTCGCTCAGCGTCGCGAGCAGCGGCAAAAGATTCAGCTCACCCCCGGCAAGAATATAACCGCCATTCATAGTCGCAACCGGGCCATGCGCCTGCGCCAGCCCTTCCAGCAGTATCGCTGCCTGGCCTTCGAACGCGGAAGCCTCGCGCACGCCGAGCAGCCCGGCGGCGGCGTCGAACCAGCGACCGCAACTGGAGGTGGCCGGGCTGTTGAGATTTTTCTCCAGCATCTGCCGTACCGCCGCAGCGGCGGGATGCGCAAAGCGCCGCTCGATTTCCTCGCCCCGGCCCATGGCGTGCAAGGCGCTCGCCGCCATCCGCCAGGGTTCGCGCGCGGCGCGGTCGCCGCCGGGCAGCGCCAGTTCGGCAAGGTGGCCTATGCGCTCGAACGATGCCCCGTTCACCCGCAGCAGCTCGCCGCCCCAGGCTTTGCCGTCACTGCCCAGCCCGACCCCGTCCAGCGCCAGCCCCAGTACCGGGCCGGTAACGCCATGCTCCGCCATCACCGCGGCGATATGGGCATGGTGGTGCTGCACGGCCAGCACCGGGAGACCGCGCTGGCGCGCGAAATCGGCGGCGAAACGACTGCTGAAGAAATCCGGATGGAGGTCGTGGGCGACGATTTCCGGCTCGATTTCGAGCAAGTTCATCAGGTGCCGCGCTGTTTCCTCCAGGCTGCGGCAGGTGGAAGCGTTATCCAGATCGCCGATATGCTGGGACAGGAAAGCCTCGTCGCCGCGCGTCAGGCAGACGGTGTTCTTGAACCAGCCGCCCATGGCCAGCACTGGGCGCCCCGCTTGCGCCAGCTTGATGGCGCGCGGGGTGTAGCCGCGAGCACGGCGGATGAAAATCCCCCCTAGCCCCCCTTTTTCAAAGGGGGGGATTTCAGCCCGCATCACGCTATCGTCACAACGCACCACAATATCGCGGTCGTGCATCACGAAAGCGTCGGCAATGCCGGAGAGACGCCGCAGCGCCTCGTCGTTGCCGGTTACCAGCGGCTCGTCGCCGGGATTGGCCGAGGTGCAGACCAGCGCCAGTTCCTGCGGCGTTGCCAGCCATGCCATGCCGTCTGGCCGGTCGGCAGCCTCGTGAAACAACAGGTAATGCAGCGGCGCATAGGGCAGCAGCACACCCAACTCGGCCATGCCGGGCGCCACGCCGGGCAGGGCGGTATCGCATCCCGGCTGCTTTCGCAGCAAAACGATGGGCCGCTCGCGCGCCTCCAGCAGTTGGCGCTCGCTATCGCCGCAAACGGCCAACGGCAAAATCGAAGGGATGCCAGCCAGCATCACCGCGAACGGTTTTTCCTCGCGCTGCTTGGCGCTACGCAGACGCGCCACCGCTTCGGCATTGCGCGCGTCGCACATCAGGTGGAAGCCGCCGATACCCTTGATCGCCAGAATCTGCCCGGCGCGCAGACGGCGCACCGTTTCGGCAACTGGATCGTCGCTCCTGACCGGCTGCCCGTCCGCTTCCAGCAAGGCCAGGCGCGGCCCGCACAGCGCACAGGCATTGGGCTGGGCGTGAAAGCGGCGGTCCAGCGGATCGTCGAATTCGCGCCGACAGGCCGGACACAAGGCAAACCCGGCCATGCTGGTGTTGGGGCGGTCGTAGGGCAGGTGGCGGGTAATGGTGTAGCGCGGGCCGCAGTGGGTGCAGTTGGTGAAGGGGTAGCGGTAGCGCCGGTTGGTCGGATCGAAAATTTCAGCGAGACAGGCCGGGCAGGTGGCGGCATCGGGCGTGATCCCGGTATGGGCATGGCCGGAGCGGCTTTCCAAAATGGCGAAACCGTGTCGCGGCGAAACCTTGGCCGGCACCACGCTCACCTCGTCCACCTGCGCCAGGTCGGGCGCATCCTTTTTCAGTCGGCGCAGCAACGTTTCCAGCTCCGCAGCGCCGCCCTGCGCCTCGATTTCCACGCCGTCGGCATCGTTCAGCACCCACCCGCTCAGCCCCAACTCCAGGGCCAGACGGTAAACGAAGGGGCGAAACCCGACTCCCTGCACTTGCCCGCAGACGCGGATACGAATAGCGAAATGAGGGGGGTTTTTCTCCTCACCTCTCACCTCTCACCTCTCACCTCTCACGCTTTTCAGCTCAGCCTCCAGTTCGGCGACCCTGCGCTTCAGCGCGTCCATCTCGTTCGCCTTCCGCGCGGCGGCCTGTTTCAGGCCGGTTTCAAGCCATTCCTGCCATTCCGCCATGCCTTCGTCGCTGACCGCCGAGGTGAGAATGACGCGGATATAGGGGTTGATGCGGCGCGCATACTCGATGCACAGCGGCACGTTAAAATTCAGGTAGGGCAGCAAGTCCACCTTATTGAGCAGCATCACCTCGGCGGCGGCAAACATGTCGGGGTATTTCAGCGGCTTATCCTCGCCCTCCGTCACCGACAGGATCGCCACCTTGTGCGCCTCGCCCAGATCGAAAGCTGCCGGGCACACCAGGTTGCCGACGTTCTCGATCAGCAGCAAGCTGTCGTCGGCCAGCGCGAGTTTCGCCACGGCATGTCCCACCATCTGGGCATCGAGATGGCAGCCCTTGCCGGTATTGATCTGCACCGCGGACACGCCGGTGGCGCGGATGCGGTCGGCGTCGAGGCTGGTCTGCTGGTCGCCCTCGATGACCGCGATCCGGGTCTTGCCCTTGAGCCGCGCTATGGTGCGGGTGAGCAGCGCGGTCTTGCCGGAACCCGGGCTGGAAACCAGGTTGAGCGCGAAGAGGCCATGTTCGGCGAAATGGCTGCGGTTGGCTGACGCATACTGATTGTTCTTGGCGAGAATGTCCTGCTCGACTTGAACCATGCGGCCGGCGTGAGCGTGAGGGCGGCCTTGCAGCAGGCTGGCGTGCTCATGAGCATGAACGTAAGTATGGGCTTGGGCTTGGGCTTGGGCTTGGGCTTGGGCTTCGCCCTCGATTTTCGTTTCACCTTCACCGCAACCGCAGACTGTACACATTTCGATTCCCCTTTATTTATGGCTCTTTTCGCAAATCGTGTTGGCGTCTGATCCGAAGGATCACCCTGTGGGGCTTTCAAGCATATCGATAGGGACACCTTGCGACTGCCTGGAAACATAGATGGTTATTGGTGTTGTGCCGGGTCGGTTGCCGATAACAACACGGTTTGCGAAAAGAGCCTTATTTATTCCACTTCCAGTTCCTTGACCTTCATCTCCAGCCCGCCGAACGGTTCGACCGGATGGCCGCCGCACAAGGGGCAAGGATCATAGCGTAGCCGGATATGAACGATTTCGCCACAAGTAAGGCAATGCCCCTGCCCTTCGGTTGCGACGACCTCCAGCCGGGCGCCATCTGCCAGCGTGCCTTTCACCATAGCATCGAAGCAGAAACACATCGCCTCCACCTCCACGCCTGCCAACTCGCCGATTTCCAGCCACACCGTCTTTACCCGCGAAAAACCATTGATTTTCGCGCTATCTTCAATCACCTGCAATACGCCCTCGGCCAGCGACATTTCATGCATTTGCAACCTCGCAGCCAGTTTGGCGCAGAATTTGTATACACTTCAGAAATATCATAACCGCTCCAGGTCAAAAAACATAAAGGAAATCGACATGGAAAATTTACCCCATGACTGGCTGGCGCTGCTGGCTCTGGTATTCGTGCTGGGGCTAAAGCACGGCTTCGACCCCGACCACCTCGCCACCATCGACGGCCTGACCCGCTTCAACGCCGCCAACCACAAACCGCGCCTGTCGCGCTGGTCGGGCCTGCTGTTCTCGCTTGGCCACGGCGCCGTGGTGATGGCGGTGGCGGTGATGGTCGGCGTTGTCGCCCGACGCTGGGAAGTCCCGGGCTGGGTCGAGGACTTGGGGGCATGGGTTTCCATCCTGTTCCTGCTGGCGCTGGGCGCGGTCAACCTCGCCGCCGTGTTCAGGGCTGCTCCCGGCCAAGTGGTGCGCATGGTCGGGCTGAAGGGGCGCTGGCTGGGGAAGCTCAGCCAGGCCAGCCATCCCGCGCTGATCGCCTGCGTCGGCGCGCTGTTCGCCCTTTCCTTCGACACCCTCAGCCAGACGGCATTATTTTCCCTGGCCGCTTCGAGCATGGCTGGCTGGATGCTCTCGGCGGCGCTCGGCATGGTGTTCATGCTCGGCATGATCGCCACCGACGGCATCAACGGCCTGTGGATTTCGCGCCTGCTCAACCACGCCGACCAGCGCGCGCTCGTCGCCTCACGGGTAATGGGCCTGACGGTGGGAGGATTGAGCATCCTGGTCAGCCTGTTCGGCATCGCCAAATATTTCTTTCCCGGTGTCGCCGCCCACAGCGAAGGCCATGAATTGCTGACGGGGCTCAGTCTGATCGGCACCGTGGCATTGAGCTTTTATCTCGCCCTGCGCCTGGCGCATCGACAGGCCACGCCTTTATAATCGGGCAATCCACATTGCCCTGATGCAGGAATAAATATGTCGAAATTCGCCAAACGCTCAAAAAAGGCAGGCCTGCCGCCCGGCACGCTGATCCATATTGGGAAAAAACGGGCCGAGAAGACCCGCATCAGGCTGATCAACTACGACGAATCCCACTTTTTCGACAAGGAAACGGAAGCCCCCGAAGAGTTCTGCGCCGCCAGGGCGGCCACGGGCATCACTTGGGTCAACGTCGACGGCATCCACCAGATCGATCTGTTTCAGCGGATCGGCGAATGTTTCGGGCTGCACCCGCTGGTGCTGGAAGACATCATGAACACCGACCAGCGCCCAAAAATGGAGGATTTTGGCGATTACGTCTACATTGTGCTGAAAATGCTGTCCCTCAACGACAACGGGGAAGTCGCCGCCGAACAGGTGAGCCTGATCCTGGGAAAGAATTTCGTGCTGTCCTTCCGCGAACAGAACAGCCCCATCTTCGACCCCATCGTGGAGCGCGTCCAAAGCGGCAAAGGGTTCATCCGCAAGGCCGGGGCGGACTATCTCGCCTACGCGCTGCTCGATGCGATCGTGGACCACTATTTCGTGGTACTGGAAAAGCGGGAAGAAGAAATCGACACCCTCGAGGAAGAGGTCATTGCCAACGCCACGCCCAGCACCCTGCAACGAATCCACAAGCTCCGTCGCGAACTGATCTTCCTGCGCAAGGTCATCTTTCCCTTTCGCAACGTCATCGGTGCGCTGGAACGCGGCGAATCGGCCTTCTTCGAGCAAACTTCACGAATTTACCTGCGCGACATTTACGACCACACCATCCACATCATCGACACGCTGGAAACCTTCCGCGACCTCGCCACCGGCCTGCTCGACATCTACCTGTCCAGCGTCAGCAACCGCATGAACTCGGTCATGCGCGTCCTCACCGTGATCGCCACCATTTTCATGCCGCTCACCTTCCTCGCCGGCGTCTATGGCATGAATTTCAAGAACATGCCGGAACTCCAATGGGAGTGGGGCTACCCGGCGGTGCTGCTGCTGATGGCGACCGTCGGCATCGGGATGCAGGTGTATTTCCGCAAGAGAAAGTGGCTATAAGCCGGAACACTCCGGGCAACTCTCCGGCCATGCTAGAATTCAGGCCTTTCACTCTGGTTCAAACTCTTCCATGCCTCACAATACGCACAACCTGCTGACAGAGCTGCTTTCCGATCTGGAACAAACCAGAATGCTGTGGCAACTGGCGGTACTGGGATTCAGCCTGGCGCTGGCCTGGGGTTTGGGCCGCCTGCTGAGAGGCCGCCTGCCCAAATCGCAAGGCGCATTGAAAGTGGGGCTGGGCGGTGTTTCCCGCGTGGCTTTCCCGCTGATCGCGCTGCTGCTGGTGGTGATCGGAAAGACCGTGCTCAAAAACTGGCACTCCGTCAATCTGTTGAATATCGCCACTTCCCTGCTCCTGGCGCTGGCGCTGGTCCGCCTTATCGTCTACGCCCTGCGTCGCATCTTCGCCCCGAGCGGCTGGCTACACGGTTCCGAACGCTTCATCGCCACGGCGATCTGGATCGGCCTCGCCCTGCACCTCACCGGATTTCTCCCCGAAATCCTGGATGCCCTGGACGACCTCAGCTTCAACGTCGGCAAACAGAAAATTTCGTTGCTCACCATCTTGAGCGGCATCCTGTCCGTCCTGGTCACCCTGCTGGCGGCGATGTGGCTGGGGCGGACGCTGGAAAACCGGCTAATGACTGCGGAAAAACTGGACCCGAAGCTGCGCGTGGTGCTGTCCAAGCTGCTCCGCGCCCTGCTGGTCGTGCTCGGCATCCTCGTCGCGCTGCCCCTGGCGGGCATCGACATCACCGTGCTTTCGGTATTCGGCGGCGCCCTGGGGATAGGCATCGGCTTCGGCCTGCAAAAAATTGCCGGCAACTACGTCAGCGGCTTCATCATTCTGCTCGACCATTCCATCCATCCGGGCGACATCCTGACCGTGGAAGGCCGCTTCGGCACGGTTTCCCTGCTGACCGCCCGTTATCTGGTGCTGCACAGCAACGACGGCACCGAGGCGATCATCCCCAACGAAACCCTGATCAGCTCCACCATCATCAACCATTCCTACACCAACCGCCAGATCCGCATCGGCCTTCCGGTGCAGATCGGCTACCAGAGCGATCTGGAGCGTGCCATGGAAATCATGAAGGAAGCTGCGGCGAAGCAACCCAGGGCGCTGGCCAACCCCGAACCGAAGGTCTTTCTCAAATCTTTCGGCGACAACGGCATCGACCTGGAACTGGACATCTGGATCAACGACCCGGAAGAAGGCCAACTCAACCTGCGCTCGGACATCAACCTGGAAATCTGGCGCCAGTTCCAGGCGGCAGGCATCGAAATCCCCTACCCGCAGCGGGATGTGCGCATCATCGGCGGGCTGCCTGGGTAAACCGCAGCCCGCGTAGGATGGGTGGAGCACAGCGATACCCATCGCTTGTGATCGCGCGCGCATGATGAATGATGGGTATCGGCAAGCCTCCACCCATCCTACGCGCTGAACCCCACGCAGCAATTGACCCCACACTATAAGGCAGCGCATAATCACACCATAAATCGCATTATCTAGGGCACTTCAATGAGCACGATTAGCGCAAACGACTTAAAAACAAAAGGAATTTCAGCCATCGAGGCGGCACTGGCCAGCGAGCCTGAAGCCGCAATCTCGGTACGCGGCAAGGAGCGCTTCATCGTCATGGATGTGGCGCATTACCGCTATCTGCGCGAGTGCGAACTGGAAGCCGCTTTACTGCAAACTCGATCCGATCTGGCCGAGGGGCGCTTCGTCAAGGAATCGGCCGACGCACATCTTGCCCGCATGCAAACCCTGGTCAACCCAAAAACCAGCGCCTGAGCTGTCGTGACCTACACGCTGGTTTTCACGCAGCAATACGATAAGCGCGCGGAGCGCTTGCTGCACCGCCACCCTGAATTGCTACCGCTCTACCATAAAACCCTGAAACTTCTGGAAGCCAACCCCTACCACCCGTCACTGCGCCTTCACACGCTTTCCGGCAAGCTGGCGGGACTGCACTCGGTATCGATCAACCTGTCCTATCGCATCACGCTCGAACTGCTGGTTAACGACCAGGAAATCATCCCGGTCAACATTGGCGACCACGATACAGTGTATTAGCAGAACATGCCTCGCACAGACAACAAAAAACCCGCCGAAGCGGGTTTTTTGTTGGGCACTACCTGAAGAAAGCGCTTAGCTTAGCTTACTTCAATTTTGTTTCCTTGTAGTCCACGTGTTTGCGCGCCACCGGATCAAATTTCTTGATCAGCATCTTTTCCGGCATGGTACGTTTGTTCTTGTCGGTAGTATAAAAGTGACCGGTTCCAGCAGTGGATTCCAATTTGATTTTCTCGCGTCCGCCTTTTGCCATTTCTCAGCTCCTTAAATGCTTTCGCCGCGAGCGCGTAGCTTCGCCAGCACGGCGTCGATGCCGTTCTTGTCAATGGTGCGCAGTGCAGCGCAGGAAAGGCGCATACTCACCCAGCGGTTTTCGCTTTCCACCCAGAACTTGCGGTTTTGCAGGTTCGGCAGAAAACGACGTTTAGTCCTGTTGTTGGCGTGGGAGACGTTATTCCCCGACATCGGCTTCTTGCCGGTGATCTTGCATACGCGAGCCATGATATTGCTCCAGAAAATAGAATGATGAATTACGAAAAACGCGATTTATACCCTATTTTTACCCTCCAAGGCAAGAGAAAATTGCACTCCCTAGAGCAGGCCTCGCTCTGCGAACGATAGGAAACCGCTTCCGGCGACGATAAAATGATCCAGCACCCGGACGTCCACCAGAACCAAGGCGTTTTTCAGCGCCTGGGTCAGCACCTGGTCGGCATTGCTGGGTTCGGACACTCCGGAAGGATGGTTATGGGCGAGGATCACGGCGGCGGCATTGTGGTGCAGGGCGCGTTTGACCACTTCCCTTGGGTATACCGAGGTCTGGGTCAGCGTACCGCGAAACAGTTCCTCGCTGACAATGACGCGATTTTGCGCATCCAGGAACAAAGCCATGAAGATTTCGTGGGGCAAACCCTGTAGCCGGAGCCTCAAAAAATCGCGCACCGCCTGCGGCGAGGACAGGGCATCGCGTTGCGCGATATCCTCCTGCAACGCGCGCCGCGCCATCTCCAGCACCGCCTGCAACTGGGCATATTTCGCCGTGCCCATGCCCTTGGTCTGGCAAAACTCCTTTTCGCCGGCCGCGAACAACGCGTTCAGGCCGCCGAAGCGCCCGTGCAGTTCCCGCGCCAGATCCACCGCGCTTTTACCCGGCAGGCCGGTGCGCAGGAAGATGGCCAGCAACTCGGCGTCCGACAGGCTCGCCGCGCCTTTTTGCAGGAGCTTCTCGCGGGGGCGCTCGCCTTCCGGCCAATCCGTTATCGCCATGACAAATTCTCTTTGTTTCAAGTAGAATGAAGACATTATGACCGATTCAGCAAAAAAACGCCTGGTTCTCGGCGTCACTGGCGGCGTGGCCGCCTACAAGGCCGCAGAGCTTACCCGCCTGCTGGTGAAAAACGGCATCGAGGTACAGGTGATCATGACCGAAGCGGCCCGCCGCTTCGTCGCTCCGGCCACCTTTCAGGCCCTCTCCGGCAAGCCGGTGCTGACCGATTTATGGGACGGCCAGTCGGCCGGCGGCATGGCGCACATCGACGTCACGCGCAATGCCGACGCGGTGCTGATCGCCCCGGCCAGCGCCGATTTTCTCGCCAAGCTCGCGCACGGCGCCGCGAACGACCTGCTCTCCGCCGTCTGCCTGGCGCGCGCCTGCCCGCTGCTGGTCGCCCCGGCGATGAACCGCGAAATGTGGGACAACCCGGCCACCCAGCGCAACATCACCCAACTCAAGCGCGACGGCGTCACCCTCCTCGGCCCGGCCTGCGGCCTTCAGGCCTGCGGCGAAACCGGCATGGGGCGGATGGTGGAACCGGCAACCCTGCTCGATGACATCGAATCGTTCTGGCATCCCAAGCTGCTGCAAGGCCAGCGCGTGCTGGTCACCGCCGGGCCGACCTTTGAGGCGATCGACGCGGTGCGCGCCATCACCAACCTGAGTTCGGGCAAAATGGGTTACGCCGTCGCCCGCGCCGCCATCGAAGCCGGCGCGGAGGTCACCCTGGTCTCCGGCCCGACCTGTTTGACCCCGCCCTCGGCGGCGAAAACCGTTGCCATCACCAGCGCCCAGCAGATGCTCGAAGCGGTCAACCAGGAAATTGCCGAAACCGACATCTTCATCAGCGTCGCGGCAGTTGCGGACTATTACGTGCTCAACCCGAGCGAACAAAAAATCAAGAAAGACGCCCACATCCTCACGCTGGAACTGGCGCCCAACCCCGATATCGTCGCCAACGTGATGAACCTGCCCAACCCGCCGTTTTGCGTCGGCTTTGCGGCGGAAAGCGAGAACCTCTACGAATTCGCCGAGATGAAACGGCGCCGCAAGAATCTGCCGCTACTGGCCGCCAACCTGGTGCAGGATGCCATCGGCCAGGAAGACAACGAGCTGATCCTGTTCGACGACGGCGGCGCCCACCCGCTGCCGCGCGCGCCGAAAATCGTGCTGGCGAGGCAGCTGATCGTCCATATCGCCAAGCTATACCCTCATTCAGAAAGCAAAAACGAGACTTGAAAATGAAAAAGAATCTAAAGAAAGTCGATGTCAAAATTCTCGACGAGCGCCTCAAGCAGCACCCGCCCAGCTACGCCACGCCGGGCTCGGCGGGGCTCGACCTGCGTGCCTGCATCGAGCACGTCATGACCATCCACCCCGGGCAGACCGACCTGATCCCCACCGGCATCGCCATCCACCTCTGCGACCCCGGCATGGCGGCGATGATCCTGCCGCGCTCCGGCTTGGGCCACAAGCACGGCATCGTGCTCGGCAACCTGGTCGGCCTGATCGACTCGGACTACCAGGGACAGCTTTTCGTTTCCTGCTGGAACCGCGGCCAGACGCCCTTCATCCTCAACCCGATGGAGCGCATCGCGCAGATGGTCATCGTCCCGGTGATCCACGCCGAATTCAATATCGTGGAAACTTTTGAAGAAAGCGAACGCAGCACTGGCGGCTTCGGCAGCACCGGTCGCCACTAGCGTCACCCCTGCCCCGGGCACGATGGATGCGGGTTGGGCACGCGGTGCCCAACAAATAACTCGGGGTCGTTGTGATTTCGGGTTTGTCGGGCACGGGGTGCCCGACCTACATACCTCAATAAATCAATAGCGCCCTCTGGTGCCGCCACCCATTCCACCGCCAGGACCCATGCCACCGCCCCCAGAACCCATACCTCCGCCCATCGCAGGCGGCATATCCGGCAGGGTAACGCCTCGCTCCTTGGCACGCGCCCGCATCTGCTCGTGGTGTTCGGCGCGGATTTTTTCACGCTCTTCCGGAGTTTTTGCCCCGCGCATTCTGGCACGGTAAGCCACGCGCTCTTCCTGCGTCATCAACTGCGAGCCGTATACCTGCTCCTGCTGCTCCTGCTGCTCCTGCTGCTTCACCTGTTTCTGTGCCGGTTCCTCACCGACAACCAGCGGTGACATAGCCATCATTCCCACCGCCAGCGGCAACAACCATAATTTTTTGGACATAGTGCTTCTCCTTCACGCAAGACAAAGTGGACGGCCCACTTTTGCTTTATTATAGATACTATTATGGAATCTGCTCCCCGCTTCCTGTGTGACGTAATGCTGGCACGCCTGGCCCGCTACCTGCGCGCCGCCGGCCTGGACACCACGCTGGCCGCCGAGTCCGCCACCGACGCGCAAATTCTGCGCGAGGCGATCGACGAAGGTCGCTGGCTGCTCACCGCCGACCGCAAAATCACTGAACACAAAGCCGCCAAGGGCCACGTCATCCAGCTCCCCTTCGGCTCGCTCGACCTCCAGGCGGCAGTCCTGAACGGACAATTCGACATCGACTGGCTGAGCCACGCCTTCACCCGCTGCCTGGTGGACAACACCCCGCTCCAACCCGCCACGGCGGAACACGCCCTGCAAGTGCCGGCAGACGCCCGCCAGCCGGAGGAAGAATTATTGGCCTGCCCGAACTGCGGTCGGGTTTACTGGCGCGGCTCGCATTACAAGCGAATGCGGAAAAAGCTGGAATGCTGGCAGGAAAATCCAGCAGCAGAGGCAACTATCGAGCCGCTATAACTTCAAAACTTCACGGATATTGACAACTCAGGCGCGTGTTGGCATCATCTCCAACATGAAGGCCATTCAGCTTGTCCGTACTCGCATAATCTACTCTGCCTCTGCTTTTGCTGAGCTGGTACTGTGGCAGCTTCCGGAACCCGTTGCAGGTTCGGTTCACTCATTCAAGTACAGGCTTGCGTATGTGGTAGCCGGGGTGTGCGTCTTGCGCTACGACAATGAAGTTGGAAAAGGGGACCACCGGCATTTTGCTGGCAAGGAGCGCGCCTACATCTTCAAGACACCCGACAAGCTGATTGCCGATTTCCAACGTGATATTGCGAGGTGGAACCGTGAAAACCGTGACTCTTGATGTACGAACTCCCGCCGATTCGATGGAGGACTTTGCGCGCGCCTGGAAAACAGGGAAACCCGAAAAATCAGCGCATATCAGTTTCGCCACCCCTGAGCTGCTTTGGCAGGTATTAACCGCCAAACGATGGGAATTGCTTAAGGCACTATGCGGCGCGGGGCCAGTGTCAATCCGGGAGGCAGCCCGGCGCGTCGGGCGCGATGTAAAGGCAGTGCATGGCGACGTAACGGCACTACTCAATGCGGGCGTGCTTGACCGAGCGGAAGGTGGCGGTATCATTTTTCCGTTCGAGGCGGTGAAGGTTGAGTTCTTGCTGAAAGCAGCATAAGAGCCGATTTACTTGTAGGCTCTTTTCGCAAACCGTGTTGTTATCGGCAACCGACCCGGCACAACACCAATAACCATCTATGTTTCCAGGCAGTCGCAAGGTGTCCCTATCGATATGCTTGAAAGCCCCACAGGGTGATCCTTCGGATCAGACGCCAACACGATTTGCGAAAAGAGCCTACTTGTAAGTCCGACAGGCAATTTGTAGTGCTCTGTCAGCAGTTTACAGAGGTTGTTCTGCCGGACTCTCCAAGTCTTGCAGAGGTAATTGACTCGGGAGAGCGTTCTTTCGACGAGTTTCTCAGCTTGCTGGATCGTGCAGCAAGATTCAAAGATTGGCTGAAAGCGGTCAATCCCGATGAGGATTTGATTCGAACTTACATGCGTGACGTTTCTTCAGAAGGATGGATCCAGCGACTTCCGGCAAAGAGTCTTCGCTACATATTGACGGTCGCACTCGACGCAACAAACCCGGCAGTTGGGTTGGCCTCAGGATTCATTGACAACTTTGTTATAGAGAAGCTGTTCTCCGGATGGCGTCCTAACCACTTCGTTTCTGGAAAGCTCTCTCCGTTTGTCCAGGGGCATTGATTGGAGAATGTGCTATGCCGCCCCCTAAACGTTGGCTCAAACTCAGCTAATCGACTTCAAACACCAACCCATTCCCAAACACCAACACCGCCCGCACCACCTTGGGTGCAAACACCCCCTCCATAGCAACCCGATACTCCCTCATCACCCCCAGATAAGGCGCGGAGCTAGCCGCCAGATTCCCCTCCTCCGCCCGCTCAGCAACCTTGAAATCCAGTATCCAGACACTGTCCTCGAATTCGACCAGCCGGTCGAGCCGCCGGCTCTCCCCCGCTGCGGTTCGGTAGGGCACTTCCTTCCAGGCATTGAGATAATGAGCAGGGTCGAAGAAGCGCTGCAAATGGGGAGCCTGGGTAAGGTGCAGGGCATCCTGCCAGAGCGCATCGAACTCTGCGTCGTCCACTTCCAGCCTGTCTTGCAGCCACGCCCGGTCGAGCACCGGCGCGGGTGGGGCGATCCATTCCAGCAGCGCGTGCAGCCGGATGCCGTGGCGCTGCGCCTCGGTCTGGCGCTGGCTAGTGCGCTTGCCTGTGGGGATGGCCGACGCAACTCGCGCAAGGGGTAGGACGTCAATAAGCGAAGCGCATTGCGCCGGATGTTGCTCGATATGGTGCAATGCGCGAAGCTTTTGACACCCTACATGAACTTTGTCAGTTTGAGGTTCATGGGTAGAGGAATCAACTTGAACCGCGCGCAGCAGCTTGCCGTGCCAGCTTTCCTCGAACTTGCGCGCACTTTCGCTGCCGCTGACGATCAGCGCCTGGCGGGCGCGGGTCATCGCGACATACAGCAGGTTCAGGTCTTCGCGCCGCTCCAGTTGGGCTTCCGCGTCGAAAACCGGCTGCCACTGCGCGGCGCGCTCGCGCTTGCCGGCATAGAGAAAGAAGTGCTGCGGGCGGGGGCTTTCCGGCGGCCAGTCCAGCACGGCGCGGTAGCCGCGCTCGTTGCGGGGCGAGGCATGGGCGTCGAGCAGCCAGACGATCGGCGATTCCAGACCCTTGGAGCCGTGGATGGTGAGGATGCGCACAGCGTTGCCGACATCGCCGACGATGCCTTCGTCCGGGGCCTCTTGCGCCGGAGCGCGGCGCAGTTGATGAAGTTCATTGATGAACTTGGGCAGGCTGGGGTAGCGTCCGCTGTCCATGTTCAGCGCCTGCTCCATGAAGGCGTGCAGGTTGGCCTGCACCGCGCCGCGCATGGCTTCCGGCACGGCGGCATCGTAGCGCGGCAACAAGTCGCCCTCGAAATAAATCCGGTCGAGCAGGTCGTGAACCGGCAGGGTGTCGGTCAATGCTAGCCAGCCTTGCAACAGGCTCAAGGCGCGGAGCAGCGCCGGGCTGGATTGTTCCCGCCCGGCCACGGCGTGCAGGCGAGCCCACCAGGAGCCGTCGGGTTCGCGCGCCAGCGCCATCAGGTCGTCGTCGCCGCAGCCGAACAGGGGCGAACGTAGTGCCTGAGCCAGGCACAGATCGGCGAAGGGCGTGATGAGGAAAGTCAGCAGGGCGGTCAGGTCGGCGCATTCCAGGGTGTCGAGCAGTCCGCCCTGGCGCGAGCTGACGTAGGGAATGCGGGCCGCACGCAGGGCTCGCTCGTAGATTTCCAGCCGGGTGCGACTGCGTTTCAGCAGCAGGATGTCGCGGAATTCCGTCGGCCTGCTACCGCCGTTCTCGGTGGCGATCTGCCATCTACCGACCATGCCGCCGATTTTTTCCGCCAGTTGCCGCGCTTCCCGCTCGACGCGCTGGTCTTCCTCTTCCTCCACGGGTTCGGTCAGAGGGTCGCGCAAGACTAGGACAGACGGCTGTGCCTCGGCAGAATCGTCTGTATCATCCTGGGCCAGGGGCAGCACTTCCACCCGGCCGGGGATATCGGCGTGATGGGCTTGGTGCAGCTCGAACCCGGTAAATTCCCCCTCCTGCGCGAACAGGCGGTTCACCGCCTCCAGCACCGGCGGCGCGCTGCGGCGGGAGACGTTCTGATGCAGCCGGGCAGCGCCATAGCCTTGCTCCAGAAAATCGGCGGCGATGCCGAACAGGCGCGCGTCGGCGCGGCGAAAGCGGTAGATCGCCTGCTTCGGGTCGCCCACCAGGAATACCGTCGGCGCGCTGCCCGCACCGGTCGAGGCATCGAGCCAGGAGCGCATGATCTGCCATTGCAGCGGGTTGGTGTCCTGGAATTCGTCGAGCAGGATGTGACGGTAGCGGCAGTCGAGCTTGTACTGCATGTATTCGGCGTGGTCTGAGCGGTTGAGCAACTGGTGGACGCGCCATTCCACGTCGGTGAAATCCACCGCCCGCCGTTCCTCCTTGAGGCGCTGGTAGGCGGCCAGCAGCCCCGCGCCGCAGCGCAGGCCGGCGCGGTTGAAGCGGTAAGCTGCTAGTGCGGCGAGCGCATCCCGCACCGCCGCCAAGCGCTCGCACAGACGCCCGTGCAGTTCGAGCAGGCGCGCTTCGCCCTCCGCAGTAAGGCGCTTCGCCTGATCCTTGCTCGCCTTGCGCTTGCGCGGGTCGCCTTTCAGGGTGAAGAACACGGCGAAGATCGCCGAAAAAATGTCCTCTAGGTTCAACCCGCGTAGGGCGCCAATAAGCGAAGCGCATTGCGCCGTATGTTGCTCGACATGGTGCAATGCGCGAAGCTTTTGACACCCTACATGATCTGGAGGAAAGAGGGACAGCACCCGCGCCAGCCCGACGGCAAACCCCTTGTCCGTGTCCGTATTGATTTCCAGCAGCCCCAGAATAGACTGCAAATCCAGAATCAGGCCGCTATCGGCAAACAATTCAGCCAGCACGTCCCGCTCCGGCTCCACCGCCAGATCGCGGCGCAGGGCTTCGGCGGCGAAGGTTGCCTCATCCTCCGCCCCCTGGGTATAAGCCCACCATTCGGCGCGCTTGGCGACGAAATCGAGCAGCAGGCTGCGGGTGTTGTGCAGACCGTGCTCGGTGAACAGGAAATCCAGCGCCTGGGCGGCTTCCGAGCCGGGTTCTGATTGCAGCTCCTCGGCGAAGAGCTGCCAGGCTTCTTCGAGCAGCGCTGAGGTCTGGTCGAGCAGCCCCCAATCGCCGCCCACGCCGCTTTCCAGCGGGGCGCGGCTCAGCAACTGCAGAAACCAGCCATGGAAGGTGTTAATGGTGATGCCGGGCTGGGCGGAGAGGAACAGTTCGAACAGGCTGCGGGCGCGCGGCAGCAGGGATTCGATTTCATGCTCCGGCACGGCTCGTTCACGTAAAAAATGCCGCACTTCCTCGTCCGGTGCCAGCGCCAGCAGGCGCAGCCAGTCGCGCAGGCGCGCAGCCATTTCCTGCGCCGCCTTGCGGGTGAAGGTGATCGCCAGGATTTCGGACGGCGCCGCCCCGGCCAGCAGCAGGCGCACGATGCGCGACACCAGCAGCCAGGTCTTGCCGCTGCCGGCGCAGGCTTCGACCACCGCCGAAGAAGTCGGATTCAGCGCGGCGCGGTTGATCTCATTGCCCGTCATGGTCGCTCCGATAATCGTGGGAATCTCGGCGGGTAGCCCGTAGGATGGGTGGAGCGTAGCGATACCCATCGCCACCCGTAATGATGGGTATCGCTACGCTCCACCCATCCTACATTACTCAGCATCATGGTCGATCCGATAATCCTTGCGGCACAGGCCGCTCATTTCGCAGTAGGCGCACACTTGGGCACTGCCCTGGGCGGGCAGCGCCGCGCCCCGGTAGAGCGCGTTGAACATCTCGCGCAGGCGTTGCCCGGTGGCCTTGCTCAATGCATAAATATCTTCCTGCGCCACCGCTGCAATGCCCTCATCGTCCACCGGCACGAATGCCGCTTCAACCACCGGCCCACCCAGCAGCAGGGCATACACCGGCAACTGCACGTCCTCGCCCGGCGTTTCCAGCTTCTTCTTCAGAACAGCACGGCTCTGGGTCTTGTAATCCAGCACCGCGCAGGCTTCTTCCCCATCGTCCGAGCGAGTATCGACGCGGTCGATCCGGCCCTTCAGGGTGAGGTTGCGCCCATCGTCCAGTTCCAGCTCCAGACTGCGCATCAGCTCGCCCTCGCTCCAGCGCCAGCCCTCCCGCTCGCGCACCGTTTGCCAGTCAAGGTAGGCGGGAATGCGCGCTTCCCAGCGCAACGCCCAGGCGCGGGCGAGGTAGTCCGCCTCCAGCGCCTGGCGGAATTCTTCCCGGCTGATGTCGCGCAGAGCCTGCTCTATCTCTGCCCGACCGCAACCGCCGATGGCGGGATAGCGCTTATGGAAATGGTGCAGGATGGCGTGGACGTGCTCGCCATAATCCTTCTTTTCCAGCGCCTGCTGCACTTCGTCCAGCTCGTTCAGGTGCAGGGCATGGCGGGCGTAAAACTGGTAGGGGCAGGCCATCAGGCTGTTGTAGCCGCTAGCGGAAAGGACAACGGGAACCAGCTCGGGAGGGAGAGAGGGTCTGGCCAGCCCGGTAGGGTGGGCACCGTTCTTGTGCCCACGCGGAATAAGGTTCGCTGACCGCGTGGGCACAAGAACGGTGCTCACCCTACATTCCCGGCGCGGCAGTTTTTCCCTATAAGCTAACTCATGAAACACTTCCAGTCGCTCGACCCACGGGCTCGCCAGGTTGGGGTCGGCGTTTTTCCGCCCTTGCCAGGTGATGAGCAGGATGCCGCAATCCGCCAGCAGCGCGGTGAAGTCCTGCTCCATAAGGCGCAATTCCTGGTCGAAAGTCGGCAGCCCGAGTTGCGCCCTCACCGATTGGTTGAAGAAGGCGCTTTCCTTTCCCTGTCCCGGAAAATGGGCGGCGTCGCCGCCGACTACGATCACGCCGTCGAAGCGGCGCAGGCGCGCGGCGCCGAGGTGGGTGAACACCACCGGGCTGGTGATGCCGGTATCGCGGAAGGTGGCGGCTTCGAGCTGGCTGTCGAGCCAGCGCCGCCATTCGCTCAGGGAGAACAGTCCCTGATCCTGGCCCAATTCTTTTTGCAGGCGGGCGAGCAGGCGCAGCAACTGCTCCCCGGCCAAATCCTGCGCCAGACCTTGATTCAAGCCCATTACCTCCAGGCTTTCCAGCAAGCTGTTCAGCCATGCCGCCAGCCCGCGCTTGCGCGCGCCGAAGCGGGCCTGCGCCTGATCGAGCCGAGCCAGCAGCGCAAGCACGTCCTCCGCGCCTTCACGCTGCGCCAAGCTGCGGTAATGGTGCAAACCAGAAATCACGCTATGGCGGCGCACTAGTTGCTCTAGACCGTAGACGGCGTGCTTGCGCGCCCCGCCCTCCCAGTCGGCGAAAATCAGCGGGGATTTGAGCAGGTCGAGCAAATCGAGGTAATGAAATCGGCTGGTCATGGCGTCGAGCCAGCGTATCACCACGGCGCTGGCGGCCACGGTGGAAAAGGTCCAGCCAGTTTCGTCCGCGACCAGTATCTGGCCGCGCTCCAGCAGGGCGCGGGCGCGGCGCGCCACCAGCCGATCCTGGGCGATCACCGCGATGGCATTTTTGCCCGCCAGCAGCCACTCGCGGATCTGGCTGTCCACCGCCTGCGCCTCCTGCTCCAGGCTGTGCGCTTCGAGCAGTTCGAGGCGGCCTTGTAGCGGGCTTTCCGGGCAGTGTCGGCGGAATTCGGCGGCACGTCCGCGCAGGTCTAAGTAAACGTTTTTTTCGTTCGCCCCCTCTCCCGCAGGCGGGAGAGGGTTGGGGTGAGGGTGCCCCTCCGGGGGAGAAAGGGCGATTTGCACCAACCGGCTCAAATCGTCGAACGGAACCTCACCATCGCAGCCGTACAGGCGAACCGGCCGCCTTTCCCCGTAGCGACGGAAAAAATCCTGCTCCATCGGCGTCAGGCCGGACAGGCCGATCGCATACAGGGGTAAGACCGCCATATCAGCCAAACCGGCCAGCCGCAGGTGGTAGGCGGTGATGCTATCGACACGGCCATCGCCGCTAAGGCTCATGGCATACCACAGTTCGTGTACCAGGCGCGCTTCAAACTGTAGCGGCGCGCCAGCGCGGGTGCGGTAGGCTTGTTCCAGCAGCGCGACGAACTCGGGATAGGAATCCGGCAGGCCGGCGCCCTGCCGGGCCATGTCGTCGAACAGGCTGAGCAATTCCCGGCTGACATGCCACAAATCGGCATCGGCAAACCACTTCCGCTCGCGCAGGGCTTGGTAAAGCAGGGCGGCGCGGCAGCTGTCGGGAAGGATTTCACGGTCGATGGGCACATCTCCCGCCCATTCCGTCAGGGTGGTCATACGTGGCAGCAGCAGGGAGGGTGCGCCCGCCGCCTCGCACAGCGCCTCGCCCATCAAATCGACGGCATGAAAATCCGGCAGCAGAATCACCAGGCCGGTCAGCCTGGGCAGCCGCTCCCTCTCCAGCGCGACGATTTCCCGCGCGGCAATGCGCAGCAGATTGGGGATGGGAACAGGGTTAACCGGAAATTTATGCATATAATGCAATGATTGGGTGTCCGGGAATACCGGGAGCAATAGGGGACAACCTGATTTTATCCCGGAAACGGGGGGGGTAATCAACGCATTCATCCAATAATTTCTCTTGCCGGATTTTTTTGGTTAGTATAAAGTTCAAAAATAAATTCCATACCCAGCCCATAAACCGGCAACACGTCTGTCACCACACAAAAGCAAGCACGATCGTCAAACTGTCGCAGCGTTTCACCATCTTTTCCGTTGATTCTCTTTAAAGAACTGGAGCAAAAATCTCATGAGCGAGCATATCCATTACGTCACCGACGACACCTTCGAGCCAGAAGTCCTGCAATCCCCGTTACCCGTGCTGGTCGACTACTGGGCGGACTGGTGCGGTCCGTGCAAGATGATCGCCCCGATTCTCGACGAAATCGCACAGGAATACGCGGGACGGATAAAAGTTGCCAAGCTCAACATCGACGAGAACCAGGCCACGCCGCCAAAATTCGGCATCCGGGGCATCCCTACCCTGATGATTTTCAAGAACGGCAACATCGAAGCCACCAAAGTCGGGGCCCTATCCAAGTCCCAGTTGACCGCATTCATTGACAGCAATATCTAAAGCCGCTAACCTAGCGCCTGTAGCCCATTCCTCGGGCTCAGGCGCAAGCTTCTTCCCGCCGCACTCCGAAATTTCAGATCCACCTTGCTCTACCTTTGATCCACCTTTTCTACTGATTCATCCTACCCTATCGCCATGCGCTTATCCGACTTGAAACACCTCCCCGTCACCGAACTGGTCGAAATGGCCATCACCAATGAAATTGATGGCGCCAGCCGCCTGCGCAAGCAGGATCTGATCTTTGCCTTGCTGAAGAATCAGGCCAAGAAAGGCGAAAGCATTTTCGGCGAAGGCACGCTGGAAGTCCTGCCGGACGGTTTCGGCTTCCTCCGTTCTCCCGACACCTCCTATCTGGCCGGACCGGACGACATTTACGTCAGCCCTTCGCAGATTCGCCGCTTCAACCTGCACACCGGCGATTCGATCGAGGGCGAAATCCGCACCCCCAAGGAAGGCGAGCGCTATTTCGCACTGGTCAAGGTGGACAATGTCAACGGCGAACCGCCGGAGAACTCCAAGCACAAGATTTTGTTTGAAAACCTGACGCCGCTGTTTCCGAATCAGCCGATGGTTCTGGAACGCGATATCAAGTCCGAGGAAAACATCACCAGCCGCGTCATCGACATGGTCGCACCGATCGGCAAGGGCCAGCGCGGTCTGCTGGTGGCCTCACCGAAATCCGGCAAGACCGTGATGTTGCAGCATATCGCCCACTCCATCGCGGCCAACTACCCGGAGTGCTATCTGATCGTGCTGCTGATCGACGAACGGCCGGAAGAAGTCACGGAAATGCAGCGCTCGGTGCGCGGCGAGGTGGTGTCCTCCACCTTCGACGAACCCGCCACGCGCCACGTCCAGGTTGCCGAAATGGTGCTGGAAAAAGCCAAACGCCTAGTGGAACACAAGAAGGACGTGGTCATCCTGCTCGACTCCATCACCCGTCTGGCGCGCGCCTACAATACCGTGGTGCCGGCCTCCGGCAAGGTGCTCACCGGCGGCGTGGATGCCAACGCCCTGCAGCGCCCCAAGCGCTTCTTCGGCGCAGCGCGCAACATCGAGGAAGGCGGCTCGCTGACCATCATCGCCACCGCACTGGTGGATACCGGCTCGCGCATGGACGACGTGATCTACGAGGAATTCAAGGGCACCGGCAACATGGAAATTCACATGGATCGCAAAATGGCGGAGAAGCGCCTGTATCCGGCGATCAACGTCAACCGCTCCGGCACGCGCAAGGAAGAACTGCTGATCAAGCCCGACATCCTGCAAAAAATCTGGGTGCTGCGTAAACTGCTCTACCCGATGGATGATCTGGAGGCAACAGAGTTTCTGATCGACAAGATCAAGGCAACCAAGAGCAACGCGGACTTTTTCGATTCCATGCGCCGCGGATAACCCGCCGCAGAAAACCGGGTAACCGGACAGTATTTTCCAATTCAGGTATGAGCCTGAAGCGGTGTCGATCCGGGTGATTCAATTGTTCAGATTGACCGGGTTAAAAAAAGAAAAATTTATGGGTTTTATGCCCAAAAATAACAGTTCGGTGACAT
>Ga0210046_1000903_pt1 | contig 25470 bp, 16 predicted proteins | sample CryGeyCG2114_250_FD_185461 | JGI IMG/M metagenome (GOLD analysis project Ga0210046, IMG submission 185461) | Groundwater microbial communities from aquifer - Crystal Geyser CG18_big_fil_WC_8/21/14_2.50 (SPAdes) (version 2) | ecosystem: Environmental > Aquatic > Deep subsurface > Groundwater ...
GCTGTAACGTAATATGTAGTGGTAACTGTTGTGAAAGCTATTGGGTTTGCTGATGTAGGATTGTTTAACGAACCAGCAGGAAACCAATTAAATGTAGTTCCTGTTACAGATGTAGGATTTCCTCCTAACTGAACAGAATCTCCAGCACAAATAGTTGTATCGTTAGCTAAACTAATCGGCACGGTATCGTTTGCTGTAACCAAAACACTGTCTGTATTAGAGCAACCGTTAGCATCCGTTCCTGTTACTACATACATGGTAGTATTTGCGGGACCTGCCATTGGATTTGAAATGTTAGGATTACTTAATCCCGAAGTTGGCGACCAGGTATAACTTGTTCCTCCATTTGCGAAAATTTGTACACTATCTCCTACACATACCCAAACATCAGGGCTTGCGGTTATGGTTGGAAGAGGATTAATAGTTATAGTTACCGTATCTGAATTAACACAGCCATTCGCATCTGTTCCTGTAACCACATAAGTTGTTGGAGAAGTAACACAAGCAGTTGGATTCGCAATAGTACTATCTGATAATCCTGTACTTGGTGACCAAACGTAACTTGTTCCACCTGATGCATTTAATGTAGCACAAGCTCCATCACAAATAGTAGTATCATTACTTGCTGTTATGGTTGGCAATGGATTAATAGTAATCGTTACACTATCAGTTGTTGTACAACTTGCTGCATTACTTACCGTAACTACATAAGTTGTATTCACTGTTGGACAAGCAATTGGGTTGGCAATATTTGGATTGGATAAGCCTGTGGTTGGCGACCAACTGTATGTTGTTCCTCCAGTAGCATTCAACTGCACACAAGCTCCATCACAAATAGTAGTATCATTATTAATGGTAACAGTTGGAAGAGGAACAACAGTTACAATTACGGTATCTGTATCAATACATCCTAAACCATCGGTAACGGTTACTATGTATGTAGTAGTTGTATTTGGAAATGCTATCGGATTGGCTATGTTTGGATTGGTTAAACTCCCTGCTGGTGTCCAAGTATAACTTGTTCCGCCTGTAGCGTTTAATTGAACAGAATCTGCTATACAGATAGTAGTGTCATTGCCTGCATTAGCTGTTGGTAATGGATTGATTGTTACCACAACTGTATCTGTGTTGGTACAACTGTTGGCATCTGTGCCTGTTACTACATAAGTAGTTGTAACTGTTGGACAAGCGGTTGGATTAGCAATGTTTGGATTGGATAATCCTGTTGCTGGTGACCATGTATAACTTGTTCCACCTGATGCATTTAATGTAGCACAAGCTCCATCACAAATAGTAGTATCATTACTTGCTGTTATGGTTGGCAATGGATTAATAGTAATCGTTACACTATCAGTTGTTGTACAACTTGCTGCATTACTTACCGTAACTACATAAGTTGTATTCACTGTTGGACAAGCAATTGGGTTGGCAATATTTGGATTGGATAAGCCTGTGGTTGGCGACCAACTGTATGTTGTTCCTCCAGTAGCATTCAACTGCACACAAGCTCCATCACAAATGGTGGTATCATTGTTTATAGTTATTATCGGAGGACTAACAACTGTAACAGTTACACTATCTGTACCCGAGCAATTTAAAGCATCTGTTACAAAAACTACATAAGTAGTAGTAGATATAGGAGAGGCTATTGGATTAGCAATGTTTGGATTTGATAAGCCTGTTATAGGGGTCCAACTATACGAAACACCGCCAGTTGCATTTAGTTGAACAGAATTCCCAACACACATGGTAGTATCATTACCTGCATTAATCAAGGCTGAACCAACAAAAACAGTAACAGTATCTGTGGTTGGACAAATACCATTATCAACAGTTACTATATACGTGGTAGTAGAAGAAGGAAAAGCAAATGGATTAGCCACAGTTGTGCTACTTAATCCTGCAGCAGGAGTCCAAGTAAAAGTAGAACCGCCTGGTCCAGTTGGGCTACCTCCCAATTGCACACTATCTCCCAAACAAATGGTAGTATCATTTCCTGCATTAGCAAAAGGAGCTGCCAAAATAGTTACGTTCGTGTCTATAATTGTTGAAGGACAACCACACCCATTGAGAGCGTTGACTGTTACGGTTCCTGTTCCAGAATTCCCCCAAGTTACATTGATGGAATTAGATCCCTGTCCTGAATTAATAACTCCCCCATTGACAGTCCAATTAAATGTAAAACCTGGAATAGTAGGGGTTGTATAAGTTGCCGTTCCATTTGGACAAACCACCATCGTTCCATTAATAATTGAAGGCGGTGTTGGAGGATCAACTGTGATTTCATAAACCTCATTGGTAGTTTTAGGTGGGCAACCATTATCCGTTACAGAAACCGTAAACAAATAAGGTAATGGCTGTGCTGAACCACAAGGAGCAGTCCAATTGAAATTTGAAGTAACAATAGAATCTCCAACAACAGGAGTGTTAATTGTTGCAGGAGGTGTTATAAAATTGGGGTCGAAAATTTGACCACTAGCCACTAATGTTAAACTATCTCCATTTGAATCTGTAAAAGTAAGTGGAAAAGATAAATTATCACATTCATTAATGGTATATTGTGTTACGCCACTACCTCCCGTATTAGATAAGTTAGGTGCAGGGTTGGGTGGGCAGTTAACCACTAAAATTTGAATGTCTCTTCGGGTAATTCCAATTAAATTACCATTTCTAAATTCTCGAATTTCTACTGCAACAACAAATGCCCCTGTTGTAGGTGACATATATTGCGTTAGCCCTGTGGCTCCATTTATAAAAGCAAACCCTCCTGTTCCAAATGGAGCATTTTGATTAAATGTAGCGTTGGCATATACTACTGTAGGTATGGGCCAACTCAAAGGATTAGGCAAGGGAGGGGCTGGATTTGTACCTGATCCAAAGCCTTGATAGGGAGCAACAAATGAAAACAACAACAAATCACCATCAGGGTCTATTGCCGAATTTAATATGCTTACAGTATCATTTACACACACAAAGGGTACAGGAACGTCTGTAAAAACAGGAGAACTATTGTTTACCAATGAAGGAGCAATGTAAGCATGAAATGCTAATCCTTGATTTCCTGGGTTTAATAAATTTATGGTGCTTCCATTTCTGCAACACCTATCGTAAAATAAATGATATCCTTGAAAACTTAAAGGCAAATCAACAAATCCTTCATAGGTTGCCTGATACATACAAACACCTACGCCAACCACACAACCGCTTACTGGCACAGGAACAATAGAGTTACTATCTATCAAAGGCAATGTTATGAAAGTAATAAATGGTAAATTTGAAACAGGATTAGAAACACCTTGATAAACACCTATATCTAACGAAGTTTCTGGAAAACCATTTAACCAAAAAGGAGAAGTACAATCTAAAAATGTTTGAAATGTAATTTTATAACGATAGTTTGTTCCTACCTTTCCCATATATTCATAGGATAAATTTCCACCTACAATATGTGTAGAATAAACATTTGTTATGGAGATGATTACAAAAAAAACAGCAATGATTAATTTTTTCATTTTTTACTACATTATTATTGAACAATAACTCGTTTATTAACCACCCCTTTTTCTGTTAGTACGCTTAAAATATAAACTCCCTTAGAAAAATTAGCAATATCAATAGTTATATCTTTTGAATTATCTTTAACGCCCGATTGGTATATTATTTTCCCTACTAAACTTATTAATTGAACTTCATTTATTTTAAAATTGGTTTCAGATTTTATATTAATTACAGACGAAGTTGGATTAGGATAAACAATAAAATCTGATTCAGAAACACTGTTTTCTTCTATACCAACAGTTGTGCAACTCCAGTTTAATTCAAATCCTTGTCGAGGAATAAAGTTTGTAAAAGTAGTAAGTTGCTGTATAGTTACAGCTCCTCCTGACGATATAAATTGATTTGGCAATGTATTTCCTGTATAAAAGCCGAGAGCAGGACTTGCAGTGGAAGGTCCATCGTAAACAATTAAAAAATCTAATCCATCTTCAAAATCAAACGAAACAAAATTTAATATTATTTGGGTTGCACCAGCAGGTTGAATAGACATTATTCCATCAGAAAACTCAGAGTAAGGTAAAAACGGACCTCCGTCATCGAACAGTATACCATTACAATCAGTAACAGTATCAGTTCCTGTAAAAGGCATATTTACAGAACAAGCAATAGTAATAAAATTTATTTTCGCTAAAGAATCTTGTCCAAAAGCATTAGTAACTACTAAACTTACTGTGTAAACACCTGAATTGGCATAAGTGTGTGAAGGATTTGGAAGTATTGATGTATTTCCATCACCAAAATACCACAACCAGCTTGTTGGAGCATTTGCTGTTAAATCTGTAAATTGAACAGGACTAGCACAAGTAGATGTTGGGGTTGCAGAAAAATCAGCTATTGGAGGCAAGGTGTTGGCTTGAATAATGATACCATAATCTTCTGTTTGACCGAAATCATTGTTTGTACAACCGCTTTGAGGAGTCCCAACAACATCAGAAGAAATTCGCATTCTTAAAGATGTGTTTAATACTGCTCCAGCAGGAATAGTTATATTTCCACTTGGGTTAAATGCATTTGGTGCATCAAAAACCAACTCATTGGTGTTATTAAAAACGCCATCATTATTTAAATCTATCCAAACACGAGTATCTTGTGGGTTGTTTGTTCCTGTAATAATGTTCATAGCATAGAAATTACCTTCTATAACCGTAGTCTGTTTTGAACAAGAAAAATCTTGATACCCTTCAACGGCATCGGGTGTAGTATTGTTAATGGTATTAAAATTAACATTCAAAATTCCATATCCACAACAATAAGCCAATGTTGATGGCGTACAACTTGGAGCTAAAACTTGATTGGCTGTTGTTATCGTTACAGCTTGTGTTATGGTATCGCTTCCATTGGTATTAGTAGCAATAAGTGTTACATTATAAACACCATCAGCTGCATAAGTGTAGCAAGGATTTGGTTGTATTGAAGTACCAACAGCATCTCCAAAATCCCATGCCCAAGAGGTTGGAGCATTTTGTGATTGATCAATAAAACAAACAGTTCCACTACAACTTGGATTGGGTGAAAAAGTAAATGCAGCAATAGGTGCATTAAAATTTTGAGTAACAATAACAGTATAATCCTCTGCCTGTCCAAAATCTAAATCGGTGCAAGGTGTGGGGGCTACACTAAAATCATAATCGGCAGAAACTCGCATTCGTAAGGGAGTGTTAAGTGTCGCTCCTGTAGGAATAATTACACTTCCGGATGTGTTCATCTGGGAAGTGGCTGTAAAAATGCGTTCGGTTGTATTATTAAAAACACCATCGTTATTAAAATCTATCCACGCAGCATAATTTTGTGTGGATTGAGCCGAACTACCAATTGAAAGTGTGTATGAAGCCCCTTCAAAAACAGTAGTTTGCTGACAAGTAAAATCACTGTAACCTTCAGCTCCATCAATAGATGTATTATTTATGGTATTGAAATTTACGTTAGTTATACCAAAACCACAACAATATCCCAACGTAGCAGGATAACAAGAAGCCGCTATTGGTGAAACTCCAGTGCTAACTGTGATTAAATTATTCATAAACAATGAATCGCAACCAAAAGCATTACAAGCTACCAAAGCGACAGAATAGATTCCGTTAGATAAATAAGTATGTGAAGGATTTGGAAGTGTTGATGTATTTCCATCGCCAAAATACCATGTCCATGAAGTTGGGTTGTTGGTCGATAAATCAGTGAAAGAAACGATTCCTGAACATGTAAATGTGCTACTTGATGAAAAATTACTTGTTGGAGGAGTGTTTGATGGAGTCCAATCAAAAATCATATTGGGACGTTGTGAGGATGTACCTGAAATAATGCTTGAGCTACAAACAGTCATATTATCTGCCCTATACCAAATAGAACTTGTAAATGTTGTAGTTGACCAATATGTTTGCGTATTACTCGTCCAAGAGGTATTGTTGAAGCAGGTTTCTACCAATAAATTAGAAATTCCATCCCAAATAAAAGGTGTTGAAAAAATATGATTATTTAGACCAGGCACTTGTGTATAAGTTGCTGCTGAAAAAACATTGGTTAACCCTGTTTCAAGAACAGAAACTGCAGGGGCTGATGTATGTTTCAATGCTATAGAAAAACCTTGAAGCGAAGCCCCATTAACTTGTGCTACATCAAAAGCCAAACTATTAATAGTTCCTGCTGTCATTCCTGCGGCATTTAGCTCGGAAGCTAAAATTAAAAATTGATGCTTTGCCCCTTGATACCAATTACCATAAGGAGCCGGATAGCCTGATGTGGTGTTTGATGTTATTCCAGTGCCAATAGTTATTGTTGCTGCTTTTGTTGAAATCGCACTAAAAAATAGTGCTAAAGCAAAAAGAATGTATTTTTTTTTCATAGTAAAGGGATAATTATAAAATTGGTATTGCATAGACTTACTTTTTATCAATAAAGTTGCTTTTATAAAAAATTTTAATATTAAGACGTAACTTTGTATAATCGAAAATTTTATGCAAGTTATAAAAAATATTTCTTTAAAAACATGATTTTGCACATCTATTATATAAATGGTAGGTTTTAATACACAAATGGTAGGTTTTATTATACAAATGGTAAATTTATAAAGATAAAAAATGGCTTTAATCAAAACAATAAATAAAAAATCTCCATTATTTGGAAAAGACTGTTATTTAGCTGAAAACGCAACTGTTATTGGCGATGTAATAATGGGTGATGAATGTAGTGTTTGGTTTAATGCTATAATTAGAGGTGATGTGCATTATATTAAAATGGGCAACAGAGTAAATGTGCAAGATGGGGCTGTGGTACATTGTACCTACAAAAAACATCCCACCAACATTGGCAACAATGTTTCTGTCGGACATAATGCCTTAGTGCATGGCTGTACTATAAAAGATAACGTGTTAATTGGTATGGGAGCTATTGTTATGGATGGTGTGGTAGTAGAAAGCAACACCATTATTGCTGCCGGAGCCGTTGTTACTCAAGGAACTCATGTTGAAGCCAATTGCATTTATGCTGGAGTACCTGCCAAAAAAGTAAAAGAAATGAACCAAGAACTTTCTGAAGGAGAAATTAAAAGAATTGCCGAAAGCTATGTGATGTATTCGGGATGGTACAGGTAGGGTTGAAAAAGTTAATCGTTATTTGTTAATTGTACTTTACCATAACTAATAACCATTATCAATGGCTTGGTGTGTCGGAAACTTCCCCCTTCGGGGAATTGAGGGGGCTAATAACTATTAACTAATAATCATTAACAATTAGCTATTTATTTTTATATCTTTGCAATTAAATGAAATTTGTTTATCCAGAATTTCTTTATGCCCTCTTCGCCATAGCAATTCCCATTGTTATTCACCTATTTAATTTCAGAAGATTTAAAAGGATTTACTTCTCTAATGTTCAATTTTTAAAGGAAGTAACACAAGAAACGCAAGCCAAGTCAAAGTTAAAACACTTGCTTGTTTTACTAAGTAGAATTTTAGCAATTATTTTTTTAGTAGTTGCTTTTGCTCAACCTTTTGTTCCTTCAAAAAATGCAGGATTACTTTCTCCAAAAAATAAGCTGATAGCTGTGTATGTTGATAATTCTTTTAGCATGGAAAGTGTTGGAGAAGTTGGTTCATTGCTCGATGAAGCCAAATTAAAGGCAGTTGAAATAGTTGAAAATCATGCTGTAACAGATAAATTTTTGGTTTACAACAATGCTTTTAATGTTGGAGATCAGCGATTGTTAACCCAAACCGAAGCCATTGAAAAAATTGAAGCATTACGTATTTCTCCTCAAACAAAAAAACTCTCCGAAATTTATTCCAGAAGCAGAGATGCAATAAATACTACTGAAACTTCAAACAAAGCACTCTATTTTGTTTCCGATTTTCAACAAAGCGTTGCTGATTTTGATAAAATAGAACAAGACAGCAGCATCAACCTGTTTTTAGTTCCCATTAAAGCTACCTTAACCGATAATTTATTTATTGATAGTTGTTGGTTTGAAACACCAACGCACTTGCTTTTTCAACAAGAAAAACTCTCGGTTGTAATTAAAAATAATAGTGAAAATGATGTGGAAAATGTTGCTGTTAAACTCTTTATCAATAATCAATTGGTAACTCCTGCAAGCGTTTCGGTTAAAGCAAAAGACCAAACCACGCTTTCACTCAATTATCAAAATAAAACGCAAGGCATACAACAAGGAAAAATTGAACTCCGAGATTACCCAGTGGTAATGGACGATATCTTTTATTTTTCTTACTCCATTTCTAACCAACTTAATGTATTAAATATTTATTCCAACCAACCCAATAAAGCCATTGCTTCCATTTATAAAACCGATAGCTTGTTTAATTTTAAAAGCTACAACATTAATCAATTGGATTATTCCTTTATAAAAATAAGCAACTTGGTTATTTTAAGCGATTTAGATGAACTAAATACGGGCTTAATTCAAACCCTAAAAACCTTTGTTGATAATGGCGGTAGCTTACTTGTTTTCCCATCAGAAAAAATAAATTTTGAAAACTATAGAGAACTATTATCCACTTTAACAGTAAATTATTACACCAATTTAGATACTTCCGATGCAAAAGTTAGAGAAATAGCCTACAACCATCCTGTTTATAAAAATGTGTTTGAAAAAACAAACGAACCCAACCTCAACTTGCCTTTCGCTTATGCTCATTATGTGTTGTCTGATTTTAAAACTTCTTATAAAAATGATATTTTAACCCTCAATAACGAAAGGGCTTTTTTAACCGAATATAAAGTAGAAAAAGGCACTGTTTATTTGAGTACGGTTGGGCTAAACAAAACGCAAAGTAATTTTACGAATCATGCACTGTTTGTGCCAACCATGTATAACATTGCTTTGTTAAGTCAACTTCAATTACCGCTTTTTTATACCATAGGCAACAACAATGTAATTACTATAAATACCAATGAAAAAGATAATGTTTTTCACATCAAAAACGACAATTTTGATTTTATTCCACGAATGAAAAATGAACGAAACAGCACCTCTATTTTTGTCGGTAATGAAATTACTCAAGCCGAAAATTATTTTTTAGAAAGTGCGTCTTACAAAACAGGCTTAGGATTTAATTATAACAGAGCCGAATCAGATTTAACCTGTTTTGATGAAGAAGCACTCACTGAGCAAATTAGCAAACATAGTTTAAACGCTCAATTAATACAAACACAAAACACAACCATTAAATCGGTACTAAACGAAATAGAATCAGGAAAAAAATATTGGAAAATTTGCGTTATTTTAGCACTTATTTTCTTAGCAGCAGAAATTGCTTTGATAAAATTGTGGAAATAGATTGGCGTTGTGCAGTGGGCATTCCCCTCTTGAGAGGGGGTGGGGTGTGTTAAATTAGAAAATATTAGAGATTAGAAATTGATGATTGAAATTAACGAATAACATTTAACTGATAACAACTAACAACATGGACATCTTAATCAAATCGGCAGTAATCGTTGACAACAACTCGAGTTTGAACGATCAAAAAATGGACATCCTTATTGAAAAAGGAACGATAGTTAAAATAGCTAAATCCATTAAAAATTCTGGAAACTACAAGGAAATTTCCTATCCTGATTTGCACGTTTCTATTGGTTGGTTTGATTTTAGAGCCAATTTTTGTGATCCTGGAAATGAACACAAAGAAGATTTTACTAGCGGATTAAAAGCTGCTGCTTTAGGTGGTTTTACAGGCGTTGTTGCTATGCCCGATACGTATCCTGTAGCAGACAATAAGGCTGGAATAGAATATGTAATTAACAAAACCGCTAATTCTATTGTAAATGTTTATCCTGCCGGGTGCTTGTCTGAAAAAGCCGAAGGTAAAGAAATTGCCGAAATGTACGACATGCACTTAGCTGGTGCGGTAGCTTTTACCGACAATAAAAAAAGCATAGAAAACCCAAGTTTACTTACCCGAGCCATGCTCTACTCTAAATCATTCAATGGGTTGATTATAGAATTTCCTAACGAGAAAAATAGTTGCAATGACGGACAAATAAACGAAGGTGTGGTAAGCACTCGATTGGGAATGAAAGGCATTCCATCTTTAGCCGAAGAATTGCAAGTGGCACGAGCCATTTACTTAGCCGAATATTGCGATGCAGCAATTCACTTAACCAATATTTCTGCAAAAAAATCGGTAGAAATGATAAAACAAGCTAAAGCAAATGGACTGAAAATTACTGCTGATGTAAATTCATACCACTTATTATTAGACGAAACTGAACTAGATACTTTTGATAGCAACTACAAAGTATTACCTCCACTAAGAACCAAAGACGACCAAAAAGCATTGATTAAAGGATTGAAAGAAGGAACGATAGACATTATTTGCTCCGACCACACGCCAGAAAATATTGAAAACAAAAAATGTGAGTTCGACCATGCCGCTTTTGGCATCATTAACTTACAGACTTCTTTTGCAGTTGCTCATACCGCCATTAAAAATAAATTGCCCTTGGCAGATTTTATTGAAAAAATGACAGTTGCACCTCGCCAATTGCTACACCTAACCATTCCAGAAATAAAAGAAAAAACAGCAGCCAACCTTACCTTATTTAGCCCCAACACCGAAACCGAATTTACTACTAGCAACATTGTTTCTAAATCTAAAAACTCGCCTTTTATCGGCAAAAAATTGAGTGGAAAAGTGTATGGAGTAATTAATAAGAATAAATTATTGGTGGGGTAGGGAGTTTTTTTCAATTTCATCAATTTTTGTTTCTGCAAAATTATTTTCTGACAAAACAATATCCTCATGGCTATACATTTTATTAGTTTTAAAAATAGCTTCTTCAATGTTTTCGGCTTCTATATCAATAATACGGGAAAGCGTTTCTTGTATTTCGATTTCAAATGGTTTTTTCATAAACGATAACTTAGCTTGTTTTTTGAATTTATAAAAGTAATTTCGCACACGAATTAAAATACAACAATGGATTACATTATACAAGGCGGACAACTTCTTTTAAGCATCTCTATTTTAGTGATACTGCACGAAGGAGGTCATTTTTTAGCTGCCAAACTTTTCAAAACTAAAGTAGAAAGTTTTTATTTATTTTTCAATCCATGGTTTTCTGTGTATAAAAAGAAAATTGGCGAAACAGAGTATGGCATTGGTTGGTTGCCATTAGGTGGTTATGTGAAAATTGCTGGAATGATAGATGAAAGCATGGACAAAGAACAAATGAAACAACCACCTCAACCATGGGAATTTCGTGCAAAACCAACATGGCAACGATTAATAATTATGCTTGGAGGTATAATTGTAAACGTAATTGTAGGCTTTTTAATTTACAGCTTTGTGTTAATGGGTTATGGTGAAAAATTTTTACCAGCTAGTGAATTGAAAGATGGTGTTTGGTGTTTAAATGAAGCTATTACCAATGAGATAGGACTACAAAATGGAGATAAAATTATAACCATAAATGGAGAAATTCCCGCAACCTTCGAGCAAATGCAAGAAGAGATTTTTTATTCTAAAACTCTAGTTGTAGAGCGTAATGGAGACCAACTTACCTTAGATATTCCTGTTGATTTAATTAATAGGTTATTAGAAGAAAGAAGAGGTCCTTTGTTTGCTTACCGAATTCCATTTACTGTTGGAGGTACATTAAAAGATTTTCCTGCCGAAAAAGCAGGTCTTAAACCAAAAGATAAAATTATTGGAATAAATGATGTTCCTGTAAGTTATTATGATGAGTTTAAAAGTAAACTAACTCCATATATCAATCAAACAGTAGCGTTGAAAGTGATAAGAGATGATGAAACCATTACTCTTCCTGTTGAAATTGTAGATTCTGCTTATATTGGCGTTTCACCTTATCCTTATTCATTAACTGAATTAGAAAAAGAAGGTATTTATTCTACCACTACCGTTCATTATTCATTTTTTGCTGCATTTCCTAGAGGAATAGCCATTGCAAAAGAGAAATTAGTAAACTATTACAAACAATTTAAGTTAATGCTTAATCCTGAAACTGGTGCTTATAAAGCTATGGGTGGATTTGCAACCATAAGTAAATTGTTTGGAACAGAATGGGTGTGGCAAAATTTCTGGGAAAAAACAGCTTGGATTTCATTGGTGTTGGCATTTATGAATTTATTACCTATACCGGCTTTGGATGGCGGTCATGTGATGTTTTTATTGTATGAAATGATTACTGGAAGAAAACCCAATGAAAAAATCATGGAATATGCTCAGGTGGCAGGAATGGTGTTGTTGCTTTTGCTTATGATATATGCAAACACTGATATTTTTCGATTTTAATTAGATTATTAAAATAAGAATAACCATAAAATCGAACATTATAAACAAACACTAATTAACGATGGACTGTTTACAAACTATATTTCAACAAGATAAATAAAACGTGTGCATTGAATATATTTACAATTGTTATTTTGTAAAATTTTAAGCATGACACTAACTAAAAAAATTGTATTCAGTATTTTATTTTCATTAATAGCATTAGGGTCTTATTCGCAAGAAACCACCACAGGTGAGGCTGTTGATGCAATTCCAGTTGCTAAAAACAATGTGCTGATAGTCCCGTTTGAAACTAAAATGTATTTTTCTGATATTGACAAAGATTTAAGTCAAAATAGTGACTTGAATTTTCATGAAATAAAAGCAAAGTTCAGGGCAGAGCTGGATAGAAATCTATTTATTTCACTTAAAGAATTTTACAATCCGTTGTCATTTTATAGTATTGAACAAAGTGAGGCGATTAAAGAACTTTCTTATATATACAATTCAATAGGGTATAAATATGAAATTATTCAACCAGAAGTAGTTGAAAAAGAAAATGTCGCAAAAAAGTTATTTAACAAAGTGAAAAAGAAAGAGGCTGAACCCGAAGAAGCAAAAATTCAAAATGGAGAAATTATTTCGCAGGTAGATAACCGAGAAAAATACATGAAAACTACCATTACAAATGAAAAATTAATTCCAACGCTCAACAGCCAACATCAGGCAAAATACTATATTTTCATCAATCAATTAGATATAAAAAGAAGTGCTGATGATGCCTACAAAGCTGCCGAACACCAATATAAAAGAGAAATCAAAGTCCATTATACAGTGCTCGATAATGAGGGTAAAGAAGTAACATCTGGAGCAATAATTTCCAGGTTTAATTCAGGAGAAAATGACATCAATAAGATTATAAAAATTCATTTTCCGTTGATTACTGAAAAAATTGTTGCAAACATTTTAGGCCCATTGCCAGAACAAGCTATCGTTAAATAAAATCCAGATGTATTTAGTAAAATCATCCTATTTTATTAAAAAATATTACTCCAATTTTGTTTGGAAAATTCCTACTACCGAAAAAATTATCTACCTCACTTTTGATGATGGTCCAACTCCCGAAATTACCGAGTGGACATTATCAACCTTAAAAGCTTTTAATGCCAAAGCCACTTTTTTTTGTGTAGGTTCCAATGCAGCAAAACACCCCGAAATTTTCCAGCAAATTATTGCCGAAGGACATGCTGTAGGCAACCACACGCATCACCATGTAAACGGTTGGCACACAGACAACGAAGCTTATTTAAGGAATATTAAAAAATGCGAAGAAGTGATAAAAAGCAATTTATTTCGTCCGCCTTATGGGAGAATAAAAAAATCGCAATACGAACTAATAAAAGAGGCCTACAAGGTAATTATGTGGGATGTTTTAAGTGGCGATTTTGACCCAAAGACAAGTCCGGAAAAATGCTTGAGCAATGTAATAAATAACACTACCGAAGGAGCCATCATTGTCTTTCATGACAGCCTAAAAGCTGCCAACAATCTTAAATTTACCTTACCAAAAGTATTAGCGCATTTTGCTGAGCAAGGGTATCGGTTTGAGCAATTACAACTTACGTTTGAGTGAGGAACTCTTTTGATGATTTGAAAAGAAAATAAAGCTGGTAACGATAAGATAAATTAAAAAAGATCCCTGTTTCCGCTACGCTGCACAGGAATGACGTGAAGGTCCCGAAAAATGTTTTTCTGTGAAAAACTAATTTTTCGAGGATGCTCGTAAAAATAAAGAATTGAAAATTCTTGTTTTTACGGCATTTGGTGCTATTATCTTTGTATAGTGATGAAGTAAGTTCTGTGCGTCATTCCTGCAAAAGCAGGAATCTAAATTCATAAAAACACACCTCTGATGTTGTAATCTCACTGCTATGGCAGTTTCGAACAACATCTGCTCCTCTCAAGAGGAGAAAGATTCAGTATAAAAGGCTTTGTGCGTTAGGTACTCCTCGCCTTTGGGAAGGTTGGGAGGGGAACTGGCTTCGTGCGGTGGAAAAGTCCCCCTTCGGGGGATTAGGGGGCTAATACTCTCTCAATAACCCTCGGAAAATGCTCATATTCCAACTGATGAATTTTATGGGCAACATCTTCATAGGTATCTGTTTCGCTAACCGTACACTTTGCTTGAAAAATAATAGCTCCTTCATCATAATGTTCATTAACATAATGAATAGTAATACCCGACTCTTTCTCTTTATTGGTAACAACCGCTTTATGAACAGCATCACCATACATTCCTTTTCCGCCATATTTGGGTAATAATGCAGGATGAATGTTGATGATTTTATTCGGAAAAGCAGCAATTAAATTTTCAGGGATTTTGAGTAAAAATCCGGCCAACACTATAAAATCAATGCTTTTATTCTTCAATAAACTTACTAATTCGCCTGATTTTAATTGCTCAGAAGAAAAAACCACACTTTCAATAGCTAATTTTTTTGCTCTCTCCAACACAAAGGCATCTGCGTTGTTCGTAAGCATTAAAACCACACCAGCATCAGCTTTATTTTCAAAATAGTTGAAAATATTTTCAGCATTGGAACCGCTACCAGAAGCAAAAATGGCAATGTTTTTCATTATTTAATTATATAAGCGATAAAAGTATTAATTTAGCTCATTAAAACAATAGTGATTACTCAAAAATGCATTAATAAAAATACAATTAGTTGGTTTTTAGTAGTTGTTCATAAAAAATGCATTCTTTTTGAACGAATATTGAAAAATAATTTGATTATGTAGAGATAAATAATTTTCTTTGCACCTTATTAACTAAAAAAATTTAAATCATGTCAGATATTACAGGAAAAGTAAAATCAATCATTGTTGACAAATTAGGTGTTGACGAAAACGAAGTAACAAATGAAGCAAGCTTCACAAATGATTTAGGAGCAGATTCATTAGATACTGTTGAATTGATTATGGAATTTGAGAAAGAATTTAATATTGCTATTCCAGATGATGAAGCTGAAAAGATTGCTACTGTAGGAGATGCTATTAAATACATTGAAAACAATCTTAAGTAAGTAATTTTAGCTCTAAGAATTATTAAGAAATTGCTTTGGATGTTTGTTCAAAGCAATTTCTGTTTATAACACTAATTGTAATTTATTTTAAGATGGAACTAAAAAGAGTTGTAGTAACAGGAATTGGAGCAATCACTCCTGTAGGAAAAACTTTCCCAGAAACATGGGAAAATCTAAAAAAGGGAATTAGTGGCTGTGCTAAAATCACACGGTTCGATGCGTCAAAATTTAAGACACAATTTGCTTGTGAAGTAAAAAATTATGATGTTGCCGATTATTTTGATAGAAAAGAAGGAAGAAAAATTGATCCTTACACACAATTTGCATTAATAGCAGCTAAAGAAGCTGTTGCGGATTCTAAATTAGATTTAGAAAAAGTTAACAAAGATAGAGTTGGCGTTATTTGGGGTTCTGGTATTGGGGGAATTAAAACTTTTCAAGATGAGGTAACAGATTTTGTTGCAGGTGATGGAACTCCTCGATTCAATCCATTTTTTATTCCTAAAATGATAGCAGATATAGCATCAGGTCTTATCTCTATAGAATTTGGATTCAGAGGACCTAATTTCACAACAGTAGCAGCTTGTGCATCATCAACCAATGCATTGATAGACGCATTTAATTATATCCGTTTAGGAAAAGCAGACGCTTTTGTAACGGGAGGCTCTGAGGCAGCTATTTACGAAGCTGGAATGGGCGGTTTTAATGCCATGCACGCACTTTCCACACGAAATGATTCTCCAGAAACTGCATCACGTCCTTTTGATAAAGATAGAGATGGTTTTGTGATGGGAGAAGGAGGCGCGGCTGTAGTTCTTGAAGAATATGAACATGCAAAAGCCAGAGGAGCTAAAATTTATGCAGAAGTAGTTGGTGGTGGAATGTCGGCAGATGCTCATCATATTACTGCTCCTCATCCTGAAGGACTAGGAGCTAAAAATGTGATGCTGAATGCCATAAGTGATGCAAATATTAATCCTAATGAAATTGATTATATCAATGTGCATGGAACATCAACGCCTTTAGGAGATATTGCTGAATCACAAGCAATTTTGGCCGTTTTTGGTGAGCATGCTTATGATTTAAACATAAGCTCCACAAAATCAATGACAGGACATTTGCTCGGAGCCGCAGGAGCGTTGGAAGCTATTGCAACACTGATGGCGGTGAATGAAGACATTGTCCCTCCAACCATTAATCATTTTACTGATGATGAATCGTTTGACCCTAAATTGAATTTTACTTTCAATAAAGCCCAAAAAAGAGTAGTTAGAGCGGCATTAAGTAATACATTCGGTTTTGGAGGTCATAATGCTTCTATTATTTTTAAAAAATATTCTGAATAATTGGTAAATAGAATTTTTAAAAAAAAATCCCAGTATGCGTTGAAATTAGAACGCATATTGGGTTTTTACCCTAAAAATATTAATGTTTACAAACAAGCCTTTACCCATAAATCAACACTTTCAGACAATGATAAAAAAATAGCTGAAAGTAATGAACGGTTGGAATTTTTAGGCGACACGGTGCTGAGTACTGTCGTATCTCATTTTTTATTTGTTAAATTTCCCTTTAAGGATGAAGGCTTTTTAACGCAGCTTCGCTCTCGTTTTGTTAGCCGAGAAATGCTCAATTTATTAGGTAGAAAAATTGGTTTGAGCGAATTAATTGAAAAAAAACCTGAAGAACATGCTGCTTCCATTTACGGAAATACGCTAGAAGCTTTAATTGGAGCAATATACATTGATAAAGGATATAAAGTGGCTCAAAATTTTATTTATCAAAAATTAATTCATAATCATATTGACACGCAAGAAGTGATGGTTAATGAAACCAATTTTAAAAGCAGAGTTATTGAATGGTGTCAAAAAGATAAACATACATTCCGATTTGAAGTAAAGGAAAATCAAGAAAAAAATATACATTTATATACCGTTGAACTCTTTTTAGACGATAAATTAGAAGGAGTTGGAATCGCTAATTCAAAGAAAAAAGCAGAACAACTTGCCTCAGAGCAATTTTATAACGAACATTTAAAAGAAATAATAGAATGAGTAAAGAAACATTAATTCAAGATTGGGAAGAAGCACAATTAATGGTTAAAGAGCGTTTTGGAGAAAAACTTGATGAACAAACTATACTTTATATTATTGGATTACAGGAATTAAAAAAATCGCATAATACTTATACGAAAGAGGAAAAATTAGATATTATTCACATTGGAATTTGTACTGTATTAAGCCAATATGGGTATTACCAACCGATAGGTTTAGATGATGAAGGATGGCCTCATTTCAAAAATAGTAGAAAAATTCCAAATGAAATTGAAGGTGAAAATCAAACAACACTTATCAGAAGAGGAATAATTGATTATTTTAAAGAAAATACAAAATTGTAAAAAAATTATTTTACAATAATCGTTTCATTAAAATTATTGTTTTTGCTTCGTTGGCGTTTTTCTTCAATTTTAACCACTTTTTTACCACTTAATGTATCAGTAACAATAGGTTGAAGTAAAGAATCTAAGCCCATTTTATAATAAACAACTTCCACATCAACAACAGCAGAAAATTCAAATGTTAATTTAGCTTCACCAACTTCATTTGCAAATGTAGTTTGATCCATTCTTTCCTCATCAACTATGCAAGGAGGATTTGTACAAGGAGCAAAAGGACCATCGGTTGGCCAAGCATGAACAGTTGCATTTGGAGCAGGCATTCCATTAGCTTCTACTACTTTAATAACAAGTGTAGGGTTTCTATCTTTAGCACATGAACTGAAAATAAGAATTGAAAGTAGAACGAAAATAGTTGTTAATTTTGTTTTCATGGAATATCTATATTATGTTTTTAATATTAATTCTTAATATTGTAATGAACAAATGTAAGAAATAAAATTATGATGCAAAAAAAAATAATGTTTATATTGACTATTGTTACGCTGATGAGCTTCACAATGTTACAAAAAGACAAAAAAGAAACAACTATTCTTATTTCAACTAGTTTTGGAGAAATAAAGTTAAAGTTATATAATGAAACACCAAAACACAGAGATAATTTTATAAAATTAGCAAAAGAAGGGTTTTATAATGAAACGCTTTTTCATCGGATAATTCAAGGTTTTATGATACAAGGTGGTGATCCTGATTCTAAAAACGCTGCAAAAGGAAAGGCTTTAGGTAATGGTGATGTTGGATATACTATTCCTGCTGAATTTAACGCTACACTCATTCATAAAAAAGGAGCATTAGCTGCTGCTCGAATGGGAGATGATGTAAATCCAGATAAAGCCTCTTCGGGTTGTCAGTTCTATATTGTGCAAGGAAAAAAATATACTAAAGAAGATTTAGATAAAATAGTGCAACGTAAACAAGGTAGAGTTACTTATACTGAAGAGCAATATAAAATATACGAAACTATAGGAGGGACTCCACAGTTAGATATGGATTACACCGTTTTTGGTGAAGTGATTGAGGGATTAGATGTGTTAGATAAAATTGCAGCTGTTGCAAAAGATAAAAGAGATAGACCTTTGGAAGATGTGAAGATGATTGTTAAAATTAGTAAATAGCGTCTCATAAAAATCGCCAATAACTGCGTTACGCAAATTTTCTTTTTAGAAAAAAAATAGTAAAGATTAGAAATATATAGAATGAACTAAGGGAGCGACCTTTGATAAATTTCGCTAGTTTTTTTAACTGTTAAAATTAGTGAAGGCAAAAAGAAAAAGTTAAAAGCCTCGCTGTTCCTATTAACTGATGAAATAAACCATAAGCAAAAATGCTCACCTACATTAATGAATATTTTGTATGGCGATTACATATTACAATTAAAAAACGATAAAAATACACATATGAAAAATAGTACAAGTGAAATTTACCTACGGTGTTACTTCGTGGTGTTGTAAACCCTTTAAAGCCTTTGCGAACTTTGCTCCCGAAAGCTTTCGGGATTGCGAGAGATAAAAAAGTAGTGAACTATTAAAAGATAGAGATGAAAGAAAAAATAAACACTTTTTTAAGTGAAATAGCCACTTTTGAAGCGGACAGCAAAGAAGCATTGGAGCTATTCAGAATAAAATTTTTGGGAACTAAAAGTGTTACCAAAGAGTTATTTGCAAATTTTAAAAATGTTCCCAATGAACAAAAAAAAGAAGTAGGGCAACTAATTAATGAGATTAAAGAAAAAGCACAAGAAAAATTTGATTTTTTTCAATCAAAACTAAACGATACAATTGTTGATGCGGAAATAAAATCAGATTTAACACGAACTGCTTTTCCAGAAAAATTAGGCAGCCGTCATCCAATTTCTCTTGTTCGTAAAGAAATTATTGAAATTTTTTCACGCATAGGTTTTACAGTTTCTGAAGGACCTGAAATTGAAGATGATTGGCATAACTTTTCTGCATTAAATTTCCCTCCTGAACATCCTGCCAGAGATATGCAAGATACTTTTTTTGTGGATGCTGAACAAGGAGAAATTGCCCTTCGCACGCACACATCTTCTGTTCAGGTACGAGTAATGGAAAATTCCAAGCCTCCTATAAGAACCCTTTCACCAGGAAGAGTATATAGAAATGAAGCCATTTCTGCTCGGGCACATTGCTTTTTTCATCAAGTGGAAGGATTATACATTGACGAAAATGTTTCTTTTGCTGATTTAAAACAAACATTGATGTATTTCGCCAAAGAAATGTTTGGTGAAAAAACTCAAATTAGATTACGCCCTTCTTATTTTCCTTTTACAGAACCCAGTGCCGAAATGGATGTTTCTTGTTCTGTGTGTGAAGGAAAAGGATGTAACGTATGTAAATATACTGGATTTCTTGAAATCATGGGTTGTGGCATGGTAGATCCCAACGTGTTGGAAAATTGTGGTATTGATAGTAAAAAATATACTGGTTTTGCCTTCGGAATGGGAATAGAACGCATAGCCATGCTCAAATTTAAAATCAATGATTTACGCTTATACTCTGAAGGGGATGTGCGATTTTTAAGCCAGTTTAAGTCGGTGATATAAAATTGTTCTTGCTATAAAAGGGTTTTTAGCGTTTAATTAAAAAAACATTATTTTTTGTTTTAATTTTTATGCAATTTTATATTTCATTGCATCTATCCCGTAAAACCTAAAACTTATGCAAAAATTAACGTTCAAATTCAGCTACATTTTATTGGTAGCATTTATAAGCACTTTTTTAATTCAATGTTCTTCACCAAATAGTGTGTCTGAGGATAACAATACCCGCCAACCCGTATTAGTTTATGCCAAAGGCGATGTGTATAAAGAAGAATGGAAAGTAGTTGACTCTCTAGAGCAAAATGGGTTGACCAAATCTGCACTTGACGAAGTAGCCATAATTGCCAAAAAAGCTGTTGCTGAAAAAAATCATGAGCAAATTGTAAAAGCCCTCATTGTAAAAGCAAAGTTGCAAAGTTATGTGGAAGAAAATGCTTTTGTAAAAACCCTCAACGAATTAGATAGTGTTGCCAAAACTGCTGAATACCCTTTAAGCCCAATGCTTCATTCCATTATTGGCGAATTGTATTGGATGTATTATCAAAATAACCGTTGGAAATTTTATAATCGCTCGGCTACTACCAATTTTGAAAACAATGACATTGCTACTTGGGATTTGAAAAAAATTACCACAGAAACCATTAAACACTATCAGCTTTCCATTAAAAACATCGATAGTTTAAAAAGAACGCCTATTGAGACATTTAATGAAATTATTATTGAGAAAAATGCAAGAAATTACCGTCCGTTTTTATACGATTTTTTAGCCCACCGAGCCATCAATTTCTTTATGAACGAAGAACCTAATATAACCAAACCAGTATATGAATTTGTGTTGGATGATTCTTCTTACATTATGCCTTTTCCTACTTTTTCTAAACTGAAAATTTCATCAAAAGATTCGCTTTCGTTAAAATTTTACGCCCTACAAACCTTGCAAAATTTGACCAACATTCACATTAACGATTCTAATCCAACGGCATTAATAGATGTTGAACTAAAACGATTAAAATTTGTAAAAACCCATGCTGCTTTCGATAATGCCGATACACTTTATTATGATGCATTAGCAAAACTATATTTACGTTTTCCTGAAGATTCTTCGATTGCCGAAGTAGTTTATGAAATGGCAAAAGTGTATCAAGCTCGTGGAAATTCCTATTCCATCAATGAGCCTGAAAAATACAAATGGGATTTAAAAACTGCCATGAACATGTGCAGAAATGCCATTAAAAAATACCCCAACACTTACGGAGCAGATTTATGTAAACAATTGGAAAATGAACTGAACAAAAAATCGCTAAACGTTAAAACCGAAACCGCTAATATTCCTAATGAACCGCTAAAAGCATTGATTTCCTACAAAAATTTAGATACGGTTTTTCACAAATTGGTAAAAATAGATTATGACGATTTTAAAAAATGGAACGAAAATAATGATAGCGAAAAAAGACTCGAAAAACTACTTTCTTCCAAACTGATTAAAGAATGGAAAACCACTTTGGTAAATGATGGCGATTTAAGAGAACATTCGGGAGAAATAAAAATAGACGCCTTAGAAAAAGGTTTTTATGTATTGTTGACTTCCACCACCAATGCTTTTCATTTTGATAAAGAAGCCGTTGCCATTTCGCCATTTTGGGTGAGCAACATCAGTTACCTTACCAGAAGAAATACCAACGAATCCATGGAATTTTTTGTAATGGACAGAAATTCAGGAAAACCTTTACAAGGTGTTTCTGCAAAATTGTATTACCAAAAATACAACTATACTTTTCGTAATTATGAATGGAAAACTTTAGCCACCAAAACTACCGATGCCAACGGATTTTTTAGTGTAGGGAGCAGTATAGAGTACCGTAATTTTTATGTTGATTTTTCCAAAGGAGATGACCGATTAAATACCGAAGATAGCTATTATCAATACAATTATTATGAAGATAATAAAACCCACACTAGCACTATCTTTTTTACGGATAGAGCCATTTATCGTCCGGGGCAAACGGTTTATTTTAAAGGAATTGTGTTGGAAACCGATCCTGACAACAACAATAAAATAAAAACGAATTTTAAGTCAACAGTAACTTTTTATGATGTGAATAATCAAAAGGTAGCTGATTTAAAATTAACTACCAATGAATACGGTACATTTAGCGGTTCTTTTGTAGCTCCCAACAACGGACTAAACGGACAAATGTATATTGATGATGCACACGGTTCAAAATATTTTTCTGTGGAAGAATACAAACGTCCAAAATTTGAGGTAAAGTTTGAACCCATAAAAGGTACTTACAAATTAGAAGAAAATGTAAATGTTATTGGAAACGCCAAAACTTATTCAGGTGCTGCCTTAGATGAAGCAACAGTAAGTTACCGAGTAGTAAGAAATGCTTCTTTCCCTTACTGGTGTTACTACCGTTGGGGATACTGGCCTCAATCGGCACAAATGGAAATCACCAACGGAACTACCACTACCGATGATAATGGTGAGTTCAAGATTGATTTTATTGCTAAAGCGGATAAATCGGTCAATAAAAAATATTCTCCTACTTACTCTTATACTATTTATGCTGATGTAACCGACATTAATGGCGAAACGCATAGTTCTACTACTTATGTGAGTGTGGGCTATAAAGCCTTAAACATCAACATTGGTATTGCTGAAAAAATCAATAAAAATGATGTAGATACCATTACATTTACTACTACCAACCTAAATGGTGAGTTGGAAGCTGCCGCAGGAAATGTAAAAATATGGTCGTTGAAAATGCCCACCAAAATTTACAAAAAAAGCTACTGGAACAAAGGAGATATTAAACTTATATCCAAAAATGAATATGGGCAACATTTCCCTATGGATGAGTATGAAGAAGAAAATAATGTGTATAAATGGGATAAAAACACCAAAGTTTACGACCATGATTTTAATACCGCCAACAAAAAATCGCTTCGTTTGTTTAAATTACCAGAATGGACTTCTGGTTGGTATGTGATGGAAGCTGTTTGTCAAGATAAATTTGGTCAGGAAGTAAAAGAAATTAAGTATTTTAATGTGTATGGCGAACATGAAAAACATCCTTCTACCAACGATATTGGTTGGTTCACATCCGTTAAAGCAGAAGGAGAGCCTGGAGAAAATGCCGTATTTTTATTAGCTACCGCAGCCAAAGAGGTGGATATACTGTATGAAATTGAACATAAAGGACAAATTGTTGCCAAAGAGCGATTAAAACTTAATGTAGAACAGAAAAAAATTGTTATTCCTATTTTGGAAAAATACAGAGGTAATTTTAATGTACATTTTACTTTTGTAAAGCACAGCAGAAATTTTAGCTATACTTCTACGGTTACTGTTCCGCACACAAACAAACAATTGGATATTGAATTTGAAACTTTTAGAAACAAATTACTGCCCGGACAAGAAGAAGAGTGGAAGCTAAAAATTAAAGGTAAAAAAGGAGAAAAAGTAGCTGCTGAAATGGTTGCAGCTTTATATGATGCTTCGTTAGATGCTTTCCGACCAAATTACTGGGGATTAAATGTGCATCATTACGATTACAGTCAGCGCTATTGGCAAAATAACAATGGTTTTAGCGATAAAAATGCACAATTATTAGCTAAAGATTGGAATCCGTATTTGTATAACCTAAAAGCCATATATTACGACCAACTCAATTGGTTTGGGTTTAACTATTATCGATACAATAATTATGGGTATTATATGTCAGCAAATCGTCCTCAATCTGAAGGAGATTATTTAGATGATGTAGAAATGGAAAGAAGTGAGTTTGCTTTAGAAGAAAAAGAAACTACAGGCAAATCATCTCCAAAAAAATCTAGAGCTTCTGGAGGGATAATTAGTAAAGATGAAGATAAAAATATGGATGCAACAACTGTTTCACAAACATTGGCAGCTGGAGAAAAAGTAGCTGAACAACAGCAAAAAGGTGAAGTTGGAATGGATGAAGTAAAAGCCAGAAGCAACTTTAATGAAACGGCTTTTTTCTTTCCTCATTTGGAAACCAATGAAAAAGGCGAAATCATCATCAAATTTACAATTCCTGAAGCCTTAACCAAATGGAAATTTATGGGCTTGGCTCACACCAAAGATTTGAAAACAGGAATGATTTACGAAGAAACAGTTACGCAAAAAGATTTGATGGTTTACCCGAATGCACCACGCTTTTTCAGAGAGAATGATAAAATGACTTTTAGCACTAAAATCACTAATCTTTCTGAAAAAGACTTGACAGGCGAGGCAAAAATTTATTTCTTTGATGCCCTTACCATGAAACCTATTTCGGATAAATTGTTGATTGGAAAAGAAACCAACACGTTCTCCACTAAAAAAGGAAAAAGCACCTCTGTAAGTTGGGAAATAGCTATTCCTGAAGGGTTTGGAGCTATCACTTACAAAGTAATTGCAAAATCAGGCAACTTTACCGATGGTGAAGAAATGGCTATTCCGGTGTTGACCAACCGAATGTTGGTAACCGAATCACTTCCATTGCCTGTTAGAGGAAAAGGAACAACCAATTTTAAATTCAATAAATTATTGGCTTCTGGTTCTTCAAGCACCATGAAGAATCATCGTTTAACTTTAGAATTTACTTCTAATCCGGCTTGGTACGCCATACAAGCATTGCCATACTTAATGGAATATCCATACGAATGTGCCGAGCAAACATTTAGTCGTTTTTATGCAAATTCTATTGCTACGCACATTGCGAACTCTAATCCGAAAATTAAAAACGTGTTTGAAAGCTGGAAAAATAGTACGCCCGAAGCATTTTTATCTAACTTGGAGAAAAATCAGGAGTTAAAAGCCTTGTTATTAGAAGAAACGCCTTGGGTATTAAACGCTCAAAATGAAGGTGAACGTAAAAAGCGTGTAGGCTTGTTATTCGACTTGAACAGAATGAGCAATGAGTTAGGTAGAGCAGAAATGAAATTGCAACAATTGCAAGTTTCTAACGGTGGCTGGACATGGTTTAAGGGCATGCCCGAAAGCAGGTATATCACCCAACACATTGTAACAGGAATGGGACATTTAGACCATTTAGGAGTGAAAAA